>Ga0114996_10004542_pt1 | contig 16582 bp, 11 predicted proteins | sample ArcticOcean_MG_C_4_FD_87039 | JGI IMG/M metagenome (GOLD analysis project Ga0114996, IMG submission 87039) | Marine microbial communities from western Arctic Ocean - ArcticOcean_MG_CB4_134 | ecosystem: Environmental > Aquatic > Marine > Oceanic | place: Arctic Ocean: Canada Basin | collected...
CGCTTCGACTTTGGACAAAACCAAAACCGTTGCATAAAGCACTGGCCATTATCTGCCTCGTCTCAGCCTTGTTTATCCACGGTTTCGGGGTGGCAGCATTAGTAGCAGTGCTATTTTGGGAAACTTACTCTGAAGTCAGAAAAAAAATCGACCCTGAAACACAGTCTTCGAAATCTCTAATTAACCTGATTGCGCTGGGAACAGTCTTGGTTGGATGGATACTTTTTCGAATAGCGCTGGAAGACACAGTACCGATCAATACTTTGAAAAACTTCGATCTTGGCACCGGGGTACTATTCTTCAGCAACTTCCTCGGGTCATGTATCCACTTTTTGGGCTCACCCTGGATAGCTATTCTCGCGATTGCACAGCTCGGTGTGTTTGTTCATCTTTCGACAAAGGGCTTTGCTCGAAAAAATCCTGAGCTCTACTTTTTTATAATCTACCTACTCCTCAGTGCCATGATCACGACCTTGGCCCGGGCTTACATGGGACCCAATCAGGGTCTCGCCTCCAGGTATAGAATTTATTCAACCTTATTGGTTTGCGTCCAATACCTCGGCCTCGCCCAACTCTATTGGAAGAGATGGGGCAAACGGCGTTGGCTACAACCCACCGCTGTAGGCGTCGCAATTCTGTTTTATGCCACTTCACTCTACGTAAACGTAAACAACCTCGATAAGATCCGGGACCGCTTGATGGCCGATCGCGACCGTTGGACCAAAGGGGAACCCATTCAGGAATTTCCTCACCCGGAACACGCAGCCAGGGTATTGAGTGAAAGCGAGCAAGCCGGAACTTTCCTGCCAAAGGACGGTTCCGAAAAGGAATGACTTATACCATTTCTAGGTCGAATTTAGAGACTTTGAGAACTTCAGAGTCATCCCAGGCAATCACCTCTGTGTTTTGTAGGACAAGCGGCGATTACTAGTTGTAGCCATGGTGGTGACACCATGGATTTATCTGTAAGTAATCTAATACTTCACCATGGTTCATGACTGCAAGAAGTCCGCTTGAAACTCATCCATGGTCTCACGACCATGGCTACAATTAGGAGGTCAAAAAGGAATTAATTGAGTTTTATTTCTACATTTGACCCGTCTTTCAAAAATCAAATCAGAAACCGGCCTCTTAGTTCCTGGGGCACCAAAGGACAGGCATCTTCAGGTTTTTTAAACAGCTTTTTCCGGATTGCGGCTACACCACGATAACCGAAGTCACGAATCGATTTGGGAAATCCGCCTACAAATTTCCCAACTCGTCTCCATCCGGGAGAAAGCGTTTTTAGGGCGTACACGGCAGCATCTGAAAGCGTAAGAACATCCTTGGTTTCAGTCAGAAGAATGAGACTATCGGGAAACTCAGCCGCCTGTTTTTCAGTAAACTGCTCATTGAAGGTTTGCCCTTGCAAAGGTGCAAATTGAAAGACATCTGCCCCCTCGTGCTTAAGCACAAACAACACAAACCGGTCACAAAGGCCACAATCGCCATCGTAAAATAGAATCGGTTTGTTTTTCATAGGTATCATACCTGAGGTCAATAGTGGTCGGCATCAAACCGATTTCCTGACTGATTGCATAAATTTGCAGCGGTTTGAACTGCGATCGGCCTGTTTGGCTGGTATATTCAGAATAATGCTTAGATTCCCCAACAGCTTATAAATTAAGCATTGACCCAAACCATATCTATTTTGATTTGTCAAAGTCACAATCACGCATTCTTCAAAATGATTCCTGGTTTTTCAGCTCAACATCTATTGCTCAGGATTGCCGATGCCTCAGGGCGCTGGTGTTCAAAGCAGATCAGGATCAGAAGCTATCTAGTATTGTATAGTTTGGTGTGCTTGGGTTCTACCACTTTACAGGCCCAAACTGAGCACCCGGGAGATCCCCTGCATCATGATCCTCAACTAGAGCACGAATCCAATTTCTTCTTTCATGCTGGTTGGGACAGCAAGTATGTATTGGAAGGGCGTGATATCCTGGAAGACGGGGGTTTGGGATCTGTTACGCTGGAGTGGACAACCCCAACCGGAGACAATGAGTTGGTATTGGGAGGCTGGTATGGCGAAGGCATCAGCGCAGATTACTCAGAGCTGAAACTTGCTGCGGCATACATCATACCATTCGAAACAGTGGATATGACTCTCAGCTATACCTGGCTGGACTTCGCTGAAGATGATTTCTCGGATAACGAACTGGGCATCGAGTTTGGAACCAGTGTCCTGGATTCTCTGGACCTGATTGCAGCCTTTGTTTATTCGATGGATGCAGGTGGCACCTTCATAGAACTGGTCGCATCCACCGAAATAATCCAAAACGAATTTGCTCTCACTCCCTACGCGCTGCTCGGCATCAACCAAGGCTTTATTTCAGGTGAGCATCATGGTTTGAACAATCTTCAGTTCGGCATCGAAGCAGCTACTCCCCTTTCTGACTCACTGGAATTGATCGGCTACATGGCCTACAGCATTGCCCTCGATAAAAAACACGGAGAAACTCTCGATGATATATTCTGGGTGGGATTGGGTCTGGGATTTGGCAACTAGCTGTCTCCTACATTTTACACATCGAAAAGAAAAGTCGTACATTGATATAATCCGCACTATTAATCGCATCCTGCGACCCCCGCTGAAACCCTTCCTTTATTCCCCTTGATCTACCATCGGCTCTGCTCTAGCACTGAGCCTTTAAGACACTCTGTCTTCTCAAACGTAATCGAAACTACCCGATCTCGCTATGTTCGCATTCCTGTCATTTTTAGCTTTCACAGGTTTCGTTGCCATCGTCTCTTGGTGGAGAACCCGCAAGGGCGATCAGTCTGTCGGCAATAATTATTTTCTGGCCGGACGTAGCCTTCCCTGGTTCGTGGTAACAGGGTCGCTCATGTTGACCAACCTTTCCACTGAACAATTGGTGGGTCTTAACGGGGGCGGTTACATGCATGGCTTTGTTGTAATTGCCTGGGAGGTAATCGCGGCTACCGCCCTGGTGGTCATGGCATGGAAGTTTCTTCCCATTTATTGGTCGGGCCAGATTACAACCATTCCCGAGTTCCTCGAGAAACGGTTCGATTCGCAGACAAGGACCTTCGTCAGTGTTTTGTTTCTTCTCGCTCTCGCTTTGAGTTTCCTGCCGTTCATACTTTATTCGGGTGCCTTGGCAATGAACGGACTGTTCGATGTGGCAGGAGTCTTCGGTCTCACCGAGATGCAGTCCATTTTTCTCATGGTTTGGGTCATCGGAATTGTAGGCGCGCTCTACGCCATTCTGGGCGGTTTGGAGGCCGTGGCCATTTCTGATACCATCAACGGTGCCGGCCTGCTATTTGGCGGACTGCTAGTTCCTTTTCTCGGACTTATGGCACTGGGTGATGGCAACCTTTTTGGAGGTATCGAACGTATAGTAGACCACCAGCGACCAATGCTCGATCCCGTGGGAGACAGTAAATCGAACATTCCATTCAGCGTACTCTTCACCGGCATGCTAATGGTAAATATGTTTTATTGGTGCACCAACCAATTTATCATTCAAAGAACTTTTGGAGCTAAATCACTCAAAGAAGCCCAGAAAGGTGTCCTCGGAGCAGCCTTCCTAAAACTCTTAGGCCCACTCTACCTGGTCCTTCCAGGAGTAATTGCACTGGAACTTTTTGGACCCGATCTAAGCAACGGAGATCTTGCCTACCCTATGTTGGTAAAGGCAGTTTTACCGACCTGGTTGATTGGCCTCTTCAGCGCGGTTATGTTTGGTGCCATTCTCAGTTCATTTAATAGCTGCCTTCATAGTTCCTCGACGCTCTTTGGCCTGGATATTTATAAAAACGTTATTCGCAAGGACGCTACCGACAAACAGGTGGTGAAAGCGGGTAAAACCTTTGGCATAGGATTGGCCATTTTTGCTATGCTAACTGCTCCCTTCATTATTCATGCACCAGCAGGTTTGTTTACTTTAATGAAACAAATCGGAGCCACATTCAGCGTTCCGGTATTCGCCCTGGTAGTCTCCGGAATTTTTATACGCAAGGCCCCCGCCTTAGCCGCGAAAGTAATCATCTTTGTCGGAATCAGTTTATACGTGCTCGCCAACTGGTTTATTCAACCAACCTGGAACGGAGAAATCATTCATTGGCTGCACATTACTGGAATCACTTTCGCACTCCTAATTCTTATCATGTGGGTCTTTGGCAAAATCCGGCCAATTGACCCCGTCATTCCAGCTTACGATCTGCAATCATCAGGCACCACAAACATGGAACAATGGTCCGGCACACACCTCGCAGGCTCCTTCGTTGTAGTTACTGTATTAATAATGTACGCGTTCTTACATTGGTTTTAGTTCCGTAATTTTTGGATGAATGAAATCCAGAGCAGCAAATCCAGGTTAAATCCGAAAGTTGGGTTCTTCCTGACTTGCAAACGAAGAATAGATTCAGGTTAATAATTCAAATAAAACGACAGCCACCAAGGCGTCTTGTTCTGCCGCAATACCGAATTCAAACGACACATCAACGATCCCGTCCAACTGGAGAGTTTCGAACGCAATAACACCAAAATAATAATGCAAAATCATAAAAGAAATAACCAAATCCCCTCAAACCCATGAAACTGAAATCCACCCTACTGGCTTGCTCGGTAATCATACTCGGAACCATCCAACTGTTCGGCCTCGACAACAAAGGTTTGATCAAACTTATAGAAGTCGGATTGGAGGACGCTACTATCATTCTAAAGATGAAGACTGAGCCCGCCGAATACGATCTCAGCACGGACGGCCTCATAGCCCTTAAACAAGCGGGCGCCTCCGATGAACTCATCCAAGCCGCGCTTCGTATCCAATCCGGAATACCGGAAGCGCTGCATCCCTCGAGCGGCAAAGGCGAATTCAGCCAATCGCCGATCCCTTCCATCACCGTACCCGTCATCCAACCACAAACGGGCGGCACTTACTTTACCCGTCTAACCTTCTTCCAGGAGAAGAACCAACACATCGCCACTAACTACGCCCGAGGAACAGTCATTCCGATTAACACCGAGGTCCGTTTGAACCAAATCAAAAAGAAATATTTCGAAATCGAAATCCTTACTTCCGGCGAAAAAATAAAAATCGTCAACGAGCCGTCCTACTCTGGCTTGCAAACCGAGCCGCTCACTGGCCGTTACTTGGCCGACCAAAAGACGCCGATCGAAAAGCTGCCCGAAGGACTGCAAGTCTCCGTCCTAGCGGGAGAACTCCGCCTCGGCATGACCAAGGAGACCGCTCTAATCGCCCGTCCACAAAACCCCGAGCACGGATTCGGATACATGGATCTACTGGACCAGTCGCTTCGTCCAGTTGACGGTCATCTTCAGTGAGGACCGAATAGTCGAGGGTCGAGGCCTGCGCTAAGGCACCTTGGAGTCCAAACACCTCCAATTAAATTAATCTTGAACTTCACGCACAATCCTAAAAAAACTTATTTTAAGTCATAGAAAGCCAGACAGTAGTTTCCTGGCTTTCTTTATTTAATACCCTATCTAAGATGTCGTAATCCCCTAGCAAGATCAGCGCACCATCATAGGAAAGTCGCCTTCATCTCCACATGTTCGTTCACTACGGAATAAAACCAACTCAAGAAAAACCAGGATCGGATCAATTAAATCAGTTGAACCTAACTCTTCCTGTTTTGGGCGACCTTAGCGTGGAAAATCTTCCGCCAAGAGATTCTCTTCACAAAAAAACCGGTTCCTTCCACCTATGGGAGAATGACGCCTTTTTATTAGGCTTCACAAAAACCAGAATCGAAAGAGCAAGTGTGAACCAAACTGCTCAGGCCATTTATCGAGAAATATTCGAGTTAACCAAAGGAGCATTTCTTTACCGGGTTTGGAATTATCTCCCCGAACTCAATTCTGGCGAAGGTGACCAGGAACAATATAAGCAGTTTTGTGAAGGCCGCTCAAATGCTTTCCATGAAGCTTTTGGGGAAGAGAATCTGGAGTTCATGCCTGCGGGAAGTTGTGTAGGTATTGATGGCGACGAGTTGGTAATTTACTTCCTCGCCGGTTCAAAATGCCCGGATCACCACGAAAACTCACATCACCCGGAATAAATTCCGCTTCCCGCAACAGCCGCTCGCCCGCGGGGTGCTGAGAGAGCAGTGCCTTCAAACGATCTCCCAGTTGATCTCCTTTCTGAAACTCAACCAACCGCTGGTCATACACGATACCCACACTCACATCTCCATCCTGGAGCTGAATCCACCAGGCCCACCAACCAGGTCCCATCAAATGGTTAGTAGCATTGTTGCGAACCCCGAATACCCGTGAAGCCCAATCCGGAAACTCGGCCGCCAGACTTTCATCGTCCCAGTCCAGCGCACCTTTCCAGCGACTCCACACCGCAGCGATTGGATGCTCTTTATTGCATTTGATCCAACCACCCCTTCTCGCCAGAAGAGCTCGAACTCCGGATGCATCTACAAGCCAATGCGCTCTCAACTCATGAGAATCCTCACCTTCTTTTATTGTTACGGATTGCGGTCCACTGGAACTAAGTTCGAAGTTAACCACTTTGGCAGGTCGTTTCAGGACTGCACCCATTTTGACCGCCTTTTCCAATACGACCTCGTCCAGACGGGCACGATCGATTTGATAGCCCGGGAAAAGCACGTTGAACTTGGGGCCTAATTCACTGCAGTCTTCCAAGGTTTTGGCATGGTCGTTTGTAAACCATAAACGCAGTCCCTGTTTGGAAATGTGGTTTCGATTCAACTCCCCACTCAAGCCCAATACTCGGGCCAGGAAATAAGAGCTGACTTCTACTGTCGATTCCCCAACCCGCCGTCCATGATGCTCATTCGACTCAACGATCAGGATTTTTAATTCGCCATTATTCTTGAGCAATTCGATTGCTGTCGCTGCCCCCGACAAAGCACCTCCGATAATGATGGCGTCCCATATTTCTGGAAAATTTCGAGTAGATTCATTCATGGGCTGACAGCCACGATAAACAGTCGCCTAAATCACCCTTTCAAGAAAAAACGTGCTTGGCTAAGTTCTCCAAGAACTGTTTGAGTTTGCACTTCATGGTCACCCCAACTCCGGAAACAAATCATTCCACCCAGTCTATTGATGTCCTCATCATCGGAGGTGGACCGGCAGGCAGTACCGCCGGGGCCTGGCTCGGGAAAAACGGGACCCAGGCAATGATCTGTGAAAAAGAGCATTTCCCTCGCTTCCACATCGGCGAATCACTCTTGCCCAACGGAAATCACATCCTTCAGGAAACAGGTGTTTGGGAAAAAATTCAAGATGCCGGCTTTGTTAAGAAATACGGCGCCGAATTTACCCTGCCCGACCGCTCCCACAGCGTGCAGAACAACTTTTCTGACGGCCTTGTAAAGGGCCTTGATACAACCTACCAGGTGGAACGATCTCGCTTTGACAAAATTCTTCTCGACCATGCCGCCGAATGCGGATGTGAAGTCCGGCAAAGGACAGTTGTCATCAAGACTACCCATACCGGCAAGGGCTGGACTGTCGTCACCAGGAATCTGGAAAACGATGAAGAGAAAACAATCCTCGCACGCTGGATTATAGATGCAAGTGGTCGCAATTGCGTTATGGGGCGATCCCTCCGCATCGAAAAAGAACGGATCCCTTATCCCGGTCGTTTCGCTGTCTTTAATCATTTCAAAGGATTCGACCGCGACCCAGGAAAAAAAGGTGGAGATATTATAATCCTTAGACTGCAGGATGCCTGGTTCTGGGCTATACCTATCAGTGAATCTGTCACCTCTGTCGGGGTCGTCGCTCAGAAAGGTGCACGCTCGGAAGGTAAAGAATCAAACAAAGAGTTCTTCTGGAAGAAAGTACATCAATCTTCCTTTTTAACCAACGCTCTCGCACAAGCCACGTCCGTTGAGGAATACCGCACCGAGTCCGATTATTGCTTTTCATACCATACTTTCGGTCAGAACCAGGTGCTTCTCGCAGGGGATGCAGCCAGTTTCATCGACCCGGTATTTTCTTCCGGAGTGTATCTCGCTCTGGAATCCGGGCTGCTTGCTGCTAAAACCATTTATCAAAACCTGGAAAGCGGAGCAGGATCGGGAAACGCTAAAGTCTATAACAATTACACCCGATCGATGAAGAAACGCATCAATACAATCCGGGTGCTAATCGAATCATTTTACGACAACAGCAATTTCGAAGTTTTCATGTCACCACAACCAGGGTCTCGGTCCCGATTGAAAATTCCGGAAGCAATCAACTCCATCGTGGCTGGCTGCTCCAAACCACCCTTTTTTGTACGATGGAGGTTTTGGATTTTCCGTAAGATATGTGCCTTACACAAGAAACACCCCTTCTTGCGTCCCATAAACTGGCGGTCTGTTTCACAGAAACCTTAACCGACGATAAAAACGGAACCTACAAGGTTTTGAGGGCGCGTCACCCAAAATGAAGTCGCTCCGTTCAAAAGACCCTACTTAAGTTGCATAAATCCAAGGTAGGGACCGATCGCCGAGCGGTCCGCTCCAGCTGAGTTTGAACTAAAAGAGACAAAATTACCTCAGACCTCCCCGCACAAAGAATCACACCCGCCGGCCCAATTTGACCAACAGTTGACTTGACCTGAAATGACAGTAGCGCAATTTCACATATTTCCAAAATATCAGGAGAGATGCCAGAGTGGTCGAATGGGCCTGCTTGGAAAGCAGGTGTAGGGGAAACTCTACCGGGGGTTCGAATCCCCCTCTCTCCGCCATCCGCCGCCGTTTCGAATTTCGAAACTGTGGCGAGATGCCTCGCCGCAGAGCCAGCATCGCTCGGAGGTGGGCCAAAGATTTACGAAAAAAGGAGAGGGGAAAGGATGAGAACCCGGGTTCGACGAAGTGAACACCGTGAACGAAGATGGGGCTCCCGGATGGGAGATCGAGCTTTAGGGAGACAAGGCAACTTGCCGCAGCCAATCCCCCTGCCTCGCCGCAGAGCTAGATCGGAGGCGGGCCTACTCACTTACGAAAAAAAACGGAAGGTCGCTTCGCCAGATCCGAAGCTTGCTCGAAAGTGGAATTTCGAGGACTCTGAATCTTATGCATTACGTCTATATTCTCAAATCCGAAAAGTGTCTCGACCGTTATTACATCGGATTTACCTCAGACTTAAATACACGGTTTAAAGCACACAATCACGGACAAAATTCCCACACTTCACATTATCGACCTTGGAATTTATTTTGGTATTCTGCATTTACTGATGAAAAATCTGCCAGGGATTTTGAGACCTACTTAAAAACCGGTTCAGGTCGGCGGTTCCAAAAGAGACACTTGAAAATAATTTAATGCCCTGCCCATTTCATCCTTCAACCTTCCCTGGCTCGCCACCATGTCTCGCCGCAGGATATGCGAAGGCGGAAGCCCTAAGGCGATGGTGGCAGCCTTTTTTGAGTCTTGAGTATAGCCCCTCTTTTCATACTAAATACTCGCCTGGGCATTCGAGTTAACGCCGGAGGGAGTTAAGACCACCAAGACTGCGAGGGTAGACCATCCTGAATCGGACAAGGACGCTTCCCACGCGAAGAAGAGGAGCTGGCTGGCTTACGCGGTTGGGGCAGCAGTTCCCACTGTAATCTTTTCTGTCCTCGCCTTGTTTTTCTACATTCGGTCAGGAGGGGATGCAGTAGTGGCTGATGATAAGTCCATCGCTGTCCTGCCCTTCGACAACCGGAGTGAACTCAAGAGCGACGAGTTTTTCACCGATGGCATCCACGACGACCTGCTGACCCAGATTTCCCGTATCCGAGACATCAAGACATTATCGCGAACTTCCGTGATGGCCTACAAGGACACGACCAAGAACATGGTAACCATCGGGGAGGAACTTGGCGTGAATTGGCTGCTCGAAGGCGGCGTGCAAAGAGGGGGACAGCAGATCAGGATAAACGTCCAGCTCATCGACGCTACCAATGATGCCCATCTATGGGCGGAAACCTATACTCGGGAGCTCACCGCCGAAAACATCTTCCGTATCCAAAGCGAGATTGTCACCTTGATTGCCGATTCCTTGAAAGCGGTGATTTCTCCCGAAGAGAAAGAGCGCCTCGAAATGCTGCCGACCAACAACTTGGAAGCGTTGGAGGCCTACTTCAGAGGTATGGAGGGCTACGTAATTAGAACGACTACCAGTATTGAAAACTCCATCGATCACTTCGAGGAGGCAATCTCCCTGGACCCCGACTTCGCCTTGGCTCATCTCAAGCTAGGCGCGTCATTTATCGACCAAATTACTCACTTGGGATTCTCACGAGATGAAGGGGTTGCCAAGGCCGAACCTTACGTTCTAAAGGCTCTGGAATTAGACGACACCCTAAGCGAGGCGTATCGAGTTCTTGGGGTATTGAGAAGATATCAAGGAGATCGCGCAGCCGCAGAAATTGCCCACCAGAAAGCCATTGAACTCGATCCCAACAACCCGCAAGCCTATGACGCCTATGAAATTCTTGTACGGGGTAAGACGGGTCCAACGCCTCGTAAGGCTGACCTCATGCGGAAGGCTTACGAAGCGGATCCGAAAGACAGTTTGGCAAAGGACCGTCTAGCGGAAAGCTACGAAGCGCTCGGCCAATGGGACAGAGCCTTGGAGATAAGGGAATCGCTCGCTGCAGAATATCCCAACTCCGGCGCAATCCTTCTAGATCTCGGCTGGCTTTACCTTGAAAAATTAGGGCGAATAGATGACGCCATCATTACATTTCGCAAGCAACTGGCCGTGGATCCGGCGGCTCCGTTGGCTAATTGGGGACTTTCTGATGCGTATCTATTTTTTGGAGATACGGAACGATCTATTTGGTGGATCGACAGGTATTTGAAAAACGAGAAGGATCTCGTAAGGCAAGCGAATATGGGCGCTTGGAAGTTCAGGCTTCAAGGAGACGATGAAGCAAGGGAACGAGTTGTTTCAAAGGCGTTGTTGGAAAACCCCGAGTCTGGGGGGCTTCACTATAATGTAATCGGCCGGGGGCTTCTCTATAGTATAACCGACCTTTACATAGCCTCGGGCCAACTTGAAGAACTCCGCGCTCATTGGCAGCAGGCCTATCCTTCATTATTTAAACCTCGGCCTCAAATTAATTGGATCGACCGGTGGGCTGCAAAGGATCTGGCGCGGGTTTTGAAGGCGACGGGCGAGGAGGAGCAGGCGAACCTTCTTATTGGTAATGTGTTTGCGCTTTTGAACTCTGTTACGGCGGATCTGTGGAGCATACGACTAGAGGCTGTTCTTTACGCGATGAAGGGTTACGATCAACAGACCCTTGATGCCGTCGGGCGATTTTTTGATGCGGGAGGTTCGCCTTACGAACTAGAGTGGGAGGACGAACTGAAGCCGATCCTGGAACACCCCGAATACCAAGCCATGGCCGAGAAGCGGAAGGCCGAACTGGCTGTCCAATTAAACCGCATCAACGAAATGGAAGCCAACGGCGAACTGCCACCGATACCGGACCTTCCAGCTAACTAATCCATGACCGAACCCATTCGACATACTCAGGGCGGGAAGGAACAGTCACCTAAACAAGAGCAGGAGAAATCTTCTTCTGGCTTCACTTCGTTCTGGAATGAGCTTAGGAGGCGTAAGGTTGTCAGGGTGGCAACGGTCTACGTGGTCACAGGTTGGATCATCATACAGGTGGCTTCGTCCACATTTGAGAACTTCGATATCCCGGTCTGGGCTTTCAGGTTTGTGACCTTGATGGTGGTATTGGGATTACCTTTGGCGGTAATACTTGCCTGGGCCTTCGAGTTAACTCCTGAAGGCATCAAGACGACGAAGGCGGCTCTGTCTGAACAAAGGAATGCTCCGTTGTCCGAGAAACAGCAGAAGAAGCGAAACTGGATGGCCTATGCGACTGGGGCGATAATACCGACACTCATTTTTGGTATTTTGGCTGCGGTCTTTTATTTCCAGGCAAGGTCTTCCGACTCCGAACTCTCTGCTCTAAGTTCCTTGCTCTTAGCTACGGATGTCGTCGAATATGAGAAATCCATCGCCGTGCTTCCCTTCACCAACATGAGCGCGAACCAGGAGCACGCCTACTTTGCCGATGGAGTGCATGAGACGATTCTGACCGACCTGGCCAATCTTCGGGAACTGCGGGTTGTTTCCCGCACCTCGGTCATGCCCTACCGGCGTTCCGACAAATCGATGATAACCATCGGTGAAGAACTGGGTGTGGCCTATATTCTCATAGGAAGTATGCAGCGGGCTGGAGACCAGTTTCGGCTCACCGCCCAGTTGATCGACGCCCGGATCGATGAACAACTCTGGGCCAAACCCTTCGATGGAGAGCTGACCAATATCTTTTCGGTTCAATCCCAATTGGCCAGGGATATTGCTTCCGCGCTTCAAGCCCTCTTAACCCCACAGGAGGAACAACAACTGGATCGGCCAGAGTCTGCCAGCATCGAGGCCTACGAAGTATATCTCAAGGCATTGGAATCCTTTCATCGAAGAGGCACTGGAAATATTGAGGGGATAAATCTTCTCAAAAAAGCAGTTGCACTGGATCCGGCTTTTACGGATGCATGGCTAAAACTAGTCCGTGAGATGGGCACCGAATATTTGAACGGTGTTCTCCGCACCGACGCAGCCGAAAGGGAAATTAAAAAGGCAGCCGAGACCGCTGTTGGTTTGGAACCCGACAATCCGAAAGTCCTGATGGGATTGGGGCATTATTACTACAACTGCCATCTCGATTTTTCCCGGGCACGGTTTTATGTTAACCAAGTGGCAGAAAAACTTCCCCAATATGCGATGGCTCCCTTCGCCTTAGGTGCCATAAGCCGGCGGGAAGGCAAGTGGGCGGATAATGTTTTCTATTTTAACCGGGCTCTTCTTCTCGATCCAACCGACCTCACAATTGTCAAAAATCTCATGAGGACCTATTGGCGTCACCGAGACTGGGAAAAAGCTGCCAAATTACTCGATTCCTTCCCGGATGAGCCATCCCTGGAATTTGTAAAAACCCAAATAAAATACCGGGCGACAGGATTTCAGGAAGCACGTAAACTGTACGCTGAGGCCGTTTCAAAAGGAACAAGACAGGATAGGTATTATGGATGGCTTTTTGAGACAGGAAATCTGCAAGCGTTCAAGGAAGAGAACATTATCGACCGGTGGAAAAAGGAATCATTTCTTGCTCCTTTTTTTAACTACGAGGACCTGACCGCTGCACAACAGGCGATTGTCCTGCATCTGTCAGGTGAATCCGATTTGCTCGACAGCGTATTGAATTACATAATTGCGGAAGCTGACAGACGCTGGGAGGCATCTAAAGAGGATTTCCGGGGCCAGCTCGCGTTAGGCATGGCCTGGGCATTAAAAGGTAATTTCCAGGAAGCGCAGGCAGCGGCAGATCTCGCTTCAGTCATCCGTTCAGAAGCCAAAGATGCGAATACGGGTGGCGATATAGCAAGAGGGCGAGCAATCGTTCTGGCATGGATAGGAAAAAAGGATGAAGCCGTGGCCGAACTAGTGAGGCTCAAGGACAAGCCAGGTTCCGGCATTCACTTTCAAAACCTTAAAAACAATCTGGAATACGCTCCTCTCCGTGATCATCCCGGTTTCCAGGCCCTGCTTGAAGATCCCTCACTGAAAGAACCGATACCGATAAAGAATTGGTGATCCACCCATGACCTCCGACCAACAGTCACCCCCACCCAAACCCGTTCGGCAAGCTCAGGACAGGCCCACTCCTTCGACAAGCTCAGGACAGGGCGGCATCTCCGCCTTCTGGGCCGAGCTGAAGCGGCGCAAGGTCATGCGGGTGGGGATTACCTATGCGGTGGTGGGTTGGTTGATTATTCAGGTGGCAAACGCTACTTTTGCTGAATTCGGAATTCCTCTTTGGGCTTACCGGTTTGTGGTGATAATGTTGTTATGCTTCTTTCCTGTGGCTATCATTCTGGCTTGGGCCTTTGAGCTGACACCGGAGGGCATCAAGACGAGCAAAACGGTGAATAATGAACGATTCGATTTTATTGTAACTACAAAACAATTACGCTTAATGAAAAGGATAATATTCTTGCTTGGAGCTGCGATTACACTATCGCCCGCGCAAGCTGAGGTTACCCTTTCCTCGGATTGGTTTGGTCTGGATACAAAACAGTGGGCCAATAGTTTTGCCACAGGCGTGGGTCTGGACGACCACGAGTCTACCCTGGTGCTCTACGATTTTAGCACGACGTCCGATCCGACAAAAGGAAGAAAAAATCTACGAACTTTTGACAACGAAAGAAATCCAGAGGTCGATATACCGATCAGTCTACCTTTCGTGTTTCCGGAAAATCTGGAGAGCAGCTCTTCCGGTAGTTCAATCGCAAGCAGTAAGCTTAGTATGAATGTTACACCCACATTCGGAAGCGGAAATACCCTGCAAAAAATGGGTATCGTTGCAGATCTCGAAGTAAAAGCGAAGGAAGATGCCAAAGATGGGGGGGGGGTGGCTACGCGTGGTTACGCTGAGTATAATGTTTACTTTACTTTCGAAGTGACGAGTGAGCCAGTGGTCCTGTTAATTACGGGATTCTTCAAGTCCGATATTCCTGCCGAGGCTGTTGAAAATAAGGTCCGGCATGATAAAACTGCATCTTCGCTGGAAATTGGAGGCAATGGAGTAAATTTTAGTCAGGAACTATCTGGTGGAGACACCGAACGGCCCGACAGCTTTACATTTAGCCATTCATTGCTTCTTCAGCCAGGAGTCTACTCGGTTTATATTGCTCAGTACGCTATAAGTCATACCGATGGTGGGACCAACGGCTTGGGGGCAGATATCACTGCCAGCGCATCGACAAATATTCAACTGCAGTTTATACATGGAGGATTCGTTCCATGGATCAATCCATTGGGTGGTTCATTTGACGCTGGCTCGAACTGGGCGGGCGGAATCCCTCCCTCGGCCACATCGGTCTATAAACGCTCAGCCATCTTTAGTTTGCTCAACACATATACGGTGTCTCTGAATGGAACAACCCACAACGACAACGCCTATATAGCAGGTGGGGACGTAAAGTTTGATCTAAATGAAGGCCGCTATTCGATGGGCGGAGATGAGGGGCTAAAAATCGGAGGCGGCTCCGAGCGAGCATCTCTGACCATAATCAACGGTCGAATCTCGGTCGATCCAAACGGTGACGGCAGAGTGACAATCGGAGGTGGCTCCGAGTACGCCTCCCTGAGGCTGCTTGGAGATAGGGACACTCATGATGACGACCAGCTTCGCGCTAACCAAGTCGAAATAAAGAATAACGGTGGGTTATTGCTGAACGGCTCTATGGTTGTCGGTAATTTAGGTTTAACCGACGTCGATTCGACAATTATCCAGAAGAGTGTCTTGGTGCGGTCCGGAGCGATTATGGATGTTGGACAATTGGTGATAGCTGGGGGCGACTCCCATGGAATAGTGGATGTCTTCGGCAGGTTGGACGTCTCCGGTTTACCTGACTTTACAGCTACAACCCGGGAGGATGACACACCTATTCTTATCGTCGGTGCCGGTGGACCGGGAGCAAAAGGGATTCTTCGCTTAACAAATGGTGGCAGTTTCGGGACTTCAGGTGTGATTCCTTACTTTATTGATATTGGCTTTAATGAAGGTTCGGAAGGCGTGATCGAGGTATCGGGTGTCTCTACGGGTAATTCCCCAAAAGCCTCATCCTTAGAAATTGGAATTGGCGAATTTACAATTGGGGGAAGTGGAAAGGGACTACTGGATATTCATTCTTCGGGTTGGGTTGATCTTGGAATGGGGGAGGTCGAGCTAGGCTCAGGGTCCGATGCCCGAGGAACCCTGCGTGTCACAGGGACAAACTCTTCTTTCTCAAGTCCATTAGCGGTGATAGGTGGAGCAGGAAACGGCAATCTTCACGTTAGGCAGGGCGGTTCTTTCTCAGCCGGATTTACCCATTTAGCAAGAGACAATGGTTCGTTCGGCTTAAGTCTTATCGAAGGCGAAAGTTCGACTTTGAAGGCGCTGGAACTGATTATCGGAGTTGAAGGCACTGCGACTCTTGAAGTAAAGAATGGCGCAGTAGTCGATATGGCTGATCTTTCAGGACAAGAAGATGGCGGCACAGTGTCTGTAAGCCTCACCTATGGCCAGAGTAAGGGGAATCTCCTGCTGACAGATGCCACATTGGAAGGGTTTTTTCGTTTGGACGTCGGGGCCAGTGGTTTGATTACAGTAACCGATAGCACGGTTAGTGGCTATTCTCTGTTTGTATACCAAGGAGGATCGGTTGAATTGGATAATGGAATTTTTGCGGTGGATACTGTAGAAGTCAATGGACGCGTATGCGGTACGGGAACCTTCACGAGTCGAGAAGAATTCGGCACCAATATCGTCAATGTCGGGCAAGGAAGAATATGCCCCGGAAGCTCTCCCGGCCAATTGACGATCATCGGCGATTACGAGCAATCGGCGGCTGGTACGCTGGAAATCGAAATTGCTGGTCCAGCCCCGGGGACGGAGCATGACGTCTTGAAGGTGACAGGAAATGTGACCCTGGATGGAACGCTCGAACTGGTGTTCATCGATGACTA
>Ga0114996_10004543_pt1 | contig 16580 bp, 15 predicted proteins | sample ArcticOcean_MG_C_4_FD_87039 | JGI IMG/M metagenome (GOLD analysis project Ga0114996, IMG submission 87039) | Marine microbial communities from western Arctic Ocean - ArcticOcean_MG_CB4_134 | ecosystem: Environmental > Aquatic > Marine > Oceanic | place: Arctic Ocean: Canada Basin | collected...
AACCTTAGTTTCGCTTCGAACTATAAGGCCATCGTATTCTGGCAATATAGCCTTGAGTTCATCTTTGTTTAGACCTAGGCGGACGTCGACAGTTGCTTCTTCCGAGAGAATATCCAATCCTTCTTTAGCTATAGGGTCAGAAACTAGCACTTTGAACATTATGCTAGGCTCGCTTTTGCCGGATTAACGCCTAGCTTTTCAAAAGTTGATACCAAAGACTCTATTACGTTTTGTATATCACTTTCAGAACAATGACCTAGGTGGCCGATGCGAAATATCTTTCCATCAAGTTCTGCTTGGCCGCCTGCTAGGACTACATCGTATTCGGTTCGCATTGTTCCGAGTAGTTCTGCTCCGTTAACATTGTCTGGCATGCGAACGGCGGTTACTGTGTTGGATGCGTGCGATTCGTCGGCAAATAGTTGCAGGCCTATTGCCTTCACCCCTTCACGGCACATTTTTGCTATTTTCGCATGCCTTTCGTGGACATTATCCATTCCCTCGGCGGCCAACTTGTCTAAAGCCACTTCCAAAGCAAACATAATCCCTACGGCAGGTGTCCAAGGTGTTTGTGCTCGTTCTAAATATCGTTTGGCTGGCATTAAATCGAAATAAAACTTAGGTGTTGTTGCCTCCTCGTAGGCTTCCCACGCTTTGTCACTGACACTGATCATTGATAATCCTGGAGGAGCCATCCATCCCTTTTGCGAGCCACCTACGACAATGTCCAAGTCCCATTCGTCTACTGGGCATGGTATGGAGCCTATACTGCTGATGGCGTCCACCAGAAGTAGTTTTCCGAATTGTCCCTTCACAATTTTAGATATATTTGCTAGGTCGTTAGTGATTCCTGTCGAGGTTTCATTATGAGTCACGATCACGGCTTTAATTGAAGGATTAGCATCCAATACTCTTTGAACTTCCGCTGGGTCTATCGCCCTGCCATACTCTGCTGAAAGAACAGTTAAATCCGCTCTATAAGCCTTGGCGATTTGAACAAATCTATTGCCAAATATTCCTACAGTTATTGCCAACACTTTATCTCCTGGAGAGATTGTGTTTACCACGGCAGCTTCCATTCCGCCAGTTCCAGAAGCCGTCAATATGTAGAGATCTTTGGTGGTCTCGAACGCTTTCTTCGTTTTTCCAGTGATGCTTTCAATGAGGGCCTTAAATTCCGGGCCCCTATGGTTAATCATTTGTTTAGAAGATGCGGTCAAAATATCATTTGGAATAGGGGTAGGCCCTGGGATACGCAAGTTTACGGTCATTGAAACCCTCCGGAGATTGTTGATTGTAATGGTAGCATTTTTGTTGACGAACTGCAGGCAGAAAAGACGCGAAGCTTAGTAGCGGCAGGACTTATCCCAATCGGGGCATGAACCACGAGATTCTTACTAGGTCAATATTTTTACGAATCTGCGTTTCCCAACTTGAATGACATCTCCCCTATGGATCTGGACATGGATCGTTTCACTTGGCACTGTAATGCCGTTTATTCGAACAGCTTCTTGTTTAATTAGGCGTATAGCTTCGCTGTTGCTTTTCGCGAGGTTGCATTTTGTGAGCAATGTCGGCAATCGGTCTGTAGATGTCATTCCTACTTTACTAAGATCAATGACAGGCATTACATCCGGCATCTCGCCCCTTTGAACACTTTTCTCAAAATAGTTTCTGGCGTTTATTGCTTCGGATTGATTATGAAATTGTGTGACAATTTCTTGCGCCAAGTGTTTTTTAAGGTCCATCGGATTGATCGAATCTTTCTTGATTTGGGTGGCCATATCTCGTAGATCTTCATTGGTGATGTCGGTTAAAAGTTCGAAGTAACTTAAAATTAGATTATCGCCAACGGACATAATTTTGCCGAATATCTCATTGGGACTTTCGTCTACGCCTATGTAATTACCGAGGCTCTTGCTCATTTTCATTACGCCGTCGGTTCCCACCAATATTGGGACGGTCAAGATTTGCTGAGGTTTTTGCCCTTCCATTTCTTGAAGCTGTCGACCAACAAGTAGGTTGAATTTCTGGTCGGTCCCGCCAAATTCCACATCTGCTTGTATAGCAACGGAGTCATATGCTTGCAACAGGGGGTATAAAAGTTCTGTTATGGCTATCGGCTTTTGTGATTGGAAGCGATTGCTGAAGTCTTCCCTTGCGAGAAATTGAGCAACTGTAAATTTGCTTGTCAGTCTTATGATTTTTTCTAAGTCAAATTTGCCAAACCACTCGCTCTGGTAAATAGCTTCGGTTTTCTGCTTGTCCAACACTTTAAATAGCTGTTGCATGTAAGTTTCGGCATTATTTTCGACTTCTTGTTGGGACAACATTCTTCTAGTTGCGGAGGTGCCACTTGGGTCACCTATACGTGCAGTCCAGTCACCTACGATTAGTATTACTTTGTGTCCCAGATCTTGAAACTGGCGTAGCTTGCGTAGGCCGACCGCGTGTCCAATATGTATATCTGGGCTGCTCGGATCGAACCCCATCTTAAGGCGAAGAGGTTCGCCATCTGCCAACAGCTTTCTAAGATCCGATTCAACGATAATTTCTGAAACGGCTCTACTGAGGATTCGGTCTATTTTTGCAACGTCATTTTTCATGTTCGCGCTCAGTCAATACATGTCGAGTATGAATTACATCCTTTTCAATTTGTGATATTAGATCCCTTTTTGTTGGAAATGTTAATTCGTCCCTTAAGCGTTCAATAAATTCTAGTTGCACAGTTTTTCCATAAATGTTGGCGTTTAAATCGAGTATGAACGCTTCTATTTTGTGCGGCGAATTCGGGAATGTCGGTTGAACCCCCAAGCTTACCGCTGCCTGAAAATATTTCCCATCAATGGTAGCCATTGCCGCGTAAATGCCATCTTTGGGAATTGCCTTATACTCAGGTATTTCTAAGTTAGCGGTAGGGTAACCTAGTAGAGTGGCTCCGCGACCATCGCCGGCTATGACTTTACCAGAGACCGAATAATTTCGCCCTAGTAGTTGAAAAACACTTACTAAGTCTCCCGTTGACAAAGCCTTCCTGATTAGGGAGCTGCTAATTGGCCTGTTCGTTCTTTGCAGAAGGTTTACAATTTTTACATCGAACCCTTTTTCTTTGCCCAAACTACTCAAGAAATTCACGTCACCTTCTCTATTTTGACCGAGGGCAAAATCAGGCCCCACTACCAATCCACGCATCCGAAGATGTTTTTGCAGCAAATCTGTGAACTGATTTGCTCTTATACGAGAAGTTTCTTCCGTGAAAGCAATTGGGATAATGAGATCTATGCCGACCTCTTTCATGAGATGGTATCTTTCTTCCGTGGTTGTTAGCCAACTTTGCGAGAATCCGGGATTCAAAATCTCACGTGGATGATTGAGGAAGGTGACAACACCTGTCAAAGCGCCGTTGGTATTAGATTGATCGGCCAATACTTCTAGGAGATGTCTATGTCCTTTGTGGACCCCATCGAAAACACCTATCGAGAGGTAAGTGTCTTTTGCAGGTCTGTACTTATGTAATTCTTCTACGAGCAAATTCATATTGACTACGCTAGTTAATTGCCTGCCATTACATTGCAAGGTGCTTCAGTTTAATGTGTCGTAATTGATGCAAAAAGGGGGGGTGGACAAATCCCATGTTAGCTTTGAGTAGTTCCACGCGAACGGAGATTAATCGCTCCTCTCAGATACAAGTTGACCAGATCTCTAGAAGCTTTGTCTGTGTTTACTAATAGTAGAACTCTTATGCATTTGGGAGCGTCGTTTGGTACGGCCATCTCATGTGTATTAAATAAGGCTATATGTTCCCATCCTAGCTTTGTTCTGGCTGCCACTGCTGGAAATTCAGCATTTAGGTCTGGAGTAGTGGAAAATATAGCAGCGGCTACCGACTCTTGATCTACTTGATTCTTTTTCATGAGCTCTTCAAGCAACTCTTGAGTTGCCTCCAATATTGCTTCCCGTGTGTTTGCATTCGCTGTGGTAGCTCCACGGATTCCTCTACATTGGGTCATTGCAGTTTACCTTTAATAATGGGTTAGATTGGATTTTTTAAATTCCTTATGAATGTAGCAACTTTATTTACCTTCTCATTTTTCGGAGCAGTGTCGAGCAAGTCCATTAATGCGCTACCCACAATGGCGGCGTCTGAAAAGCGGCCAATTGATTTAACGTGTTCTGGCTTTGAAATTCCGAACCCCAATGCAATGGGTAAATCAGTGTAATTCCTCACTTTGGCGACTAACTGCTCAGCTTGGTTAGATATTTCACTTCGGCGTCCGGTTACTCCAGTCACACTTACACAATAGATAAATCCCCGCGCCTGTGCACATGCCCTCTGGATTCTATCATCACTGCTTGTGGGTGCGAGCAATGGTATGAGATCAAGTCCTTCAGCTTCACATTCCCCCAGTAATAGCTTGGACTCTTCTGTTGGTAAATCAGGCACTATAAAACCATTTACCCCGGACAGGGCTGCGTCTCTGCAGACTTCTTTTACTCCGTATGCCAAGAATTGATTGTAGTAGCCCATGAGCACGATAGGGGTGTCAATTCCGGAGGATCTAGATTTTGCGCAAACTTCTAGGCAGGTTTTTAGGGTTACGTGATTCAGCAGAGCTTTGAAGCTAGCTTTTTGTATAGTAGTGCCGTCCGCAAGCGGATCACTAAATGGTATGCCTAGCTCTATAATATCTGCACCAGCATTGACTGCTGCGGGTATTAACTCAAGTGTAGTTTCAATGTCAGGAAACCCAACCGTTATAAATGGAATAACTCCCACTTGTTTCGATGCATGTAGTCTTCTGAAGACGTTGGCTATGCTTGAAATTGACATAATGTTAACTCACGTCATTGCAGTAAAGGCTAACGCGTTTTGTCCTCCATGGGCAATACATGCGTTCCAAAGTGAGCCAGTGGAATGATACAACCAGGCGAACAATAAACCGGAGAGAAAGGCTGGAACTATAATTCCAGGAGCACCGTGGGCAAAGGCGAAAATTAAGGAAGATATAATTGCACCACTTATAACCCCCCATTTATTAGCAAGAACTGGCAACATAAATCCCCTAAAAAATATCTCTTCTGCGAATGGTGCGACTATTACGAGTGATACAAACAGATAGAGGCTGTAAGCTGTGGACCTACTGGCCCCCGAAATGAGTGGTTCGGGTTTTAACCATTCGTAGCCTAGTAAGTCCACTATGTAAGAGTACATTACCGTTAGCGTGACACTGATCATAATTACTAGTAAGGCTAGAGGCAATCGATTCAAACGCGGGGCAACCAACCCCAGAATTCCCCAAGGCTGGTCATATTTTCTTAGGCAAAATATCCACACGCTGCCTACCATCACTAGCTCCAAAACGAGGCTTATATGTACAGCAGCTGTTGCGGATAATCCGTTCTTGTCAGCCCAGATTTGTGTACCTATAAAAAAAAGCAGAGTGGCGGGGATTGCTATCACGCCCAATGCTTTAGCAACATCTCCGAGAGTACTTGGCGAGTATATGGTCGCGGCAAATGATGCCTGCTTTGTGAGTCTAATCATAAAAGTTCACATTGAGTTGCGGGCTTGAGTATTGAGTATCTTTACAGGGAACGATAGCATATTTTATCAAGGACCATTAGGCTTGACACAAAATGTGCCTGATGCTACCTTTATTTGGTCAGTGTGTAAAAGTCAATATTCTGCTTTGAAAGGGAGTAGTAGGAGAGTACTGGCCACAGAGAACCGGGTGTGCTGAAAAACCGGTGGTATTAGGATCTCCGAACTCGCCCTGGAGCAGTTGGCCTGAGTCTGGTTGACTGGGGTCGACGGTGAGCACCGTTATAGCATTAGAGAGCCCTCGGAGAAGATCGAGGGAAGAAGGGTGGTACCGCGGGAGCCCAATCCCGTCCCTTAGTGGGGCGGGTTTTTTCGTTGTAATAGGGGGGCTGCCCGGAGATAGATAAATCCTAATGGTAAAGAAAAATAGACACGGCAGGTAATAAGAAGTTATGAAAATGACAGGCGCACAGATGGTTTGTGAGAGTCTTTTGAGAGAGGGAGTGGACTTGGTATTTGGGCTTCCAGGTGGAGCTATACTTCCTCTCTACCAGACTATGCCAGAATATCCGCAATTACGACACATTCTGGTAAGGCATGAGCAGGGCGCAGCGATGGCGGCTGATGGATATTACAGGGCGTCTGGAAGAGTGGGCGTGGCTTTTGCGACGAGTGGTCCAGGTGCTACAAATCTAATTACAGGCATAGCCTGTGCGAATATGGATTCGTCTGCGATGGTTTGTATTACAGGACAGGTCGCGCGTGCGTCCATTGGTAAAGACGCTTTTCAGGAAGGCGATACTACTGGTGTGACCCTTCCAGTAACTAAGCATAATTACTTGGTTATGAAGGCGGCTGATATACCTAGAGTCGTAAAGGAAGCCTTCCATATAGCTAAGACGGGCCGACCTGGCCCGGTACTAATTGATATTCCTAAGGATGTGTTTATAGAGCAGGCGGAATTTGAATATCCTGACGAGGTAGATTTGCCAGGTTATAAACCTACTTTGGAAGGCCATCCTACTCAGATAAAGAAAGCGGCCAAACTTATAAATGAAGCCAAGAAGCCGGTTATACTTGCTGGGCATGGAGTCATAATATCGCGGGCGTTTGATGAATTGAAAGATCTTGCCGAAAAGGCAGAAATACCTGTCATAACTACCCTATTAGGACTCAGCAGTTTTCCTGAAACTCATGTATTGAGCGTCGGTATGCCTGGAATGCATGGAGTTGCGTACGCAAGTTTGGCAATTGACGAGTCTGATTTGCTGATATCTTTAGGAGCCAGATTCGATGACAGGGTTACAGGGCGAATAAGTAGTTTCGCACCGAATGCAAAGATAATCCATATTGATATTGATCCTGCTGTAATAGGACAGAACGTTAAAACGCTGGTGCCGATAGTTGGAGATGTTCGCAGGGTGCTCAGAGCACTTAATAAGCAAGTTGAGGGCGCGAGTCATACTGAGTGGCTTGATCAGATTGAGAAGCTAAGAAGTGAGCATCCGTCTCTTCGACTTCCAGATAATACCAAATTGACTCAGCAGTTCATATTGAAGCAACTGTCCGATATCACGAAAGGCAAGGCGATAATCGTGACTGGTGTAGGCCAACATCAAATGTGGGCTGCCCAGTTGTACACGTTTAGCGAGCCTAACACAATGATCACCTCCGGTGGCGCAGGTGCGATGGGCTTCGAAGTGCCGGCCGCTATGGGTGCTCAGCTAGCCAGACCGAATGAAGTTGTGTGGTCGATTGCGGGTGATGGTGGATTTCAAATGACTATGTCAGAACTGGCTACAATAGTGGAAAACAAGATTCCCGTAAAATTTGCGATCATGAATAACAATTTTTTGGGCATGGTCAGACAATGGCAGCACATGTTTTACAATGATACGTTTTATGCGACTGAATACACTGGTAATCCTGACTTTGTGGCGCTGGCCAAAGCTTTTGGAATTATGGGGTTGAGGGTCACCGATAAGACCCAGGTAGCGGATGCCATCAATTCTGCAAATGATCACGATGGTCCCGTGGTAGTCGATTTTGTGGTTGACCCTGAAGAGAACGTGTATCCGATGATTCCACCAGGGGAAAGCATCAACGAGCTCGTGGAGGCCCCGGATCAACTAGCAGCTGTTTTGGAAGCTAATCCTGATATGATGCCGCCATCTTAGCCATTGGCGTAAGTTGAGTAATATGGCAACAAACGGTAAAGCAACTCATACACTAGTCGCTCTGGTTCAAGACAAGCCCGGAGTTTTGAATCGTGTCTCAAGCATGTTCAGGCGCCGTGGTTATAATATCGCCAGCCTTGCTGTCGGTCATAGCGAGATTCCTAACCTGTCCCGCATGACATTCGTAGTTGAAGGCGATGACGCAACTGTGGAGCAGGCTACTAAACAGTTGTATAAACTTATAGACGTTGTACGTGTTAACAAATTGTCTGACACTGACTCCGTTTCTAGGGAGATGGCCTTAATAAAAGTCAAATCGACAGTCCAAACTCGGAGTGAGATAATTCAGATGGTGGAAATATTCAAAGCGAATATTGTGGATGTATCTCCTGATTCAATGATTATTGAAGTCACAGGAGATCAGGAAAAGATAGATTCTTTTCATAATCTACTCGAACCTTTCGGGGTAAAGGAGGTGATGCGGACTGGACGTGTAGCAATGGACAGGGGTCCTTCATCATCCCACGGATTAGATAAGAGTTCTAAGCTTTAGAATCGGTTGTAGATTAAGTGAATATTACGAAAATTAGGGAGATTTCATGGCAACTGTTTACTACGAAAAAGACGCTAACAGATCAGACATACAAGATAAGGTAATTGGCATTATCGGCTATGGAAGCCAGGGCCATGCGCACGCACTGAACCTAAAAGACAGTGGATTTAATGTTGTTGTGGGCCTTTACCAAGGGAGTCAGAGTTGGGCTAAAGCCGAAGAGGATGGATTTAAGGTAGGCTTAGTTTCTGAGGTTACCAAGGAGGCTGACGTTATAGTCATGCTTCTGCCTGATACTTCTCAGGCGGGTGTATACGATCGTGAAATCAAACCTAATCTTAGTGAGCACAAGAGCCTCGCCTTTGCTCACGGATTCACGATTCATTACAAGACTATAGTTCCCCCATCAGATGTTGATGTATGGATGATTGCGCCGAAAGCACCCGGTCACAGGCTTAGAGAGGTTTTTACTCAAGGAAATGGCGTGCCTTCTTTGGTAGCAGTGCATCAAGATGCAAGTGGTAACGCCAAAGGGATGGCTTTGGCCTATGCAATGGCGTTGGGGTCATTGAAGGCAGGTGTCTTGGAGACCACTTTTCAAGAGGAAACTGAAACAGATCTTTTTGGAGAACAGGCTGTGCTTTGTGGGGGCGTTACGTCATTAATAAAGGCAGCATTTGAAACTATGGTAGAAGCCGGATATCAACCTGAGTCGGCGTATTTTGAAGTAATGCATGAGTTGAAACTCATAGTAGATTTACTGTATCAGGGTGGGATGGAGTACATGAGGTACTCAGTTAGTGATACTGCTGAATTTGGCGATTACACGAGAGGGCCTGTAGTTATAGATGAACGAGTGAAAGAAAACATGAAGAAGGTGCTTGCCGATATTCAAGATGGTTCATTCGCTAAAGAATGGATTGCAGAAAATGATGAAGGAAGGCCTAGATTTAATGTGCTTAGGGAAGAGAATGCAGGGCATCCGATAGAAAAAGTGGGGAAAGATTTGAGAGGAATGATGCCTTGGCTCAAAAGTACAATTTAGGCTTGTTTGACAAGCATATTGAGGCATTTTCAGTGGATGGCCTCACTTGTTGTCGCGGGGAAGGAGTTTTGGATTATGGCAGAGGATAAGGTTTATATATTTGATACGACGCTTCGAGATGGAGAACAGTCGGCTGGAGCGGCAATGACAGTCGAGGAGAAACTGGAAGTGGCGCGCCAGCTTGAGAGGATGGGCGTAGATATTATTGAGGCTGGTTTCCCGGTAAGTTCGCCTGGCGACTTTGAAGCCGTACAGGCTATTGCTAAGGAAATTCGCAAGCCCATCATATGCGCGCTAGCACATGCGAATCCTTTGGCGGTGGATAGAGCAGGAGAAGCTTTAAAGGAAGCAAGACACCCTAGAATTCATGTTTTTCTTTCCACTTCTGACATTCACATAATGCATCAGCTTAGAAAGGGCCGTGACGAAGTAATGGAGATGGCTGTATCTAATGTTGAGAAAGCTAAGTCTTATGTGGAAGATGTCGAATTCTCACCTATGGATGCTACAAGAACGGATCCGGAGTATTTGTACGCCATGTTAAAAGTATGTATCGATGCGGGGGCAACTACGATTAACATACCTGACACCGTCGGCTATACGACACCTGCGGAATTTACCGATCTTCTTAACAAAATACAGAAAAATGTGCCTAATATAGACAAGGTTAGGCTGAGCGTGCATTGCCATAATGATTTGGGGATGGCCACAGCTAATAGTTTAGCTGCAATAGCCGCTGGAGTTAGGCAAGTAGAAGGATGTATCAATGGAATAGGAGAAAGAGCAGGGAATGCAGCTTTGGAAGAAGTAATTATGGCGCTGCATACGAGGCCTGATTATTACAATGTAAAATTGGATATTGATACCACCCAAATTCACTTAACAAGTAAGCTCGTTAGTGACATTACTGGATTTTCTGTTCAACCCAATAAGGCAATTGTTGGACGGAACGCATTTAGACACGCATCTGGCATTCATCAAGATGGCGTACTGAAGGACCGTACCACTTATGAAATAATGGATCCTCAAAGCATCGGTTGGCCTAGCAGTGAACTAGTTTTGGGTAAACTGAGCGGTCGTCATGGACTGAAATCTAGGCTTAATGAGTTAGGATATCAGCCTACCGATGCGGAATTAACAAGAATCTTCGAAAATTTTAAGGAACTGGCAGACAAGAAAAGGGAAGTTACTGACAGGGATTTGGAATCGTTAATGGCAAATCAAAGACGAACCTTTGATGAAGTTTATAAGCTAGACCACGTTCAGGTTTCGAGTGGTAATCATGAAGTACCAACGGCAACGGTCAAAATAGTTGTTCCTGGAGGCGACATCAAAACAGATGCGGCGACAGGTACGGGTCCAGTTGACGCAGTTTGTGAAGCGATAAATAGAGTCGTAAAGATTCCTAATACTTTAACTGAATTCAGTGTCCGAGCTGTAACAGAGGGCATTGACGCAGTCGGAGAAGTTACAATAAGGATTGAGAGCAATGGCCAGTCTTTTGTCGGTAGAGGTGGTGACACCGATATAATTGTCGCAAGTGCGAAAGCCTACATGAGTGCAATTAATCGCTTGTTAAGCATGGGTGATGTAGAGAGACCGGCAGAAGCTGTTACCTTCGCCTGATATATTTTGAGTAAGAAATTTGGTTTGTATGGGTAGGTTTTAAGCAAACTTTTTGGAAGGGAAAATATGCCTAAGAATATGTTCGAAAAAATATGGGACCACCATGTTGTAGCTGAGAAACCGGGTCAACCTGCAGTGATTTACATAGACTTACACCTAGTTCACGAAGTGACATCACCGCAGGCGTTTGATGGTCTTAGGATGAGTAAACGAGAAGTGAGGCGTCCGGATTTAACTATTGCTACAGTCGATCATAACGTTCCCACTACTAATAGAGATATGCCAATAGCAGATCTCATATCACGTGCTCAAGTAGAAGCCTTAGGTCATAATGTGGAAGAGTTTGGGATTACTTATTTTGATATGAATAGCCCTAACCAGGGGATAGTACATGTTATAGGCCCAGAACTTGGTTACACCCAGCCTGGCAAGACGATAGTATGCGGTGATAGTCACACGTCCACGCATGGTGCATTTGGAGCGCTGGCGTTTGGCATTGGAACCTCAGAAGTGGAACACGTTCTTGCTACTCAGACATTGAGACAGGTAAAGCCAAAGACTATGGAGATCAGAATTAACGGCAAGTTGGCTATTGGTGTTACTGCAAAGGACATTATCTTGGCTGTTATCGGCAAGATTGGGGTAGGTGGGGCTACTGGCCATGTTGTTGAATATACCGGTGAAGCCATACGTGACTTGTCGATGGAAGGCCGTATGACAGTTTGTAATATGTCAATTGAGGCAGGTGCAAGAGCAGGAATGGTAGCACCAGATGAAAAAACGATTGAATATCTCAGAAACAGACCTAAAGTTCCTCAAGGGGAAGATTTTGAAGTTGCCATTGGGAAGTGGATTTCTTTCAAATCAGACCCGGCCGCCACCTATGACACGCTTGTTCAGCTTGAAGCGTCAGAGTTAGCCCCATTCGTTACTTGGGGCACGAATCCCGGGATGGTGGTTCCAGTTACCGAGAACGTTCCGCATCCCAACTCATTTGACTCACAGGTGGATAAGGAGGCCGCGGAACGTGCACTTCAGTATATGGATTTAGAGGCGGGCAAGGCTGTGCAAGACATAAACATAGATCGAGTGTTCATAGGATCTTGCACCAATTCCCGTATTGAGGATTTGCGAGCTGCCTCGGAGGTGGTAAAGGGTAGAAGTGTAAACGAGAAAGTGATGGCTATGGTAGTTCCAGGATCAACTGCTATAAAGGCGCAGGCAGAGCTCGAAGGCTTAGACAAAATTTTTGTTGAGGCGGGCTTCGAGTGGCGTGACGCAGGTTGCTCAATGTGCCTTGGTATGAACCCAGATATTTTAGGACCTGGAGAGCGATGTGCGTCGACATCGAACCGCAATTTTGAGGGCAGACAGGGCCCGGGTGGCCGTACTCATCTTATGAGCCCAGAGATGGCTGCAGCTGCAGCCATACAGGGTCATATTGTTGATATAAGAGACTGGAATTTTTCCTAGGAGTAGACCGTGCAACCGTACAATAATGTTACAGGCAAGGCTTTGCCATTAGAAAGGGCAAATGTTGACACCGACCAGATAATCCCGGCGAAATATTTGAAGCGGATTGAGCGGACAGGATTCGGAGCGTTCCTATTTGATTCTTGGAGGAAGCTTGATAGTGGAAAGCTTAATCCAGACTTTATTTTAAACGACCCAAGATACGCGGAAGCTACGATCATTATTACCGGCCCGAATTTTGGAAGCGGCTCCTCACGCGAGCATGCTCCATGGGCTTTGGAGGATTACGGGTTTAGAACTCTGATCGGCTCAAGCTTCGCCGACATTTTTAAGAATAACTGTTTCCAGAATGGTATGTTGCCAGTGCAGCTTACTGATGAGGCGGTCAAACATTTTATGGAACAGGCGAAGGCCGATCCTGATTACCAAATAAGTGTTGATTTAGAGCGTTGCCTAGTGACTGGTGCAGACGAGTATACGGCAGAGTTTGAAATTGACGCTTTTCGTCGCGACTGTCTGTTAAGGGGTTTGGATGAAATCGGTCTCACCCTAGAATATGCGGACGCAATATCGGAATATGAAGTAGGTCATCCGATAACTTAAGAGGACCAAACTAGCGGATTCCTTTCGCTATTGACTTAGCCAGTGGATAGTGCTACCAATACCTCTGTTTGTTGTATTGTGGCAAGGAGCCTGAGCAATGAAGGGTTTAAATAAGATTGTTGACAAGATGGATATAGGTTCCACTCGAGTCCTTTCAGACCCGGAAACGAAAGATTTACTGGTTGATTCTGGTATTGTGGTTGTCGAAACGGCCGTTGCAAACACTGTAGATGAGGCGGCAAAAGCGGCGAGCTCGTTAGGGTATCCTGTTTCTCTTAGGCCTATCTCGGTGGAAAGTTCGTTGATAAACACGGTTGGATCCTTTCCATTGGGGTCTGAGGCGCAATTGCGCTCAACTTTCCCGGAATTAGTCAAGGACTATGCGTCTTGGGATCCAGAGATTAAAGCGCTGACCGTTACCAAAGTTCCACCCAGTGGGATAGAGATTATGGTGACTGTTTTTCGAGACCCACTTTTTGGTTCTGTGTTGTCGTTTGGCTACGGTAAGATGGCTGTGGAAGTTTGGGAGGATGTCGCCTATAGAATTGCACCACTTACCGAAAAGGATTGCCGATTAATAATAAGAGAGCCTAAGGGTAGCAGTTTACTGAATGGATATGACACTTTATCTGCACCACGACCAACAGTTATGGAAGAAACTTTGCTGAGAGTTTCAGATTTTGTTGATAGTAATCCTAATGTAGAGTCTTTATGCCTTTCCCCGTGCTTTGTCTATCGGGATGAAGTCATAGTTGTTGAGGCATCTATGACATTGATTAAGCGAGAAGGTGGTTGATGGATAAGCTGGACTATATATTCAATCCAAGAAGCGTTGCAGTGGTCGGATCAAAACAAATAGATAATCATAATTGGCTGCGCACGGTTCTGCCGTTCGATGGCCCGAAATATCACATTAATATCGACAAGAATGAATGGCCTAGTGCGGAGGAGTTGGGGTTCCAGAATTACGAAAGACTGGTGGATGTTCCTGGAGATGTAGACTTTGTAATTATTTCGGTTCCTGCTCAAGTTGCACAGTACGTGATAAGGGACTGTGTAGCTAAGAAAGTGTTAGGTGCGCATTTGTATACTGCTGGCTATGGTGAAATTGGAACAGAAGAGGGGATTCAAAGAGAGGAAGAATTAATTAAGATCGCGAGCGAAGGCGGTCTTAATGTTGTTGGACCAAATTGCTTAGGGATATTCAATCCTAAAATAGGGATTGGCGTAAATTTAGGAGGCTATTACGGTGATTCCGGTAGCCTAGCCTTTGTTTCGCAGAGTGGTTCCCAGTCAGGCGGTTTTGCGAGAGGTTGCGTGGCCAATGGAATAAAGATAAGCAAGCTCGTGAGTATGGGGAATGGGATTATATTGGACAGCTCAGACTACTTGGACTATTTTAAAGATGATGTGGATACGTTAGCTATAGGTATGTATTTGGAAGGAGTTAGGGACGGCAAGAGATTCTATAACTCGCTCCGTGAGGTAAGCGCTTCTAAACCTGTAATGGTACTAAAAGTGGGTGAGAGCGAAGACGCTGCTCGAGCTGTTGCAGCCCACTCTACATCGTTCACTACTGGCCCAGCCATTTGGGACGCTATGCTTGTCCAAGCTGGTGGGATAAAGGTTGAAAGCATAGAAGAGATTTTTGAATTATCTAAGCTTCTTTTGGTTTTGCCTCCTACCACTGGAGATCGTCTAGGGTTGTTGGCTTTGTCTGGCGGCCACGCTACTGAGATGACTAATGTTTTTTCTAACGCTGGATTCCGAATACCATCTCTTGAAGAGCGATCATATGAGCGAATACTCGAAAAATTCAATGTTGTAGGAAGTACCTATCAGAATCCAATCGAGGGTCGTACACTGAATGACCCCGAACATTTGAACAATGTATTGGACGTCCTTAACGATGATCCCAACATAGACATTATAGTTCATGAGGTGCACGTAGTAGTGCGAGATGAGGAAGCAACCTTATATAGGGGACACGGTCCGGATTTATTAGTTGACTTTCAGAGTCGGGCTCGTAAACCTTACGTTGTGGCTCTGTCAACATCCTATCCCCATCCACCTGCTGACATAGAAGACAATTTCTATCACGTGCTTACCGAGGCAGGTATACCGACGCTCCACGGGTTGCAAGGTACGGCTTCGGCTCTTCGGAAATTTGTGAGCTATTACCAAAATAGAGTTGCCTAGGGTTATAAGATTAACTTTAATCCCAATGTTATCTTAGAGGATTAAGTGAAACTCTATAAAAACAGATCTTTAACAGCTATACGCGGTTCTCTTATGGCCTTTGAAAGTCCGAATTTTCGTGTTCTTTGGGCCGGCCGCGCTAGTTCTAATATGGCACGATCGATGCGTGTGTTTTTAAGAGCTTGGATGGTATGGGAAATTACCGACTCACCATTTCTGCTTGGATTTGTCACTTCGTCTTTGTCCTGGCCTATGCTAATTATGCCGTTTGTCGGAGGTTTTCTTGCCGATAAAATCGATCGAAGATTTCTAGTTAAGATTACCGAGTCACTTCTTGTTCTGCTTTGGGGTGCTGTAGCGGGACTGATTGTATTTGAGCTTATCGAATGGTGGCATTTCCTGGTTTCATCAGTGTTAAGTGGCATGATTCAATCTATAGGCAGACCAGGGCACCAAGCACTCTTAGGCAGCATAGTGGACAAGGAGCATCTTTCAAATGCTACTGCCTGGGACAATGTAGCTGACACTTGGCCAAGAGTAGCCGGCCCCGCCATTGGTGCGATATTGATTGGAGTGATTGGTTCGGGGTGGGAAGGTATACTTTTTGCCTCGACAGCTTTCATGCAACTTTTCACGGCAGTGACGCTGTTTTTTTTGAAGTGGGATCCTGTTGAACAGCGTGCGAAGCAAAAAGGATCTGGGGAAAGAAGTTCATTTTTTGACGGCTTCAAATATCTTTGGAACGAGAAAGTTCTTTTAGGATTGGTAAGCATCGGAGTGGCATTTGCCATGATTGGTGGTGCCGCTGGATTTATGTTGCCAATTTTTGCTGATGCGATGCTTGGAGAAGGTGCAACTGGATTGGGATATTTGATGACTGTGTCTACTTTAGGTGGTGCAGCCGGCGCGGTGGCTGTTGTCTCTCTATCGAATGTCGGTAATAGGGGATACATATTGCTATCTGTAGCCATATTGAACACGGGTCTATTAATAGCTTTTTCGAAGTCTGAAGTTTTCGTTTTAACAATGTTTTTGGTTTTTGGAATGGGGCTTGCACAGGTTATGTTCAGGGCTATGCGTATGGTAGCTATGCAGATACTGACACCAGATGATTTACGAGGCCGTGTTATGAGTTTTCAGACAACTATCCAAGGGATGACTTGGATAGGGGTTATGATTTTGGGCGGTATTGCTGAGATACTTAAGCGACCCGAGGGTCTAGACCTCGGGATGATAAAATTGGGTGGTGATATAGCGAGCGGTGTTGCAGATACAATATTGATAAGTGGAATAACCTACGGATTAGTTAGCCTTCTGTGCTTTTTGGTGTTTCCTTCGCTAAGGAAGTTTCAGTAATGTTAA
>Ga0114996_10004547_pt1 | contig 16573 bp, 4 predicted proteins | sample ArcticOcean_MG_C_4_FD_87039 | JGI IMG/M metagenome (GOLD analysis project Ga0114996, IMG submission 87039) | Marine microbial communities from western Arctic Ocean - ArcticOcean_MG_CB4_134 | ecosystem: Environmental > Aquatic > Marine > Oceanic | place: Arctic Ocean: Canada Basin | collected...
CGACCACGCCATTGCAGTCATTGTCGATCTGGTCATGGCAGATTTCGGGCTCCACGGGAGCGGCATCACACGGAAGCAATATCCCGTTCGAGCAGAACTCGTATCCTTGATGACAACCGTCGAAGCAGGGCTCCTTGTCATCGCCCACGCATTCACTGCCCATGCACTTGCCGTTGATGCACTCCGCCGCGCACGGCGCTGCGCCCGGAGCACAGCAGTCGGAGGAGGAGGCGCATTCCGGGGCCGCCGCGCAGGAGCCGGATGGGAGGCAGATAAACCCCGCGGGACACCCTCCTGTGGTGCAGGAGACCACGCAAACACCCGATTGGCAGTCCAATCCGACAGGGCACTCCTCTTTCGAAGAGCACTCGCCGACGGGATCCGAACCACACCCCATGAGCGCAAGGGAAACAACGATGGTAAAGAAGGTCCTCACGACGAACCACGGTAGATGTCTCGAACGTGCGTGTCAAAATGACCTCCCACCACCACGTGGTTTCCGAGGTTCCCGGAAGACACGCTGGCGTGGACACGGCGACGACCCCCAGTGTATCCTGGCGTGGAATGAAGAGGGAGGAGATCAGATGGCCCCGACAACGTTGAAGACGATGACCCCCAAGGATCTCGAAGGACTGTATGATCACTTCTTCGACACCATGGTCTGGCCGGGAGGAACATTCTTCCATTCCATGGTTCATTCCGCCGAGGATCTCGCTGGCGCGATGAAAGAGGGGACGTTTCACGCCTTTCTCTCGGAGTCCGGAGACCTCTACGGACTGATCGTCACCCACGACGACGTCCCCGCCCACCTCGACATCATCCCCCTCTCGTCGGACGAGGAGCTGACCCCCGAACAGGGCAAGCCCATGTTGGAGGCGCTCCTCTCCTGGGGCTTCGCGAACACGAAGAGCGACGCATTCCACAAATATCTCGATCACGACGCAGGTCCCGTGCTCGATAAGTTTCAGGAGTGGGGGTTCCAGCCGATCGAGAGCGACGAGCGAGGGGACGGCGAGCCGTGGCAGGTCCTCGCCATCCAGAAGGATGCGTTCAGCGGCAACCTCGGCTGAGATCGACGGTTTTCATGAAACCGCTCGCGAGCGCGCACGAAGCGCTCCGCGTCAAGACCCGTTCAGATCCAGATGAAGCTCAAGGAAAGGGCGCACGTCGGCATCCCACCGCACGAAGGGTTGAGTCCCCTCAATCACATGCGATCAGGCACTTCGCTGTAGGGAGATCGGATGGCGGCAGGCCCTGGTCGCAGTTGTCCGCGACCGTGATGTTGGGCGACCAGCTCCATTCATTGAACATGGCCTCGCCCATCAGGCTGCGCACGCCGCAGAGGTCGTAGTTGTAGAGCTGCGCCCGGCGAACGTAGCGAACCGTCTGGCGATAGACGACAGCGCATTTGCCGTTGGGAACCTTGGAGGTGTAGGCGAACATCGTCGTGTCCTGCTCGGTCGTGACCCAACTCTCGGACCACGACTCCTGACTTCCCTTCGTGTAGTTCTCAGTGAGCCCATCGGAGCCACCCATCTGGTAGGTGACGCTCTCGCTGTCCACGTTCGTCTCCGCCGTCTGACTCGACGAGGTCGACTGACTGGCCAGCCCATAGGTCCCGGACATCGACTCGCCATTGCTGTCGGTGGTCACGCTCCCGAACGCCACGGTGTCGCTCTCGGACTCATACATGTGCTCGCCGACGCTGGAGTTGCTGCCGACCTTCTCGCCCACGGTCGTTCCCTTCTTTCCGCCCGTCTTGGCGCCCACGGTCGTGCCCACCTTTCCACCGACCTTCGCAAATCCGGGAATGGACCCCTCGCCGCTGACCTCGGTGTTCACGGAACCGGAGACCTCTCCGTAGACCTCGGCGGCCTCATTCACGAAGTTCTCCTCATTCGTGCCCTCGTTCAGGTTCCAACCCCATTGCGTCCCATCCGTGGAGGAGACGTTCGAGGAGTTCTGGTCGCTGGTCGAATAGGAGGTCCCGTACGTCTCAGAGGCATTCTCGCTCTCCGAGTGGCTCTGACCGATGGAGTTGGTCTGGGAACTCGAGGAGGTCTCGCTGACGCCCTCCGACCAGTTCGAGTTCGAGATGGACCCCTGAGAGGCCGAAAACGACTCGCTCACGTTGACCGACACCGAGTTCTGTCGGGACTCGCTATGTGTCTCCGCGTAGGTCAGGACCGTCCCGATGCTCCCCGTGATGGGGCCGTGAACCGCCACCGGCTCGTAGAGCTCGGCGAGCTGTCGGCTGCCGTCGTAATGGAACTGAATGGGGCGAACAACGCTGAGCGGAATCGCCGTGTGGTAGTGGTTGTCGTTCGCGTCCACCGCCGTGATCCGAATGGAGCTGATCGAGCGCTCGATGTCCTCGGGAACCGGGTTGAAGACGACGATCTCGTTTTGCAGCCAAGTCGCCCAGGCGGGATCGCCGAGGCGATCCACGCTGCCCACCGCCTGGTGGGTGAATGATGTCCACGCCTGGGGATCGGACGGATCGTTGATGTTCGTCATCTCGTAGATGAAGTACTCGGGGTAGAAGCCCATCGCCTCCACCTCGATCACGTAGGGAAGGCCTCCGAGCGCACGGAGCGCCGGATTTCCGCAATCGGCCGTGACGATCTCGCCGTCCTCAAAATCAACGACGGGCTCCAGCTTGCGAATGAGAATGGAGGGCTTGACCTGAATCTGAACATCGTTCTTCTTCGGCCCCACCTCCTGCGTTCCATCTTCGTATTGATTGATGGCGTAGACGCTCCCGACAAACGTCCCGGGCTTGTTTCCAGTCGCGGTGAATGGAACCGTGAAAGGACCAAACCGATTCCAGCGAAGCACCTCCGTTCCGGCGGGAAGAACATTGGCGCCGAGCTTTCCTCCGTCCAGGAACTCTCCGTCGTAGAGCGGAGCGATCGCGAAGGGAGCGACAAATTCGGGGACTTGATTGCCCTGATCGTCCATCCAGACGTACTCGCCGTCGAAGACGACCATCGTTCGGCCTTCGGCAGGGCTCAGGAAGTTCTGCCCATAGAAGCTGAGCGGCTCACCGATCACAAGACTCGAAGAGTCGAGGAAATCGACCACGGGAACCGTGCTCACCGGCACAAACTCCTCACCACATCCCGGCTGCAGCATCAGCCCGAACGTCAACATCAACCCCATCCACTTGCATCGCTCCATCATCACGTCCTCCAGAGGATTAGCGCCCAAGCGCCACACGCGTTGTACATAGGACCCACGCAGGCGCGAGTCAAGGAACTCCCGTCTTTTCAGGGCGCAGTACGTCATTCCTCATCAACGAGCCGAGCCCTGACGCAGCGCGTCAACCCGCGCTTTCGAGCGCCTGGGAAAACCAGCCCCCCGTCATCGCATCAATGAGGCCCGTGAGCTCCTCGAGACGCAGTTGCTTCGTGAGGAGCGAGGCCTGATCCGCAGGAGGCGTGAGGATCATGTCCACCTGGAGGCGACGACGCATGTAATACAGTCGCGTCGACTCCTTGAGGAGTCCCTCCACCAGTCCGGCGAGAGAGGCCACGTCGAGCTCTTCCGCGTTGAACACGAGCTGCGGGAGATTCCAGGCGAGCTTGCCGCGCACGTCGAACCCCTCTCCGGCAGCCCCACGAGTCACCCAGGGAAGGAAGTTGTACTCGTAGTGGTCCGTCGTCTCGTTCAACGATGAGTCCACGAATCCTCCCGAGACCTCCACCACCGGGGCCATGGCCTTCCACGAAGCACGCGAGCGCATCGAGTTCACCTGTTCGGTGTTCACGCTAAAATACTGGAGAGCCGCCTCCTGCACATCGCGCACCCCCGGCTCGGCCTTCAGCGCATCCAGCTTCACCTGAGTCTGCCGATCGAAGCTCTGTGCCTCCGCCGACAGGGTTCCCAGGACCAGCAGGAGGAGCGCCATCAGGCCCACCATCCTTTGTTGTCCAATCATGGTCTGCTCTCCTTTTCAAAAGTTCCGTCCAAAATCGCGTTCAATGACTGCGCGTAGACGCCCCCGCTGAGGGCGTCCAGATGCGCGGTGAGTTCTTCGAGCCGCAACAAGCGCTTCGTGCGCAACAGCGGGTCGGCGCTGGGGTCGCCATACCAGAGCGCCAGCAAGCGGACCCGCTCCTCGTAGAGTCGCTGTATCTCCGACCGCACCCCGAAATAGCTCGAGTTGGCGACCTTGAAGTAGCGGCCAAACGGTGCCTCCTCCTCGTGGAACATCAGGTGCGTGAGATCCCACCGGAGAATCGCCCCATAATAGACGTCGAGATCACTCTCGACGTTCCGACCCAGGACCTGCACCTGGCTCCCAAACTGGGGCGCATAGTTCACGTTCAGCTCCCCGAAAGGGTTGCTGTCGAAGATCCCAAAATACCCATTGAGTCGGGGAACCAGGGCACTCCATCGGGCGCGCGCCCGCTTCGCGCCGAGCTCCCCGCGATGGATCCCGAGGTGTCGAAACGCAGCATCCAGCACCTGGCCGAAGGAGCGTTCCTTCGCCAGATGGGCCTTCAACCGCTCCATCCCGCCCCCTCCGACGAACTCGGAGCCCCGAGGGGAGACGCGGAGCAGCTCGTGGGAGGTCAGGATCCACAACACACCCGGATCGTGCGGATCCCAGCGAATCGCACGGGGAAACCACTCCGAGTCGTTGATGTAGAAGGCGTCCCAGGTGTTCCCCCAATCATGTGTCTCCCAGACAGCGCGCCAGGTCATGCAGAACAGATGATTGGAATTCAGGGGATCCGCCAGGACGCGATTGACCATCTGACTCGTGAAGAGAAACGCTCCGGATCGTTCCCATTTGCGCCCTCCATCACTCGTTCGAAAGAGCCCATCCCCGGTGGAGAGCGTGAGCCGATCGGGATCGAGGGGATCGAGCGCGATGGACCTGACGTTGTTCTGGCTGGGGAGGGTCTCGAAGAAAATCCAGCGCCAGTTCTTTCCGCCATCATCCGTTCGAAACGCGCCGATCCCCGAGGCCGCGTAGATGATGTCCGGATTCGAGGGGTGAAATTCGAGCCAGCGGGTCGAGGCGCTGGAGAGCTGGGTGCCGCTGACACGATCGAATTTGGCGCCTCCATCGACAGAGATGAGGAGGCCCTGTTGGGTCCCCAGAAAGACCTTCTCCGGGTCCGTCGGGTGGTAGCTCACAAAGAGGCAGTTTCGTTCCCGTGCGTTGCGCCCCGGGAAGACATTTCCCCAGGAATAGCCGCCGTCATTCGTGTCGAAGAGCCCCATGGAAGTCGCCGCGAGTGCCCGCTTGGGGTTCACCGGAGAGACGGCCACCATGGAGACACTCGTGGGCTCCACACCCTTCGTCGAGAGGAGGAGCTGGAGGTTCATTCCCGCGGGTCGCTTCCGCTTCTTCTTGAGCAGAGCGCCGAGACGCGGCGCGCCCGTCTTGAGTCCAACGCCGAGACGAGCGATGTCTCCGCTCTGACCCCCGGTACCTGTCGCGTCCTGAACCCGGCTCTGACCCGCCGTCGGAAAATAGGGATCCTGCAGGGCCCCCCAGTTGACGGGCTCGCTCCCCTCGTAATCAAAAAACGAACTGGAGGAACCGGGATCATTCCCCTTGGGAAACCCCATCGCCATCCCGATGTTCGACCTCAACATGCCTCTCTTCTGAAAGGAGCGAATCGTGTTGCTGGCGCTGAAAGGGGCGCCGCTCGGAGCGATGGCCGGTCGGAGCGCTCCGAAAAATGAGCGCCGCCGAACCACGAGGCGCCCCTCCGTCCAGCTCGTCCCAGAATCCTGGGTCGCGAACACGAAACCCGTCGAGGACGTGAGGTACATCGTCTCGGAATCCGAGGGCGAAAACCCAAACTCGAGGAGCGTCGTGGCCCGCGTCCCGAAGCGGCGGCTCGTGATGTGTTGCGGGGCCTTGAGCGGATGCTTCGCGGCCTCCGCGATCAGCGTGTCGAGAGACATCTGCGCGTGCACGGGCGAGGCCAGCGCAAGGAGCGCTCCCACCATCCCACCAATCCAGCCAACTCTCCGCACGCCCACCCCGTTTCGACTCGCCCGGGAACTTCGGCAGCATACAGGGGCGAGCGCCTCTCCGACAATCGGATCTCTCCTGACCCTGGGAAACACCGGCGCGGACGACGCATGGACAAGCGCACGTCGCAGAAAGCCCCCGGACTCAATGAGATACGCCGCGAGGAACGTCCCCAAAAGACGGACTTTTTCAGACACATCGATCGCTTGCATGCGGTTGTGCCCATTCGACAAACGCCGAGCTTCTTACATAAAAATTTGAAACATCCCCCCATTCGCTTGCATCATCGGCCTTGGCACCTAAAACACACTATGCGCCTACGCGACCCGGCCTGGGGAAGATGCAACTCGCTTGCACGCGTACACGCGGGACGTCTAGGATGTGTGAACCGACAAGGAGCCGCCGATGAGGGGATGGAAGCAAACGGTCGCAATGGCCGTCATGGCGCTCGTGGTTTGCGTTGGAGCACCAACCGCCACTGCGAAACAGATTCTGTGCACCATGAGCGGGAGCTCCGGCCACTTGCCGGTCTGCCCGATCTACCTGGTTCGAGAAAGCCAGAGTTCGCCGATACCCACGGCGATTCAGTTGAAGGTGAAATTTACCCAGGACGTAACGCTCAGCACGTTCTTGGATGGGGAGATCACGGTCGGGGACACGGCCATGACCTACAGTCTCCCCGCGCCTTTCACGACCCTCCAATCTGGACACTCGATCAGCCTTGCGCCTGTCAGCCTCGGTTCTTGGCAGACCATCGGCGAGATCATCCTCCAGAACGTGAACGATCCGAACGCTGCCCTCACGGATGCGTACTACACGAATAGCGGACAGGTGTCGGGAGACCCGATCCTGATCAGCTACAAGTTCCTGCTGAACGCCAACATCTCTCCAGCCACTCCGCTCCTCCTCGAGCTCGACGACATAATCGTCACGGACAAGAACGCGAAGCCCCTCTCCGCGAAGCTTGTCGGAATCCCTGGCGTGATCGTGGTGGGCGAAAACACCGCCACGTGTGGAACCCCCGGCGCATCCTGCAACGACGGCAACGCGTGCACGAAGAACGATGAATGCGCTGTCGGTGTCTGCCACGGCGACATGGTGGATTGCGACGATGGCAACCCCTGCACGGATGACTACTGCACCGCTGGAGGCGGCTGCCAGCACACGGCGGTGGACTGTGTCTGCGCGCTCCACGGAGAAGCCGGTGACACCGTCGATTGCGACATCCGTCTCGCCAAATCACAGGTCAACAGCATCCATGATGCGACCAGCATCCAGATGTCCCTGGCTTACGAGGGAGGGGTATCCACGAACTGCCAGGAGTACTCGTTCTCGTTCAACAACTACTACGGTATGCCGCAGTACGGAACGTTCTACGTGGATGGCGACGAGATCACGCAGCTGAACTTCACGTACAACCAGTCCAACCCAGCCAAATGCCTTCCTCCCAATGATCCGGCCACCAACCCTTCGTGCTCCTATCCGGGGAGCGACTGGACCATCGAGAGTTCAGGTTTCACGGATATCTCCGTCCAGGGATTCCACATGAAGGCTGTGAGCGAACTCGGAACGGAGTTCCATTTCTGGAAGGACTCCAACAGCACCCAGAATGTCATCTACCTCAAGAAGCCAGCCAATGGCCAGAATGACCATGCCTATTGGTCCAATAATGGCCCGAACCAGGCGAGTCCAGTGGTGTGGACAGGCCCCGATAGCTGCAACATCGGCGCATGTGGTTTGAGCCAGTCCATTCAAGCCGGAGACACCATCACCCGGAAGGCGTGGAAGTCTCCCTCCATCACGCTCGACAAGCCCGTGGGAACGCAACCGAACGACCTGCTCATCATGTCGATCTCGACCAACTATGAGTCGGTCCCGCCCCAACCTCCAACCGGTTGGACCTATCTGCATGGCCAGAAGTATGGCGGCGCGAACCTGGTGGGCTCCGTCTTCTACAAGATCGCGGGTGGTGCCGAGCCAGCAAACTACACGGTGACCTTCACGTACGGAACCGTCTATTCCGCTGGCATGATCATGCGCTACACGAATGTGGATACCAGCAATCCCATCAATGCCAGCGCGATCGCCGTCTCGAACACGGTCAACTCCAATACCTACATCTTCCCAAGCGTCACCACGACCGTGGATGACACCGTGCAGGTCGCCATCTTCCAGAGCGGAAACGGCGCTCAGAAGCTGACCCCCCCTCCTGGAGAGGGTTGGATCACGAACGCCGCTGGAAATCTCAACAGCACATCCACTGGTGGATTCCACCGCCATGGAGGAGCCGCGGGACCCACCGGAACCGCCGAATTCACCGCGACGACGAACGACAAGGGGCTCACCTACATGATCGCCCTGGCGCCCTCCTGCGATCCCGCCATCGGAGGGGGTGGGGGAAGCCTCCAGCTGAAGACGTTCGTCGACGGACAGATGTGTGTTGGAGGGAGTTGTTTCGACTACACGATCCCCGCGAGCTTCACTGGCCTCCAAAGCGGCCACACGGTCAACATCGCCCCACAGACGATCACCGACTGGGGAAGCCTGGGCGAAGTCCAGATCATCGATCTCTCGAATCCCGCCAACCCATTGACGAACGCCCAGTTCACATCGGCCACGTCCATCAATGGGGATCCCAAGATGGTCACGGCCCGGTTCAAGATGGTGAAAACCGTGTCCAACGTCCAGCCCGCGCTGGTGAAGGCTCCGCTCGACAAGATGACCGTGGGTGGCAAAGACGCGCAGCCGCTGATCAAGGAGATCGTGAGCAACCCACCGGTCATCAAGATCGACCCCTACCCCTTCAATTCATTCTGCACCAACGCGGCCAACGACGGGGCTTCCTGCAACGACGGGGACAAATGTACCGAGTTCCCGGGCGTGTGCGTGTCTGGGATCTGTGAGGGTACGGTCGTCAACTGCGATGACGGCAATGCGTGCACGGCAGACTGGTGCGAGTCGGACTACCCGAACGGCAGCAACACAGGGGATGGCTGCAAGCACGAATTCGCCACCGAGGGCCCCTGCGACGACGGAAACTCCTGCACAGAGGGAGATCACTGCCTGGCAGGCGCATGCCTGTCTGGCGCCGAGATCACCTGTGACGACGGCGTCAACTGCTCCATCGATGCCTGCATCAATGGCGATTGCGTCCACTCCTCCAACCTCGCGATCTGCAACGACGGCATCCCCTGCACGGCGGATGTCTGCGATCCCGTGGCTGGATGCGTCTACCCAGAAGACGACTCCAAATGCAGCGACGGCGTCAGCTGCAGCATCGACAAGTGTTCCAAGGTAAATGGATGCACCAACACGGAAGACGACGCGTTCTGCAATGATGGTCGCAGCTGCACGGACGACTCGTGCGACAAGAGCAGCGCCGTCAACCAGGGCTGCAAGAACATCCCGGACAACAACAAATGCGATGATGGCGTCGCGTGTACCTTCAACCAGTGTTCGCCGTTCGACTTCACGGAAGCGAACACGGGCTGCAAGTATCCGACAGTCAACACCAACTGTGACGACGGCATCGGATGCACCACCAACATCTGCCATCAGACTCAGGGCTGCCAGTACCCGACTGTGGACAGCAACTGTGACGACGGCTTCGACTGTACGGTGGATACTTGCCACGGCTCCTTCGACTGCGTGTTCACACCGAACGACTCGGTCTGCAATGACGGGGTGATCTGCACCAATGACTCCTGTTCACCCGAGGTCGTTGGAACGAACGCGGTGGTCCCCGTGGGAAGCCTGCCTGCAGGCGGAGCCGCGGCCGGCGGCTGCTGGTTCAATCCCGCCTCCGGCGCCAACCCGGACGGCTCCTGCGGCGACGGCATCCCCTGCACCTTTGATTGGTGCGATCCGATCAAGGGCTGCCAGTTCGACCCGGTCAACAGCAACTGCGACGACGGCGTCGGCTGTACGGTCGACACGTGCCATCCCGTGCTGAACTGCGTGTTCACGCCGGTGAACGCGAAATGCGATGACGGGATCAACTGCACCAATGACTGGTGCCATCAGATCAGCGACTGCCAGTTTGACAAGACAGACGGCAACTGCAGCGACGGCGTCGCATGCACGACGGACACCTGCGACCCGAACGCAGTCGGTGGAAACGTCGACGGTGGCTGTCTCTTCACGACGGTCGACGCGTTCTGCGACGATGGATTCGGATGCACGGTGGACACCTGTGATTACACCCAGGACTGTCAGAACCCGACGACGAACAGCCTGTGCCAAGACAACATCGGATGCACCACCAACATCTGCGATCCGCCCGGCGTTCAATCCCTCCTCGCGTCTCCCGGATTCGGAACGACGGGTGCGCAGAGTGGGGAGCCCACTGTCAATCTCGCCTCGGGTTGCAAGTACGTGCCGATTCACCAGACCTGCGTGGATGGTGTGACCTGCACCACGGATCTCTGCGACACCGGGATCGACTGCGTGAACCTCCAGGATCACCCCAGCTGCACGGACGGGGTCGACTGCACGGACGACGCCTGCAATCAGGGAACCGGCTGCGCGAGCACTCCGAACAACGGCAACTGTGATGATGACCTCAGCTGCACGGACAACCAGTGCAATCCCTTCACCGATTGCCAGTTCTTCCCGAAGCACACGGCCTGCAACGACAACATCTCGTGCACGGACGATTTCTGCAGTCCCACCGAGGGATGCGTCAACACCCCGAACAACCAGCTGTGCACCGACGGCGTGAACTGCACCGAGGACGTGTGCAACGGAACCCAGGGATGCCAGTTCACAGCGAAGAACTTCCTGTGCTCGGACGGCGTCGCCTGCACCGCGGACACGTGCAACAACCAGACGGGCTGCGAATTCACCACCGTCGATGCGAACTGCACCGACGGCGTGAACTGCACGTTCGACCAATGCCAGACCGGTGGGTGTGCCTTCTCCGCACTGGACGTAAACTGCAATGACGGGATCGAGTGCACGGTGGACAGCTGTCACGCGACCCAGGGATGCCAGTTCACGGTGAATCAGGCGATCTGCGACGACGGGTTCGCCTGCACGCTGGACGTCTGCTCGACCGACATTGGAGGCGGCTGCAAGCACACGCCGAACAGCGCAATCTGCGACGACGGCGTCAATTGCACGACGGACAGCTGCCTGCTCGTTGGAGGCTGCCAATACATCTCAGACATCACTCTCTGTGACGACGGAATCGACTGTACTGCAGACACCTGTGATCCGGGAGTGGGTTGCAAGAACGCACCGAGCAACGCGCTCTGCGACGACGGGGTCGGCTGTACCATCAACACGTGCAACGCGCTGACGGGATGCAACTTCACGGCGAAGGACCTCAACTGCAACGACGGCATCAACTGCACGGATGACACCTGCGACTCCGTCGTCGGCTGCGTGTTCACGGAGAACAACTCGACGTGCACCGACACCCACGAGTGCACCATCGACACCTGTGACCCCGTCAATGGATGCGTGACCACCGGCTCGAACTCCCTGTGCGAGGACGGCGTGAACTGCACCGTCGACACGTGCAGCACGAACCTCGGGTGCCAGTTCTCGCCGAACAACAACGTGTGTGATGACGGCGACCCCGCCACTGTCGACGTCTGCGACCCGATCTTCGGGTGCATCAGCCAATGCGGAAGCATCGCCTGTGATGACGGCAAGGAGTGCACCGTCAACGGCTGCAAGACCGAGGGCGAAGACATCGTCTGCGTCTTCACGACGAGCGACGTGCTCTGTGACGACGGGATCGCCTGCACGATCAACGAATGCCATCCGACCGCGGGCTTCTGCCAGACATCGGTCGATGCTCTGAAATGCGCCGATGGCGTCTCCTGCACCGTGGACAGCTGCGACGCGACCGAGGGATGCACCAGCGTCCCGGATCACACGGCGTGCAATGACGGACAGAACTGTTCGACGGATGCATGCACCACGACTGGCTGCGAGTTCGCCACCGGTCCGCTCAACTGCGACGATGGCATCGCCTGCACGGTGGACCAATGCAGCGACACCACGGGCTGCCTCTACACGCCAAAGGACCTCCAATGCAGCGACGGGGTGGTCTGCACCAAGGACGTCTGCGACCTCACGCAGGGATGCCTGAACACGCCCAACAACGGAAAGTGCATCGATGGATTCTTCTGCACCGTCGACGTCTGCCACCCGACCGCGGACTGCCAGCACACGCCGGATCACGCGCTCTGTGACGACGGCAAGGTCTGCTCTTCCGAGAGCTGCAACTCGGCGACGGGGTGCGAAGTCACCCTCGGCAGCCTGAGCTGTGACGATGGCATCGCCTGCACCGTGGACTCCTGCAATGATCAGGGCGGCTGCGTCTACTTCCCGAAAGACTTCCAATGCGACGATGACGTGGAATGCACGGTGAACACCTGCGATAGCGACGTGGGCTGTGTCTTCTCGACCCAGGACAACAATTGCGACGATGGCTTCGCCTGTACCGCGGACGAATGTGACCTCGTTCAGGGATGCGGCCATGTCCCGAACGACACGAAATGCGATGACGGCCAGGTCTGCTCGAAGGACGTCTGCACCGTGGATCTCGGCTGCACCTTCCCGCCTCTCGGCTTCATCTGCGACGATGGGATCGCCTGCACGGAGCCCTCGTGCATTGATGAAGCGGGCGGGACCTGCGTCTATCTCCCGATTCATTCGGTCTGCAACGACGGCGTGGACTGCACCACGGATCTCTGTGACCTCGCCCTCGGGTGCGCCGCAGCCGTGAACAATGCCGCATGCGACGACGGCGTGAGCTGCACCGACGACAGCTGCACTCTGGAAGGGTGCGAGACAGTGATCGTCAACACGGTATGCAACGACGGTCAGGCCTGCTCCGGCGAAGACTTCTGTGACCCTGTCTTCGACTGTCAGAACCCCTCGTCGATCAGCGATTGCGACGATGGAAACCCGTGCACGGCGGACACCTGTACGGACGTGGACGGCTGCGTGAACCTCGTGAGCGACCTCTCGTGCAACGATGGCATCTCCTGCACCCTCGACATCTGTGATCCGACCATCGGGTGCGTGTACAGCGCCATCGACGCCAGCTGCAACGACGGCGTCTCCTGCACCCTCGACACCTGCGACAAGGACGCGGGCTGCAACAACACGCCGACCCACACGGAATGCGACGATGGACAATCGTGCTCTGCGGACATCTGCAATCCCGTCGGAGGATGCGAGAATCCGCCGCAGAACATCGCATGTGACGACGGCATCTCCTGTACGGTGGAGACCTGTCTGGACATTGGCGGAGGCACCTGCGTCCATGTGCCCACCAACGCCCTTTGCGTGGATGGGGTCGACTGCACGAATGATCTCTGTGACCTCTCTGCTGGCTGCATCACCACCACCGATGAGATCGCCTGCGACGACGGGTTCGGGTGCACCACGGATGCCTGCGACACGATCAACGGGTGTCTGCACACGCCCAACGACGCGTTCTGCGACGACGGACAGGGGTGCTCGGCCGATAGCTGCAGCCTGGCGAACGGCTGCGTCAACGCGCCGATCAACCTGAACTGTGACGACAACAACGCATGCACCGTCGACACCTGCGAAGACGGCGTGGGATGCTCGTTCATCCAAGCCAATCTCGCGTGCGACGACGGCATTGACTGCACCGTCGACACGTGTCACCCGACCCTTGGATGTCAGCATGCGCCTGGCGTGGGGCTCTGCGACGATGGCGTCGCATGCACCATCGACTCCTGCGTCTCGGAAGACGGATGTCTGCACACCCCCGACCATGTCTCCTGCGGCGATGGCAAGGCGTGCTCGGCGGACAGCTGTCATCCCGTATTGGACTGCCTGAACACGCCCATCAACTTGAACTGCGACGATGGAGTCGCGTGCACGAAGAACAGCTGCAACGACAACGCGGGCACGCCGCTCGGCGAGGGATGTCTCTTCCTCCCCGTGGACGTGCGCTGCGACGACGGAATCGACTGTACCTCCGACTCGTGCAGCAACGCAGGATGCGCCAACGTCGTGAGCGACAGCGCCTGTGATGATGGCGTGAGCTGCACCGTCGACACCTGCCTCGCCACGGCCGGCTGTCAGCTCTCACCGAGCGACGGTCTCTGCGACGATGGGCAGATCTGCTCTGCGGACAGCTGCCACCCGACCCAGGGCTGCAAGAACATCGCGATCAACGAGGGTCCGTTCTTCTACAACTGCGAAGACAACATCGCCTGCACCGTCGACACCTGTGCGGACAACGTGGGCTGCTTGAATCAGCCCGACAACGCGCTGTGCGAGGACGGAAACAGCTGCACCGGCAACGTTTGCGACACGTCCGGAGGGTGTACCTATCCAGGGAGCGACGCCCTCTGCAATGACGGCGCAAACTGCTCCGTCGACAGCTGCAACCCGTTCCACGGATGTCAGAACACGCCCAACGACGGGAGCTGCGGAGACGGCGTCCCGTGCACCGATGACCTCTGCCTCCCGACCTTCGTTCCCGGAGTCGATACCGGCTGTCTGTTCACTCCGAACGCGACAAGCTGCTCCGAAGACGGCATCGACTGCACCGTGGCGAAATGCGATCCTCTGCTCGGCTGCATCCACGAACCGGACGACGCCGTCTGCGACGACGGATCCAACTGTTCTCAGGACAACTGCGACCCGAACCAGGGGTGTGAAAACATCCAGCTGGATGGACTCTGCGACGACGGCAAGGTCTGCACTCTCGACTTCTGCGCGGGCGCGGGCCAGGGATGCGAGAACACGCCGCTCCACATCCTCTGTGATGACGGCATCCCCTGCACGGTGGATTACTGCGATCTCGTCCACGGCTGTGAGTCGGATCCGAATCACGTCGCCTGCGCCGACGGATTCGACTGCACGACAGATGTCTGCAACACGATCATCGGCTGCATCAACGCCTCCAACAGCCTCTCCTGCGACGACGACGTGGACTGTACGATCGACGTCTGCGACAAATCTGCGGGCAACAGCACGGTCGGGGTCGGCTGCAACCACGCCATCGACCAGGCGATCTGCGATGACGGCGCGGCCTGTTCGGTCGACAACTGCGACGTGGCATTTGGCGGATGCACGAACATCACGTCTCCAGGATGCTGCGACGACGGCGTCGGCTGTACCCTCGACTCCTTCAACATCAATCAGGGCGGCTGTGTCCACACCCCGACAGACGGGCTCTGCGTGGATGGCATCGACTGCACCCTCGATAAATGCGACGCAAGCGGCGGCTGTGTGAACACCCCGAACTCCGGCGTTTGCGAGGACGGAGTCTCCTGCACCATCGACACCTGCGACCCGGGACATGGCTGCCAGACGGTCGTGAACACCTCGCAATGCGCGGACGGCATCAACTGCACCATCGACAAATGCGTCGCGGGCGTGGGCTGTACCTTCACGCCGAGCGACGCGATCTGCGATGACGGGGAGAGCTGCACCACCACGAGCTGCAGCGCGAGCCTGGACTGCCAGATCTTGACCAACGACGCCGCCTGCGATGATGGACAGTCCTGCAGCATCGACAGCTGTCATCCGATCAAGGGCTGCCAGAACGTCCCCTCGGAGCTCGACTGCAACGACGGAGTGTCCTGTACGGTGGACACCTGCACCGACGCCGCTGGGTGCGTGTATCTGCCGAAGGATTCCTACTGCAACGACTTCGTGTCGTGCACCATCGACACATGCGATGTGACCAACGGCTGCGCGAACGCCCTCAACCCGCCGGTATGCGATGACGGGTTTGGCTGCACGACCGACACCTGCGATCCGACCGAGGACTGTCAACACGTGACCAACGATGGTCCCTGCGCGGATGGGTTCGACTGCACCAAGGACGTCTGCGACCTGAACGTGGGCTGCAAGCACCTCGCCGAGCACCCGAAATGTGATGACTCCGTCCAGTGCACCCAGGACCTCTGCAACCCGGCCACGGGCTGCAAGAACACGGCGCAGGACATCCAATGCGACGACTCGGTGGGTTGCACTGCGGACGTCTGTGACCCGGCGGTTGGCGGGGCTACAGGCTGTGTGAACACGCCCGGAGACGCGAGCGGATGCGACGACGACATCCCGTGCACCATCGACTCCTGTGACATCGCGGGAGACTGCATCCACGCCCCGAACGCCGCAGCCTGCGACGACGGAATCGACTGCACCATCGACACCTGCACCCTCGACCACGGCTGCGAAGTCGTCTCCAAGGACAGCCTCTGCGCGGACGGCGTGCCCTGTACGGACGACGTCTGCGACACGCTCTTCGGCGGCTGCTTCAACACGGAGAACAACGTCAACTGCGACGACGGCGTCGGATGCACGGACAACGTGTGCACCCAGGGCGGCAACTGCGCCTACACGGCGAACAACGCGAACTGTGACGACGCGAAGCAGTGCACGACGGACACCTGCGACGCTGCAGATGGCTGCAGCCACATCCCCGGTCCCGAAGCCTGTGACGACGGCGTCTCCTGCACTTTCGACAGCTGCGCTGTCGGAGCAGGCTGCCAAAACGAGATCATTCCGGGAGCCTGCGACGACGGAGTGGCGTGCACCCTCGACAACTGCAACCCGGACACGGGCTGC
>Ga0114996_10004548_pt1 | contig 16572 bp, 12 predicted proteins | sample ArcticOcean_MG_C_4_FD_87039 | JGI IMG/M metagenome (GOLD analysis project Ga0114996, IMG submission 87039) | Marine microbial communities from western Arctic Ocean - ArcticOcean_MG_CB4_134 | ecosystem: Environmental > Aquatic > Marine > Oceanic | place: Arctic Ocean: Canada Basin | collected...
AGGCCGATCCGGCATCGGTCGCGGGTGCGGAGACGTTCACGGTCCTGAGTTTTCATTCCGGCGGAACCGGGGCGAGGCCGGGGAAGGATGGTCTGTCGGCGACAGCCTTTCCCAGCGGCGTCCGCAATGTGCCGGTCGAGGTTACCGAGGCGATTTCGCCGCTGGTTGTCTGGCGCAAGGAGTACCGGCAGGATTCGGGCGGCGCCGGAGCGTTTCGGGGCGGGCTCGGCCAGGTAATGGAACTGAGCCTGCTGGAAGACGCCCCCTTCGCCTTCAGCGCCCTGTTTGATCGGATAGATCATCCGCCGCGCGGCCGCGACAGCGGATCCGATGGCGCGGCCGGGACGATCCGGCTGGCTTCCGGCGTGCCGCTTAGCGGCAAGGGAACGCAGACCATTCCAAGCGGTGAACGGGTTGTGATCGAGATGCCGGGTGGTGGCGGACTGGGCGCTGCCAAGACGCGCAATCCGGCTGACGTTGCTGCGGACGTTCGCGCCGGTCTTGTCTCGACCGCGGCAGCTCATGCCGAGTACGGCGTTGCCGTGACGGCCGATGGAGAGATTGATTTGGCTGCGACGGCGCAGCTGCGAAATATTTAATCGTTTCGGAAAGGGGATAACATATGCGGGTAAGCGCCGGGTTACCGACCGGGATGGAAGGTCTGACCTATCCGATACCGTTTTCCGATCCGGAAGCTGTGATCCGTATCGCGCAACACGCGGAAAATCTCGGTTACCATTCGGTGTGGGGCAACGATCACATGACCACACAACACTACGTCCGCGCCGAATTCGAAACGCCTCCGCGATTTTGGGAACCTCTGGTGACCTATTCGTTCGTCGCCGCTGAAACCACGACACTCCGGTTTGGGACCGGAATTCTTGTCCTGCCCATGCGCCGGGACATCGTGGTTACTGCCAAGCAGTTGGCAACGCTCGACCATTTTTCCGGTGGCCGGCTTGAGATCGGTGTCGGAATCGGGGCCTATCGTGAGGAATTCCTGGCGCTCCAGCCGGGTGCCAATATGCCACGCGGGAAAATTCTCGACGAGGGCATCCCGGCACTACAGGCGCTTCTCAACCAGCGGGTTGCGAGTTTCGACGGAGAATATTTCGCCTATCGGGATGTCGAACTGTACCCGAAGCCGAAGCAGGATCACGTCCCGTTTTATATCGGTGGCAATAACGCCAACAATTTGCGCCGGACGGCGAAATGGGGGGATGGGTGGCTGCCGGCGGCGGTCCATCTCGATCAGATGCGCAACGATGTTGTCACACTGCGCGAGCTTACCGAAGCCGAAGGCCGCGATTTCAGCAAGATTGAAGTCGCGCCGCAATATATCGTTCATATCGGCAAAACCCGCGAGGCGGCGCTTGAACGGTTCGGCCAGACGCAGATGTGCGCTCACTTGACGTCGCTGCGCCAGTCGACACTGAAAGGGCAGGGTGACCTAGGGCACGAAGATATCAACCTGATCGGCACAGTGGACGACGTTGTCGAACGCGCCAATCTCCTCGGCGAGGCAGGTGTCACTCACCTGCTCGGGCTTTATTTTGCGGCAAACGATCTCACCGAGTTGCTCGATCAGATGCAGGTCTTCGCCGAAGAGGTTGTTCCCCGGCTGGACTAGGATTTCGCGTTTATCGCGTTCAGCACGGCGGCGATTTCAGCCGGATCCGCAATACCGCTGACGATGACCTGGTCGAGCCCCGCGGCCTGATAATCGACCAAACGTTGACGGACGTGATCCGCTGTCCCGCAGGCCGCATGCGCTGCGGTTACGTCGTTTGACACCAGCCGGTCTATCTCGTCCCAGCGCTCTTCCGCATAGGCTATTCGCAGGGCTTCCTGGTCGAGCGCCGCACCGCCCATCCGGACATTTTCGGCATGGTGTCCGCCGCGCAGGATAAAGCCGAGCGTACGGCGTAACGGATCGCCCGCGGCCTGAGCGTCGTCATCTATGTGCGTATAGACGATACCGTAATTTCTGACTTTGCGGCCCTGCGCTCCGAGGTCTACCTGATCTAGACACCAACTCACAAAAGGTGCGGACGTCGCGCCCGAAATGATTACGCCATCGGCATCGCTGCCGGCGAGTCCAAGCATTTTCGGTCCCGATGCAGCCAGCACGATAGGAATATCGCGGGGCGCGTTTACCAGGCGACGCCCGGTAATCCGGAAAACATCCCCGTCGTGGTCTGCGGTGTTTCCGGAAAACAGCTTCCGGCAGATGATGATCGCTTCGCGGAGCGTCGCCAGCGGCCGTGGCCGTTCGATCCCCGCTGCGGCAAGATCGCCCGGGGCGCCGACCCCGAGGCACAGGACCACGCGTCCGGGATAAAGTTCGTCTAACGTCGCCGCTCCCATGGCGGCATGGATCGGGTGCATAGCGTAAGGGCTAACCGCCATCAGCGCGATCTTGAGCGTTTTCGTTGCCGCCAACGCCGTTGCCGCCAGGGCAACCGGATCGCGCAGAAAAAGGTGCGTTGCGATCCACAGCATCTCCGCGCCTCCGGCCTCGGCCGCGCGCGCCTGGTCGGCGATGTCAGCGGCAGGGGTGAACCCGTCGATGGCGAGGCCTAGTTCACACATGGTAACCGTAATTGTCGCCAAGGGCGCGTAACACCGAGTCCAGATCCGGTGCCACATCCGGTGCGCCGAGCTGCGGCACGCCGGCCAGCCCGAAATCCTTCAGACCCGACGCCGTTGCGATGGCAACGACATCTTCGCCAGGTGTGATGGCGCCCGACCGGCTCAGCACATCCACGGCGGCGAACGCAGCGGCGGAGGATGTTTCAACCGACAGGCCAGACCCCGCTGCAAGCCGGTCCCGGGCATCGATTAGTGCCGCATCGTCCAGGGTGACGGCGACACCGTTGGACTGTTTCAGCGCGTGGCGCGCCTGGTAAGTGCCGCGGTTGATGTCGATAGAATTGGCGATGCTTTTGCTATTGCGCGGCACGATCGGCGGCATGTCGAGGTTCTGGGCCGCGGCGGCGGACAGCGAACCGGAGGTTTCGGCCGCCACCAGGCGCGGGCAGGTTTCGGTCCAACCCCAGCGCTGCATTTCGTCGAATCCCTTCCACAGCCCGTACAGCGCATCGCCATAGCAAACCGGCAATATGCACCAGTCGGGTGGGTTCCAATCGGATTGTTCGGCGATCTCATAGGCGAGCGTCTTATATCCTTCAATGCCGATGGGATTGCTGCCGATGGCCGGACCGAAATACGGCGACGTGGGATACCAGCCATATTCACGTATCGCGGCCGAGAGAACGTGCCAGCGATCCTCCATCGCGGGAACGGTGAGAACCATTGCGCCATAGGAACGCATCTGCGACACGATCGCGCCGGCCGCGCCTTTGTAGGTCAGTACAACGCAGGGCAGGCCTGCCCGGGCGGCATAAGCCGCTGCCGCCGCCCCGGCGTTGCCGGTCGAACTGGTGGCAATCGCCGGTGCGCCGATTTCGCGCGCCCAGGACACTGCGACGGTCGCCAAACGGTCTTTGAACGACCAGGTGGGATTGCGGGATTCGTCCTTGACCCGGATCGGGCCGTTGCCGAATCCCTCGACTGTGACCATCGGCGTCATGCCTTCGCCAAGGGTGACCGCGTCGGCGGCACTCAATGGCAGAAAGTCGGAATACCGCCACAAAGAGTCAGGAGCAGTTGCCAGCGCGTCTCTGTCGGGCGGCTCCCTGTCCGGATAGCGGGGCGTTAGGTTGCTGGCGACCCCATCGGCCGAGCATGCCTCACAGTTCCGGTCTAGCGCGTCGAGCGGGTATTCCCGTCGGCATCTTACGCATTCAAGGCAATCAGGTCGTGCCATTGGCCCTCGGCGCCAGCCAGGCCGGAAATTCGGGCGACCCGGCGTCTGTTTGATCCAGCCCAAAATATGTAGAGCATAGTCCTGTGTTGGTCACGGGGTATAAATGCCTGCGAAATCTGTCAGAGTGTGTCTCCAACGGACCCTCGTGGTGCGAACATTGACGACGAGCGTGAACTAGCCTGAATTTCCGGTTCGGAGTACTAAGCACTTTCGTGGCCCATGAATGCGCTGGGCCCTATAAATCATCATTTGTCTGAACAGCATTGGAGCAGCGACGTGTCGAAAAGCGAAACCTATGAAAAGGGTGCGGCCACCCGCCGCGAAGTGATGGGCGAAGCGGTCGCCGACAAAATGGCGAACTCCGTCTATAGCGGCCCGGTAATGGAGAAGTTCGCCGACTACGCGACCGAAGCCGTATTCGGGATGCTGTGGTCGCGTCCTGGCCTTGATTACAAGACCCGCGCGCTGATCTGTGTGATTTCCGATGCCTGCGGACACTGCTGGCCGGAACTGGAGATACATCTCCGCTTTGCGCGGGGACAGGGTTGGACCGAAGATGAACTCACCGAAGCGCTGCTGCACCTTGGCGGCTATATCGGTGTCCCGACAGCCCGCGAGTCGCTGATCATTGCTGAAAAAATATTCAAGGAACTGCGAGAGGAAGAAGGATAGGTCCGGGCGCTAAACCCATGGGACTCCCCATGTCTCGAATTATCTGCCATCATTCGTCAACAATAAGGAGGACGATGCTATGTTGAAATTGATTTATCCGACCGTTGTTATCGCGACCTGTGCATTTGCGGGCTCTGTTTATAGCCAAACCGTGGGAATTGGATCGACAAAAGGGGGGGTGTTGGCCTCCGTCGTGGCGACGGTCGCCAAAGTCGTGACGCTCCAGAGCGATTTAAAAATGCGGCCTCAACCAATGGGCGGCACGCAGCAATATATACCGGTCGTTAATGCCGGGGAATTGCCGTTTGGCATCTCTAATGCTGTTCAGTTCAATATGGCGCTTGGTGGCACGGGTATTTCGAAGCGGAAGTATCCGAATCTGCGCCTCGTCTCACAATTAATGACGTTTCGCACCGGTCCGATCGTGGCCGGAAACTCGTCCATCAAAAAACTTAGCGACATCCGGGGTAAGCGCGTACCCTTTGGTTTTAAAGCATCACCGCTCTTTCAGCATATTTTCACCGGGTATCTGACAAACGCTGGGTTAACTTGGGACGACGTGGTCAAGGTGCCGACAGTTGCACTACGGCAAAACTGGAATTTATTTAAACAGGGTAAAACGGACTTAAGTATCGGTAACCCGGGGTCAGGCCTTAACAAAGGCCTGATGGCTGCGATCAAAGGTGGTATTCGGCACGTCACCCTAAATAAAGGTACCCCGGGGGCAGCGAAGCTTCTTAATGATCTACCGAAGATGTTTTATTATCCTCTTGGGCCAAACAAAAAATACCCTGCTGTGGAAGGGAACCTGCAAATGATGGGAATGAACTTCCTTCTATGGACCCATAAAGGTGCAAGCGAACAGTTAATCTACAAGGTGGCCAAAGCGCTCTATGAATCCGAGAGCAATTTGAAGGAATCTGGGCCGGTATGGGGAAATTATAAAACCTCGAATATGGCAAATGACAATGGCGGGAGTTTTCATCCTGGCGCGGTTAAATTGTTTAAAGAAAAAGGTATTTGGAAACGATAGACGTTCTGACGTTTTCTCCGTTGATAAAAGCCGGTGGCCAGGTTTATGCTGGCCACCGGCTCATTTTTTGCCCTCGGGGAAACGCGTGTTAATCCTCCGCTACGAGGCGTTTGTTGTGAACAAGTTCTAATCCGAGGATAATGCAGACGGCTCCTGCCGCCACAACCTTAATAACGGCTCCATACGGTATGATGGTAACCGGCAGGATCAAAATCAGTCCTGAGATTATACACACCACCCGGATTACGGGGCCTATCTTGGAAAAGACATAGCCAAGCATTCCAGCCGAGACGACCCAAATTCCGATAAGGGCGCTGCTGAAACACAGAATTATTTCGATAAACGACCCTTGCATTATGAGGGAAGGTTCGTAAACGAATACAAATGGAATGACGTAAGCCACCCAACCGAGACGGCACGACGTCAAAGCCGTTGCCATGGGTGGCGAATTCGCGAGTTTGGCAGCCGTGAACGCGGCAATCGCAACCGGCGGCGTTATCATCGACATTAATCCGAAGTAAAGTACGAACAGGTGAGCCGCGAACGGGTTGACCCCGAGCTTTATCATTGGTGGGGCAATCATTAAGGCGAGCAGCAGGTAAATTGCCGTCGTCGGCATGCCCATGCCGAGAATAATGGAAATTATAGCTGTAAGAACCAACAACAATAAAAGGCTATCCTGTCCCACTTTCAATAAAACGATTGTCATTGCATAGCCCAGACCCGTCGTCTCTATTATGGCGATCGCAAGCCCGGCCATCGCGCCTATGATGATGATGTCGACGGAATTCCTGCCGGTATCGGCAACAGCATTTGCGAGGTCCCTGACTGATATCCGGCGGCCTTTGTAACCAAATATCCAGCTCACGATCGGTAGCGAAATAGAGGCGTAGAGGGCCGCGCCATCAGGCGGCACATTGTATTTAAACAACGCAATTATAAGAACCGCATAGGGGATCAGGAAAAACCAGCCCTCTTTAGCAACCTTAAGGAGGCGCGGGATTTGTTCCTTCGGAACCGGCGCTATTTTTAGGCGCGCCGCCTCCAGGTCGGCCTGAATAAAGGCGGCAAAATAATAGAGAAATGCCGGTATGGCCGCCGCGAGTATCACGTCGGTGTAATCGGCTTCGAGCAGTTCGGCCATTAGAAATGCTGCCGCTCCCATTATTGGCGGCATTATCTGTCCACCCGTCGACGCAACCGCTTCGAAGGCGGCCGCTGACTGAGCGGAATAACCGCCGTTTCGCATCAGCGGTATCGTGATAACACCGGTGGACGCCACATTTGAGACGGCACTGCCGGAAATCGAGCCGAATAATCCCGAGGCGACAACGGCAATTTTTGCCGATCCCCCGCGGGATCTTCCAAATAAGGCTGTTGCTATGTCAGTAAACCATTCTGACGCTCCAGTTCTCAGCAATAGTTGGCCCATTAATACGAACAGCACGACCACATAGGTGACAATATTCATGGGTAGCCCAAGGAGCGCGACGTTGTCGGCGGCCAGATATGCGATTAATTTATAGGGATCTTTTTCCTGTGCCTGCAGGTCGCCGGGCACCAAATGACCCATAACGGAGTATATCAGAAAGACCATAAGGACAGCGACCAGGCTCCAGCCGGCCGTTCTGCGCAAAGCTTCAACTGTTAACGGAATTACAATAATACCGATAATGAAAGCAGTATCTCTATAGTAAAAATAATCTTCGATAATTATCGTATAAATAAATGTAAAATATAAACATATTATAAATCCCGCGGACCCCAAAATAAGGTCATACCATGGTATCTGTCGTCGCTCGGCGCCTCTTCTGCCGGGCAACCTGAGGAAAATGATCAAGAAGGTGGACCCTAACACGAGAGGGAGAGCCTGTTCTTTGGGTATTTCCAGCTGACGCAGTATCGTCAGATCCGCGGCAAAAGATACGGTGATCGCGACGATCAGCACGCCAAGCGAGATGGTTACAATATCGACCCAGCGTCCTGCCGGGAGCGCCAACCACTGTCTATTCGGCTGGTATCCGAGATTCTCTGACAATTCTATCTTGCTCCCGTATCAATGTTGTTAATTGCCGACATGTAATCGGTAGATGAGTTTTTTTCGTATTGTTGACGGGTTGCCGTTGGACATAAACAAGCACATAGCTTCTGTACGGCTTCCTCCCAGCGCAATGGTCGGCGGTAACCCCTCCTGATAACCTGACCCGGATACTGTGCCACATCGTTCAAGTCTTCGCGAAAATATTATTTCGTGCGCAATGTCCGGGGCGGTGTTGGCCCGCGCAGCGGGGACCGAGGCAGAATTAATTCTTAAGGGACCGCGTCGCATTACGATAGGCGATCTTGGCACTACAAAAAAGCCGGAGACTCAGATCGTCGGGGCAGCGTTGCTGGCAACAGAATTCCTTACGTCAGCCCTTCCTTTTTTAGCAGGGCATCCGGCGACGGAAGCTTGCCGCGAAAGGCGATATATGCGTCTTCCGGGAGCATCGATCCACCGGAAGAATAAATGTAGCGTCGAAGTTTCTCCGCCGTTGCGGCATCGAACGGGTTCCCGGCCTCGTTGAAAGCTTCGAAGGCATCGGCATCGAGCACGCCGGACCACATATACGAATAATATCCGGCCGAGTAGCCATCGCCCGCGAACACATGGCTAAAATGCGGCGTTGCATGGCGCATGACGATTGCTGCAGGCATTTGGAGGCGGGCCAGAATATTGGCCTGAAATGCCATTGGATCGAGATCCGCCGCCTGTTCTGGATCGAGCGTATGAAATGCCATATCGACCAGCGCCGACGCCGTGAACTCGACATTGGCAAATCCCTTATTGAATTTTGCAGCGGCGTGCATTTTGTCCAGCAGATTCTGCGGGATTGCTTTGCCCGTACGGTGGTGAACCGCGAAACGCTTGAGTGTTTCGGGCACTGTCAGCCAGTGTTCAAACAATTGAGAGGGCAGTTCCACGAAATCCCGGCTGACCGATGTGCCTGAAATCGACGGGTAAGTGACGTCGGAGAGCATACCGTGCAGGGCGTGTCCAAATTCGTGAAACAGCGTTTTCGCATCGTCCATCGTAATCAATACGGGTGCGCCGGCGGGCGCTTTGGCAAAATTCATAACGTTCAGGACTATCGGTGTCTGGCCTTCGTTAAGGTGGTCCAGCGTCAGCTTATGCTGCTCTTGCAGCGCACTCATCCACGCCCCGGACCGTTTGGATTGACGAGCGAAATAGTCGGCCAGAAAGATCGCGATTCGCCGGCCGTTCGCGTCCAGCACCTCAAAGACGCGGATATCGGGATGATAGGCATGTATACCGTCATGCCGCCGGAAGGTGAGGCCGAACAGCGTCTCTGCGGTATGGAATGCGGCCTCGATCATCTTCTCCAGCTGCAGGAACGGCTTTATCTCCGCCTCGTCAAAATCGTATCGCGCCGCCCGCGCTTTTTCGGAATAGTGACGCCAATCCCATGGGGCCACCCCGTGGTTGTGGCCTTCCGCCGCGATCAATCCAGACAATTCGGCGGTCTCTTCCGCAGCGCGGCTACTCGCCTTTTCCCACATAGTCTCGAGGAGCGAGCAGACGTTCTCGGGGGTTTTTGCCATGGTATCGTCGAGCTTGAAATGAGCGAAACTGTCATACCCGAGCAGCGCGGCCTTTTCGGCACGAAGCTTCACCGTTTCAGCAACCAGTGGGCGATTGTCGCGTTCACCCTTGCCTTCGCCCCGGGCGAGCCATGCCTTGAACGCCGTTTCGCGCAGATCGCGTCGAACCGAGAACGTCAGGAACGGCTCAATGATCGACCGCGAAAGCGTTACCGCGTATTTGCCGCCATGGTCGCGCTCTTCGGCAGCGGCTGCCATGCTCGAAATAAGAGAGTCCGGCAGCCCTGCCAGATCGTCCTTGGTTTGGAGCACCAGGACGTAGTCACGTTCGTCGGCCAGCACATTCTGCGAGAACGTAGTGCCAAGCGTCGCGAGCCGCTCGTTGATCTCCGCGAGACGGGTCTGGTCGGCTTCGTTGAGTTTCGCGCCTGACCGGACGAAAGATTTCCATTTCAGCTCCAGCACACGTCCGGCTTCAGCGTCGAGGCCAAGTCTTTCCCGTTTTTGATACAGCGCATCGATGCGGCCAAACAGGGAACGGTTCATCATGATCGCCGACCGGTGGCGGGACATCTGCGGGGATATTTTGCGCTCAAGTTCCTGCAGCGTGTCGTTTGTATTGGCCCCGGCCAAGTTCCAGAACAGGTGCGATGTCCTGGTCAGAAGATCGCCTGCCATTTCCAGGGCTGTTACGGTGTTTTCGAAAGACGGCACCGCGGAATTTCCGGCGATGGTTTCGATTTCCGCCAGATGGGCAGGAAGCGCGGCGGCAAAGGCGGCTTCAAAATCCCGATCGTCAATATGTGCGAAATCCGGTAGCCCCAGCAGCCCGGTCCAGGTAGCGATCGCCGGGTTAACGTTGGATGAGGTGGCTGAATTTCGAGGCATTTATCCGTCCTTCGAGGTGAGCCCGAAATATATAGGGCTGGGCCATGATACATCGCATTGAGGCACCGTTTTGAACGAGTGATTTTAGCATCATCTTTGATTACACTGGAGACGCAAAAGCCGGAATAAAGTGTCCACATGCAGGAGAACCGTTGTGACTGAGAATACCAATTTAGCCACTCAAGAACTCGCTTCTACAGGCTATGCGGTAGCCCGAAAATCGGACCCCAATTTTATCAAGGGCCGGCGGGATTATTTCAAATATGTCGACCTTGGCGTCACCGATGCCAGTCAAGGCCGTATGCGGGTGCAACGGACTTCAACTACAGACGGGATGTCCGAAGAAACCGGCTGGCATTATCATAAATGCGAGGGTCAGTTCGTCTTTATGCTGGAAGGGTGGCTGGAACTGCAGTTCGCCGATGGCGAGACAGTAATATTGGAGGAAGGAGACTCCGTTTACATCGACGGATACGCTCCCCACAATGAAACCCGAACATCCGATACATTCGAATTACTGGAATTTTCAGTGCCGGCGGATATGGGCACTGAAGTGTGCGAATCGCCGACAAAATCATCGTCATAATGTGACCCCAACGGTAGAGCCCGCGTAACTCGATGTGGCGGCGCAGGGCCGCCGCGACGCGCGTCGCTTCTATGGATGGACCACCACGTTGACGAAGCCGCCCGGGTTGCGGCCGGTCTCTGCGAGCGCGTCGTTGACGCCGTCGAGCGGGAAAACCCGGTGTTCGAAGATGCCGTAATCGACGATCCCGGCCTCGGCGAGATCCGACATCTCGGTTCCCTGCGCGACCGTGAACCAGTTTGACCCCTGATAGCGCAGTGCGGTCGCCATGAATTGCATCGGATGTAGCGCCAAATCCTGGTTAAGCGCGCCGATGTTGATGACTGTCCCGCCCCGCATCATTCCACCGATGGCATCGGCGATGGTGTCGGCCGATGCGCCGGCGGCGATACAGTCGAGGATGAGCTCGGGCCCTATTCCGCCGGTTGCCGCGCGCAGCCTGTCGGCAATCGGGGCGCCGTCGATCTGGACCGGATGGATGCGGTCGGGTGCCAGGTCTTTCAGCTGTGCGAGGCGGTCGGGGTTGCGGGCGATCGGCACAATGGTGCTCACGCCAAGGGCCAGCGCGAACAAGGTGGCATTGACGCCGAGCGTGCCGGTTGCGCCGACAATGGCCAGCGTTCCTCCCGCTTTGACGCCGCCTGCCTGCAGCGCCGCATAGGCGGTGCCGAGATACCCGAACCGCGCACCGATATCGAAGCTCACCGCGTCCGACAGTTTGACCAGATTGCGGGCCGGCGCGACCATATAGTCGGCGAAGCCGCCCGACGGATACCGTGTCAGAATCGCGCTGGAGGCGGGCCGGAAACCGAAATACCCCTGCAATGCGCCCTGCTCGCAATTCAGCGCCGCCGCGCCACGCCGGCAATATTCGCAGGTACCGCAGGACAGCGCCGGGTTTACGTAAACGCGATCGCCTTCCGCCAGACCGGACACGTTCGCGCCGATCTTCGCGACGACCCCCGCCGCGTCGAGACCCATGACCGCCGGCAGCGGCGGCAACGTCCGCCAGTGCCCGCCCTTTACGATATTGCGCATGTTGGGCACCACCCCGCACGACCTGACGGCGATCAAGGCATCGTCGGGGCCGGGGTCCGGGACTGGAATTTCGTCGATTTGGAACGGTGTGTCAGGCTTGTGGAGCCGGGCGGCGCGCATGGTTTGAGCCATTCTTCGTTCTCCCCGATACCCGTGTTAGGCCGCAACGCGTATCCCCGGGATGCAGGGCCGGCGGCCTGTGCGGCTTTGCTGTCGCCCGGATGGTATACCAACCAGCCCGGGCCGCCCAATACGATCCGGTAGGGCCCCGCGCCAATCCTGATAAATGCCGACGCTCGTGTATTGATGGTCGTCTATTGATATCGGTCCGCTTGTCTGAAAAACAGCTCTGAAAAACAGCGCCGCGGCGCGTGGGATGGTTTGTGGGCGGTAAAGAACTAAAATCGCGGATGAAAACAATCTGAAGTACAATTCACAAAACCATATGAGGCGGATTCACGTGACAGATATCGGTTCGAAACATTTCGACTACATCATTCTTGGCGGCGGGTCGGCCGGCTGTGTGCTGGCAAACCGTCTGTCCTCCCGCGGGTCGAATGAGGTTCTTCTGATTGAGGCGGGCAGGGACTTTGTGCCGGGAAGCGAGCCCGGAGATATGCTGGATTCTTACCCAATGGGTGCTTCCTTTAACCCCGCCTATCACTGGCGTGAACTCCAGGTCCGTTTGTCGCATACGCCGACAAATACCGGTGAACGCGCCGCAACGCGTTTTATGGAGCAGGCTCGGGTTGTCGGCGGCGGATCGTCGATCAACGCCCAAATGGCAAACCGTGGTTCGCCGCTCGATTACGACGAGTGGGCGGAAAAGGGCGCCCGTGGCTGGAATTGGGAAAAAGTGTTGCCCTATTTTCGCAAGTTGGAAACCGATCAGGATATTCGGGATGATTACCATGGCAGTGAGGGGCCTATTTTCGTGCGCCGAGTCCCGGAAGCCAATTGGACCAATTTTTCGCGGAAAGTAGCTGGAGTTCTGAGCGAATCGGGCGTTAAGGCGCTGCCGGACCAGAACGGGTTATTCGAGGATGGCTGGTTCCCGAGCACGATTTCCAACAAGGATGAAACCCGTGTGTCAGCGTCGATGGGATATCTCAATACCGAAATCCGCGCGCGACCGAATTTGCATATTCTGTCCGAAACAACCGCCGAATCCCTGACCTTCGACGGGCGCCGCGTGACGGGCGCGGTTGTCAGACGCCGTGGATCCCCGCTGACGCTTACCGGCAAGCACGTCATCGTGTCTGCAGGGGCGCTGCATACGCCGCCGATTCTGATGCGGTCTGGAATCGGCCGCGCCGATCACCTTCGTGAAATGGGGGTCGATGTCGTCGCCGACCGGCCGGGCGTCGGCGGCAATTTGAACGAGCATCCGACGATCGCCGTTTCCGCCTATCTACGTCCGAACGCGCGACAAACAGCCCGCACCGGAACACGCCGTCATGCCCAGATCGCGTTTCGGTACAGCTCCGGTGTCGCCGATTGCGGAGCCGGCGATATGTATGTCTCGGTTACCGGCAAGTCGGCCTGGCACGCCGTCGGTGTGAGGCTTGGCTCATTTTTGATGTGGTGCAACAAGCCGTATTCGCGCGGTAGCGTGTTGCTCAACAGCGCGGATCCCGCGGCGGAACCTGACGTGGATTTCAATATGCTTTCCGACAGGCGGGACTTCGACCGGCTGGCAGACGGGGTGCGCCGGATGGCGGGCTATTTTGCGCACCCGCAGATGGCCGGAATTGCAAGCGATCCGTTTCCGAGTTCCTATACCGAGCGTGTTCGGCGGATCGGTGCGGTTAATACCAAGAACCGAATTCTGACCAATATCCTGGCGGCCATTCTTGACGGGCCGGGGCCACTGCGTCGTGCGGCCATCAAAGGCTTTATCACGATGGGCGACACGCTTTCCGACCTTTTGGGCGACGAGAAACGTATGGAGCATTTTATCCGTTCAAGCGTCACCGGCTGCTGGCATCCGTCGGGGACCTGCCGGATGGGCGCCGCCGATGACCCGCTGGCCGTGACCGATCCGTCCGGCCTGGTTTACGGCGTAGAAGGCCTGACAGTCTGCGACGCGTCGTTGTTTCCCTGTGTGCCGCGCGCCAATACGAACATTCCAACGATAATGTGCGCGGAGAAAATCGCCGATGATCTGCTGGCCGGATCGGTCTCCTAATCCGGTGTAAAAATTGGGACGAGCGGTTGTCTACGCAGAGAGTCTGGATTTTCCCGGCACGACGGAAATCAGCGCGCCGAGCGCCATTGCCGCGCCGCCGATCAGGAATACCGCGCCGTAACTGCCGGTCCGGTCGAACAGCATCACATAGGCGTAACCGCCAACCGCTTGAAACACGCCCGAAATCAACGCCATCCAGCGCCACACATGCGCCATGTGCACGGGACCGACAATCTGGTGCGTTCGGCCCGACATAATGGCCGAAAAACCGGGCTGGGCACCGACCACCAGAGACGACACCGCCAGCGCCCAAAACGCGGTTTCGATCGCCGGCAGGGCAACGCCCACTGCCAGGGTACAGAACACCAGAACCAGCCCGGTGCGAAATCCCAACCGGTCGGCGAGTCGTCCCCAAAGGAAGGTGCCCGATACCGCCCCGAGACCAAACAGGACCCAGTGAAATCCTCCGAAAGCGATGTCATGGCCCAGACCGCGCACCAGATAATCGACCCAGTAGATGGTGTGTGGGAGCAGCCCGAGGGAGAACATGGTCTGGCCCGCAATCAGACGCAAAATTGCCGGCGTGATCGGGGGCCGGCCCAGCGATCGCGGCGCCGTTGCAGCGGCTGATGCTGTGGTTGGCGATACCGAGGCAATAAGATCGACCGCGCCCCATCCCCAGAATCCGATCGCAACGCCGGCGGCGCCAAGCACGGCCAGTCCCGCCCAGGCGGCGGAGAGACTGTGATCGAGCAAGGCCGGAATCAATGTCCCGGAAAGAAGAATTCCCACGCCGACGCCGGTGAACACGATACCGGTCGCGGTGCCGAGGTGTTCCGGCGGCGCGTGCCTTGTCACAATGGCGAGGCTGTAAATCATCATAACCGCGACCGTGATGCCGATCAGAGAACGCCAGAATACCAGCCATGCGAAGCCGAATTCGGCTATGCTGGCAGTCAGGCATATCAATGAAATAACCAGACATGCCTTCAGCGTCCGCGTTTCGCCCCAGCGCGTCCTGATCCGAAGCGCGACCAGGGCGCCGATCAGGTAGCCCGCCAGGTTAAAGGCGCCGACATAGCCGGCCTCGGACGCGCTCAATGCGCCGCTGTCGACCAATGCGGGGATCAAAGGGGTATATGAAAACCGGCCAATACCCATCCCGACCAGCAACGTCGCCGATCCGGCGATGGACAACCGCAACCAGGGTGGCATGACGAATAGCTCTCCGATTGAAGCAGATTGGCTCGAAGCAGATTGGCTCGCGGGCCGCGTTCGGTGAACTTTCACCCCGGAATAAGATGAATACAACCGCGAGGATACAATAGGCCTGCATTAAAAGCCGCTCCCGTCCGATGGGGGCTCTTGCCAAGCTGACGCCGGGCGATGAAACTGGGGGCCTTCGACCGGAGCAACGCCATGCCTAAAGCACTGACCGACGACCAGATTCGGTTCTATCGCGATAATGGCTTTCTTACCCCCTGCGACGGAATCGACGCCGCCGATGCGGGTCCGATGCTTCGAGATCTCGAAGATTTCGAAGCCAGCCAGGGGTATTGCGTCGGGACGATGAACCTCAAGGCCCATCTGTGTTTCCGTCGGTCGTTCGAACTCTCCTCCACACCCGCCATCCTGGATGTGGTTGAAGATTTGATTGGCCCGAACATTCTGGTGTTCGCCTCTCATTTCTGGATCAAGCCCGGCGACGACGCGACCTTCGTGTCCTGGCATCAGGATTCGGCTTATATAGGGCTCGACCCGCATGAACTCGTCACGGTGTGGCTTGCCCTGACCGACAGCAGTCCCGCGAATGGCTGCATGCGCATGCTGCCCGGCACCCACCTCGGCGAAACGCACGCCCATACCGAAACATATGACGACAAGAATCTTTTATCGCGCGGGCAGGCCATCGGGAATATCGACGATTCAAGCGCGGCCGATCTCATCCTGAATGCCGGCCAATTCTCGTGCCACCACGAGCGTATCATCCATGGGTCCAACACAAACCAGACAGGCAAGACGCGGGTCGGGCTTTCGTTCTTCTATATCCCGACACACGTGCGCTCGACGACCGGTCGGCGGACGGCGCATCTGGTCCGCGGCGTTGACGATTTCGGCCATTGGGACGACGACCCGGTGCCCGAGGCGAGGATCGACACGGGGATCATTGACCACCTGGTCGAAGTGAACAATAGATATAAGAAAAACAGTCAGGAGGCGGAAGCAGCCGGTTGAAAGGGATGAAATTCTACGGCACCGGCGTCTGGGACAAATCAATAGGCCCGGCTGCGTGATGAGATTGGCGACTAAGTTCACGCCAAATGAAACCGGAAATCAGATTGGGAGAAATTGCCATGGCGTACGAGCTGGAAGAGTTCTGCAACGATTGCAGAGGAGCCATTCAGAGCGATCCCGGCGACGGCGGTCGTGAAGTGATCCGCGACAAGCTTGCCGAGCTCGTGGAGAATCAGGATTTCGTGGCCGAAAATTGCTGGCCCGGTCGTCCCTTCGGAACCTATACGGTGTATCAGGATCCGGAGACGGATTTTCATCTTCTCGCGCATTGCTTCGACAACGGCTCAAAATCGCCGCCTCATGACCATGGCAAGTCCTGGGCGATTTACGCCCAGACACGTGGCTATACCGATATGACGGTTTGGGACCGCAACGACGACCCCGCTGCGGGCGGCCCGGTCGATCTGTCGGTGCGGGAGACCTATCGCTTGAACCCCGGC
>Ga0114996_10004550_pt1 | contig 16565 bp, 19 predicted proteins | sample ArcticOcean_MG_C_4_FD_87039 | JGI IMG/M metagenome (GOLD analysis project Ga0114996, IMG submission 87039) | Marine microbial communities from western Arctic Ocean - ArcticOcean_MG_CB4_134 | ecosystem: Environmental > Aquatic > Marine > Oceanic | place: Arctic Ocean: Canada Basin | collected...
ATTCTTCGGCGGAGACCAGGTAGGTGATGTCGACGTCCAGGAAGCTGAGTTCTCCGGGAAACTGGCCGTGCAGCTCTCGGGCCTCTGGAAGAACGACAAGAACTGGTCTGGTGGGCCGTTCAAGAGTTACGCCTTCGTCGATATGGACACCGATCGCTTCTACCACGTCGATATGGGTGTCTACGCTCCGAACAAAAGAAAAGAATCCTACCTCCGGCAGGTCGATCTGATGGCGCAGTCGTTTACCATTCAACCGGCAGTTGCCATGCCGTAGGTTGCCATCGGGCGTCGAAGCGGCTACGTTTAACCACGAAGGTCCCCGGAGCGAATCCGGGGACCTTTCGATTGGTGCTTCAACAGGAATTCCAGACAAGGTAGGCTTGGATGGGGCAGGAGTCGAAACAAGAGGAAAGCGGAGCCGCTCCCGATTTCGGCGAGCGTCTGAAGGTGAGATTCCGCACCAAGATCCTCACGGGCCTGGTCGTGCTGGTACCCGGTGTGGTGACATTCCTCGTCCTGCAGATGGTCTTCCAGTGGCTGGACGCGCTGGCTCAGCCGCTGGTGAAGGGTCTGTTCCGCCGGCAGACAGATATACCCGGCCTGGGCATCGGACTAACGCTCCTGCTGGTCTGGCTTACGGGAATGATTGCCGGGAACGTCTTCGGCAGAAGGATTGTGGCGAAGGGGGGGGCCGCCCTTTCGAAGCTGCCCATCATCGGCGCCGTATACGCGCCGGTGAAGCAGTTCATCGAAACACTCGTGTCCGCCAAAGAACACCCCAGTTTCAGCAGGGTCGTACTGGCTGAGTACCCGTCGGAGGGGCTCTGGATTCTCGGATTCGGAACGGGCAAAGTGCAGATGGATGCCAGCGGAAGCATGGGGAGATGTGTCTTCGTGCCGACATCCCCCAACCCGGCGACCGGATGGATGGTCATCTGCACGGCGGAGAAAGTCCGGGACACCGATCTCACCGTGGAGGACGCCATGCGTCTGATCGTATCCGGTGGAATCGTCGTCCCCGAACGCCTGCAGAATCTCAGCCGCTTTCGCCTGACGGGTTCTCCGCCAGCCGCTCCTCCAGGCCCACCCGGATCAGGGATTCAACCAGGTCCAGCAGAGGGCGATTCTCCAGGCGCGAGCGCTTCTCAAGCGACGTCATAAGGTCTTCAGGCAGCATCGTCGCCAGCCGGTCTTCGCGAGGGTCCGGTAGCGGGGGTCCGGACTCCTCTTTGCGCAAACCGGGATACATCACCTTGGCCAGAACAATCAGAATCGCAATCAGGGCAAAGAGAGACAGGGTCGCCAGCATGTGAGGGGGCCTCGAACGTCAGGGTCCATCAAAGAAAGAAAAACGGGATCGTCGAAAGATCGACGGTCCCGTTTCGCGTGCATACGAAAACAGGGGCGGCGCGTGCAACTGCGTCAACACCTCGCAGTCACCATCGGGTCAGCCATCACATCCGGCCAGTGGGTTCAGCGAATCTTCGCCGCCGCAGCGGAAACAACGGAGGGTGACCGGAACTGAATCAGCCTGGTCAGCATATGTCGAATCTTGCGGGCTCGGCGAGCGGCGGAAGTGTCGGATGGGGAAGTGTTCTCGGCCGGCGGCTGAACGGGAGGCATCCAGATCTCCTTCGGGGGCGATGAAACGGTGGACCTGCGAGGAACCGCGCGTCTAAAGGAAGTATCGGCAGTCTGAGAATCGTCTGTAGTGAGGGGACAATCTGAAAAAGGGAAAGCGGGGAGTTCTTCGCCACCAACCGGCCGGGGAGGCCGAAGTGCTGTTCTGCCCTCTGCCCTCTGCCCTACTTTATGTAATATCCAAAGAAAAGGAAGTCGGCGAACAGAACAATGCAGATGATTTCGACTGCCAGGAACAGGACCAGCTCAAGCCGGTCCCTAAACGTCGGTTCCGCAGCTTCGTCAGCGTCGGTGGGCTGTTGGGAGGATTCGGATTTGGCCATAGGAGGTTTTCAGGGTGCCGGTTGGATTGCACTACTTTAAGACAATTCTGCCGAAAGTCAACGAGCTCACCCAAAGTGCAGGTGGACCCTGCAAATTCAGAGATTCTCGTTTCCGTTCCCCGGGGAAGTCCACCTGAGCCAGCCATCGGCTCCACATACAGGGCTCGGCTTACAGGTCCAGATCCTCGTCGCTCAGCCCAACCTGATCCAAGATATCGGGCTCGTCGCGCATCAGCACCAGAATTGAGCTGTGGGACACGATAAGGTATTTCTCCCCCTCGAACTTTACCTCCAATGAGGCCTTCTTCAAGAAGAGGGCGTAATCGCCAGGCTCTGCCTGAATCGGCAAATAGCGAGGCTCCCGCACAGACGCTCTCCAGGGCTCGTCTTCCTCCTGGATCTCGGGAAGCGGCAGCCCGGGCCCGGTCAGAACGATTCGACCACCCTGGACCTCCTCCTTCTCCACCACCGATTGAGGGAGGTAGAGCCCTACCTGCGTGCGCTCTTCCAGATCTTCCTGTTTGACCAACACTCTGTCGCCCACAACAATCAGGCGCTTGCTTCCCATCTTCATATCTTCGCGCTCCTCGCCGCCTGTTTGTGGCGGCCAATCGGGCTCAGCTGTCTTCGCCGCGGCCCTTTTCTCCTCGAGCTTTCTCTTCCGGTGTCTTTGCACATCGATATCCGATGTGATCCTGCATGGTCGATGGCGGGGCATAGTGCCGTGCGGCGCACCGTACTCCCACCTTGTTCTCGGCATAGAACCCACCTCGAACCACTCGGTACTGACCCCCTTGTGGGCCGGTGGGGTTGTCTCGAGGAGCCGTCTTGTAGTACTCATCAAAATACCAGTCCAGGCACCACTCCTGAACGTTTCCGCAGAGATCCATCACACCGCAGGGGCTTGCGCCTCCAGGAAACTCCTTGATGGATGTGGTCCCCCCGAAATCGTTGCTGGAGTTCACGTTGTCCTTGCGGAAGGCGTCACCCCATGGGTAGGTCTGGCCCACTGTGCCTCGGGCCGACTTTTCCCATTCCGACTCCGTGGGCAGGCGTTTGACCACCCACAGCGCATAGGACTCAGCGTCGTGCCAGGAGATATTCGTGACCGGATGGTCGGCCTGGTCCAGGGGATAGTTCCCGCTGGTCCAGTGAGGCGGTTTCCGGTGGCCGGTGACGTCCACAAACATCTTGTACTCCTGATTGGTCACAGGATACCGGTCAATCCAATAGGCGTTCAGGAGCACCGTTCGCTGCGGGCGTTCGTCTCGGCCGCCTTCGTCGTCGCCCATGATCATATCGCCCGAAGGAATCAGGATCATTTCCTTTGTATTCACCTGCTCCTGAAGCCGGACTCGCTGCTCGTCCAGGTCTTGAAGCTCCTGCTTCAGGCTCTCGATCCGCCGCAGACTCTCTTCAGTTGCCTGCTCGCTTTCCTGGATCTGTCTTTCCACGTTGGTACGGCTGGCTTCCAGCTGCTCCACCGTCGGCTGCAGGAGTGCCGCCTGCTTCCGGAATACGGCGAAAATCTGGACGCAGAAAGCGCCGAAACCGATGATCAGAAAGAAGGACCAGAGATCCATCGTACCCTTCCGGTTACAGAGGTCCAAGTCGGTAACAGACTTGAAGATATGCGAATTCCGCCGTGAAAGAATCTAATCCATTCAACGGCTTCAGTCAACACGCTCGGACGGCCCGCGGATCCGGACATCCGTCAATGACTCACCCTCCCATCCGCCCGGCGCCTGAGTCGGCTTGCGTCGGCGGAAGAGAGACCCTATTTTCCCCACTCACACGAAAGGAGCCTGTCAGAATGGCCGATCCACTCTTCCCAACAACCGTCATCGGAAGCCTCCCCCGCCCTGCATGGCTAAAGGAAGTGATTCTTCAGCGCAAGGCTGGAGATCTCTCGGAGAGGGACGCTGACGCCATCCTCGACCGGGCGATCGAATCTGCCCTTCTGCTGCAGGAGCGCGCCGGCGTCGAGGAACTTACGGACGGCGAATGGCGCCGCGAAAGCTATGTAAAGATATTCGCCGAACGGGTACGTGGGTTCAAACCCGACCTGAATACCAGCGGCGGCCTGCTCTACCCCGCCGTCGTTGACAAGATAGAGTACCATCGGGCGCTGGCCGCCGACGAGGTCCGTTTCATACGGGGGCGCACAGGCAAGCGGGTCAAGGCAACGCTCCCCTCTCCCTATATTATCGGCAGGAGAATGTGGAATCAGGAGCATTCGAGCAAAGCCTACCCCACAGCAGAGAAGTTGATGGAAGCCACGGTCCCCGTTCTTCGGCAGGAAATTGAGGCGCTCAAGGAGGCCGGCGCCGACACCATTCAGCTCGACGAGCCCTGGCTTTCCACCCTCGTCGACCCCGCCCACCGGAAATTGGAAGGGATCGAGAACGTTGAGCACGAGCTCGATCTCTGCGTCGACGTGATGAACCAGGTCCTCGACGGTATTTCCGGCATCGATACGGCCATGCACCTCTGTCACGCGCACTACAACAGGCAGCATGTTACCAAGGGGAGCTACGACCTCATCATGCCCGCTCTGGCACGCATTCGCGTGGGTACCATCTGCATGGAATACGCCACTCCAGACGCCGGAGGGCTGGAATCTCTGGCCAGCTTTCCCGAGCACGCCCGTCTGGGCTTTGGCTGCATCGACCACACCGACACAACGATCGAACAACCGGAAGACGTCGTCGCTCGCGTGGAGGCGGCAATGCGCCACGTCCCCGCAGACCGAATCACCCTGCACCCCGACTGCGGATTCAGCCCGTCGGTTCAAAACCCGATGGACCTGGACGAGGCCTATTTGAAGCTAAAGGCCATGTGCGAAGCCGCCAGCATCCTCCGGCAAAAACACAGCTGATCGGCAAAACCCTTTTTCTCCGCCCTTTGCCTTGTGCTCGTGCGTAACCCTCGTCTAAAAAGAAGAAAGGCTCCGAGGATCACCTCGGAGCCTTCTTCGGTTCTACCGCCTCTGCCGTTCCCGCTTTCGCCTATCACGCTTCTGCTTCTCCCTCCCCGTTCATCCGCCATTATCGCGGTTTCCGAGTAATCGCCGTATCCCTTCATCTTCGCCTCACCCCAGTGTTCTCTCCCAATAGATCCACCAGACGACAATGGCAAATACGATGAAAAGAAGAAGCCTGAGCGCGCGCTCCGTCCTGGACATCCTGGGAAAACTCATTGTCCCGTCACCTCCACGATTTCAGCCAGCAGCAATATCGCCCGCGAATCGTCCGGGTTCGCTGCCAGCAACTTCCGACATTCATTGGCCGCAGCTTCGATTTGCCCGCCGTTCAACAGTGCGACACTGAGGTTGATTCGGTAATCCGAACGATCCGGCCACAGCGCCACCAGCGACGTCAGGGTATCAACGGCGGCCCCGAATGCCCCCCCTCCACAAGCGTCACCGCAAGCCCGTTCAGAATATCGGGGTTCCCCGGCTTCAGGACCAGCGCGCGTTCGTACGACTCCTGGGCTCCTGGCAACAGTCCGGCAGCCGGCTCCATCTGTCCGATTCGCTCCAGGCTCAGGCCCAGTCCGTGATACGCCGCGGCCAGGTGCGGGTGTTCCTCGGTGGCGCGGCCGAACGCATGGGCTGCCGCAAACCAGCGCTTCTGAACCCGTTCGGATTGTCCCAGCATCAGGTAGGACGCGTGGGCGCGTGAGGGTCGCTGGGCGATCGCCTCGCGCAGCAGTCGGGACGCTTCAGGCATCCGGCCCTCGCCGTAGGCCCGCAGACCCAGTCGGTGAGCGGCCGCCCCCCGGACTCCGCCGAGCAGCCATGTCGTCGGGAACAGGAACAGAAACGAGGCGGCCGCCACAGATGGCCAGAGAGGAAACCGTCTGTCGTCCGACATGCGTTGAGGAACTGCACCAGCCAGAAGACCGGTTACCAGGAAGAAGAACGTGCCCGATGCGGGATTCTGCAGGACAGGACTGAAACAGGCGTGAAGCAGAGCAATCAGTACCCCGGCAGACGCACCGATCAGGGGAAGCACGTCAACGTCTGTCTCCTTGCGCCAGCCCAGACGACGTCCTGCCGTTGAAGCAACCAACCAGACCAGCCACCCAAACGCCACCAGCCCTGGGAGTCCCATCTCCGCGAAGATCTCAAGGTACTCATTGTGGGCCTCCCGCCAGGTCCGGCTTCTGCCCGTAAGCCTCTCCATGCTCGCCTGGATATGGCGAGCCTCCTCAGAGGCGTAGGCCGGCATCCCGTATTCAAAGCCCCCTGGTCCCACACCTATGGGCAAGTGGTCCAACCCCATCTTCAAGGTATCCTCCCAGAGAAGAAGGCGCTGGCGACTCGCCGGATCTGTCATCATCACAGCCTCGGCGAGATGGTGACGCATGATCCGCCAGTGCAGGTCAAGCCGTCTTCCGGCCTCACTGTTCCATGCCAGGATGGCTGTCAGCAGCAACACCGCACCCACGCCCAACACGCCGTTCCGACTCCACCGCAGGCCACCACGCCGAAACCTGGCTGTGCTAACGAGGGTGCCCCCAGCCAGCAGGCCAATCCACCCCGCCCGGCTCCCCATTACGACAGTGTGTCCAGCCATCATCAGCCCGGCCAAAACCATCAGCAACCGGTGGGACGGGCGACGCGCACAGAAGACGCCGTCCACACTCAGTGGGAATGCGAGAACATAGAGGGCGGCGCACATTGTCACATTGCCCAGGGTGGAAATCGGGTGCCCGAATGGGCTGTACAGCTCGATGACACCCAGATACTGAAGCAGTCCCACACAAGCTGCAGACCCGGCGGACAGAACCGCCGCCCACACCAGCGCCCATCCGCGGGAAGGGCCTCTCGAGTGATGGGCGGCAGTCTCCACCACCATGAAGGCGCTCCCCCAGAACGCAAGTCCCTCCCAGGCTGCAGACGCGCTGACTGACACCACGCTCGAAAGCAGGCACGCGCCCAGAAACGCAAGGAATGGAGGTCCGAACGTCGAGATCTGCAATTGCCCGCGTCTCAGGCCAAGGGACGCGATGCGGGCGGCCGCGGCTGCGGGAGCCAGGAATTGGATCAGGAGTATCTTGGGGATCGAATACGTTTCGAAGCGGGGGCTGAAAGCAAGGGGAACGGCGGAAACGAGGAGAAGAAGAAGACCGAACGATATCCGGTCGAGCTGAACCGAAAGGGTTGTCGGACCGTCGTCTGAAAGACGCCCGGGCGTCACGGCCGTCGTTCCTTCAGGGCCGTTGCCTCACCTTCAAGGCGGGAGACCACACCGTACTGGGTGACCAGTAGCAAGATTGGCAGCACCTGCTTCACAGCCAGCATGCTGAAGTGATGCAGGAACTTGACCGTGGCAAATCGAAAGTTGAACGATAGCCAGAAGGAATAGAACTCCGGGAACAGCCGGGTCTGCAGCCGGCTCTCGACCGCCAGTGCAACGTCCCCCACGTGAAACAGAAACAGAAGGGGCAAGCCACTGGCAGCAAACAGAAGAGCTCGAACCGGGCGACGAGCAGTGGACACCGTGAGCAGACTGAGGTAGAGGGCGCCGTTGTAGCAAACCAGCCAGGTACCCACAGAGTCCTGGGCCGAGGCCCCATCCTTCAGGACCACCGTCCAGATGAACCTTGGAAAGGATGATGTCACTTTCGGGGAGAGATCATGGGGCGTCGTCCAGTCCAGAAACCACTGAACCACGACGGCGACTGCAGACGAGTAGGGAGCCACCGTCAGAGACAGGACCGCTCCCCATCCAACGAAACCGACGATCACCAGGAGGATAAAACGGCCCGGCGTCGGTACCATCTGCAGCAGCGCCACCTGAAGGCGTCCCGCGTCAGTCGAGGTCACCGTCTGCCGATCGAACGAACTGGACCCAGAATCCGATAACGAACGCCACCAGAATGCCCTGGGCCACCACCGAATGGAAGAAGTCGATCTGGGATGGGATCTCCACCATCACGTAGAGAAGCATCAGGATCCGAAGCAGGTTCAGCCCAAAGAGAGCGGGCAGGTAGGCGGCCAGCGCCCTCCCCCTCCTCCGCCACGACGCCGGGTAGGCCAGCACTCCGGCAATCATCAGGAACATCGCCTCCAGACCGTTGCAGCCGCTCACGATAACGACGCTCGACCGGCCGCTGCTCAGCACGTTGGACCCTCGCCGTTCCACGGAGAAAGGCATCACCAGCCAGGCGGCCGCAGCAGAGGCCGATGTAACGATCTCCGTGTACGGACGGTCGACTAAAGCACCGCTTGCCCGTCGCTCCAGCTGGTAGGCCCCATTCATAAGACCCAGCAAGGCGACGAAGGTAAGGACCATCCGCCAGTGTGTGCTTCTGGGAATGACATCGGCAACTGCCATCGAACCCCTCTGCGGAAGTTTTTTCCTTACAAACGCTGTTTCAGACAATGGCTATCTATACCATAAGCTTGTATAAACAACTTCTTAATATAAACACAATCAATGTGGCATCTGGCGGTGTCAGTCGCCGCCCAACACCTCCTGCACCGTCTGCATCACCTCCGCGATCCGAAACGGCTTCTCAATCAGCCTCTCGGCCCCCATTGCTTCTGCCGCCCGCTTGAAATCGTAGTTGTGGCTCTGGCTCATCGCCGAAATCGCGATCACCTTCGCATCCGGAAACTCCCGCTTTAACTCCGCCGTCATCTCCAGCCCATCCTTCCCCGGCATATGCAGGTCAGTGATAACCACGTCCGACGCCTCCTGCCGGTAACGCTCCAGGCCTTCCAACCCGTTCAGCGCCTCCTCCACCTCATACCCTTCGATTTCAAACGCCCGCCGAAGAGCATCACGCGTGGACTTGTCGTCATCAATGATCAAAACCCGAGCCATCTTGCGGTCTCCAGAGTTGAGGCTTCCATTGAGCTTCCCTATCCATAGTGAGTGCTCGACTTGGATAACGTCCGTCCCTGCTTATGCTGCCGGCCTCAACCCGCTCACCCCCAGCACCGGTTCGTCCAGCCTGTTCACCGCCAGGAAGGCCGAAAACTCGGTGTAGCCGTCGATGGTCACCGCCTCCGTAATCGCAGGAAGCGCCGTCGACGGATTGATTTCGTGCTGCCCACCTCCGCCCATTCCGAATTCGATCGTGTCGGTTCCGGAGTTGGCATTTGCGTCCACGATAGCCTGGCGCAGAGATCCGGCGCCGCTGTCATTCACATTCGTAACAGAGAACGTGGCGCCCTCGGCAGCCATCACACAGACGATTCTCCGAAGAACAAATATCACGAGTCTCCTCCCAGGCATCGTCCTGCTATCCTTACACAGCAACTGGAAAAAGCAGAGAACGGTCTTGTTTCGTCGTTGGCCCGCGGGATGGCGGAAGATAGAGAGGGTGCACCAGGAGGGGGTTGATCCACAACTCGGGGTGGAGGGCAGACGTGGACCCCCGGCCGCCGGACAGACGCCCCGACGTCTGCCCAACGTGATACCGATCACAAGATAGCCCCGGCATTCAGGCAGTTGCAACGAATTTGATCCCTGCCCCCCGACGGGATGAAATGTCGCCCATTATTCACATCTGGCGGAAATATGACACATTGTCGCTCACATGATAGTACTTCAGGATAGGCCTACTGACTCTTGAAATTCTGTAACTTTAGGTTATAATCAACTTAGATGAACACGAGAACATTCCTGGAACGATGACACATCTATTGCGTTTAAGAGAAGGTAGAGCGGCCACCCCAATTCCACCCAACCGGCTGCTCCAGGAGGTGATGAGACGATGATAGAAATGACCGTTGACAGAGTGGCCACCGATCCGAACAACCATCAGAGGATTGTCTGGCTCAAGACGCAGAAAGGGAACCGTCAGGTACCCATCGTCATTGGCGAAGGCGAAGCCTTTTCCATCGCTCTGGGCCTGGCCGGGCAGGAAGCCCCACGCCCTCTCTCCCACGATCTGATGCACACGATTTTGGATCACCTCTTCGCTGTCTGTGGAAAAGGTTGAGATCCAGGAAATGAAGGAAGGGACGTTCTACGCCGAACTCTCCCTTTCTGGCCCGGACGGAACCGCCTCCATCGACGCCCGCCCCAGCGACTGCCTGGCCCTGGCGATTCGAGCGGGGGCCCCCATCTACGTCTCGGAGGAACTGCTGGAGTCCGAAGGCGTTGTCACAGAAGACGAAGCCACAATCACGATCGAAGATGCTTCATCCCTGTCCAACGACGACGAAACCGATGTGGACGTGACGATGACCCGTGAACACGTCGACAGCGCCATCGAGGATCTCATCTCGTCAGCAGGCCTGGAAGCGGGGAAGGGAACGCCTGACAATGAAGAGGACGCTCCTGAGGAAGACCCAGACACCACACTCCGCAAACTGCGATGGCGGCTGGAACTGGCTGTGAAGGGCGAAGACTACGAACGAGCCGCCCAAATCCGAGATCGAATCTACGCTCAAGAAACGAGCGTCGTCTCCCCGGTCGAATCCCTGTCGCAGGCCGACTCCTAAGACTGAATCACGCCGGGCCTGAAACATAAAAACGCCGCACGAGTGAACTCCCTCGTGCGGCGTTTCCAATTCCCAAAGAATCGGCGCCCATCTCTGCCCTCTGCCCTCTCCCCTTTGCCTATAATCTTGACTCCACAATCGACTGACTCACCGAATCCAACTGGCGGTAGTCGGGAATCTCATAGCGATTCCCGTCTGCGTCGCGGATCAACAGTCGCCCCTTCCCCATATCGCGCATATCGCGCGCGCTCCGCAAATCAAACACGCGAGGCCCCCGGTTTGTCTCAACGTCCCAGCGGGGAACGTGAAACTCCTCTTCGATACTGTGTACTGCCGTAATCTTCGGCGTGAAGTAGCCGTGCTCCAGTTCTTGCCGCAGCGCCTCCAGGCTTTCCGGGTCCAACTCCTGCGGGTCCTTGAGGATACCGATCTCTTCCCCTTCGGAATCCCGCAGCAAGACAAAGTGCCACCTCGACGAAATCGGAAACGCTCGCGAAACCGTCACCCGGTCCAGAACCTTCCCATCCATCTCGAACGTCAGGTCCTCGAACACATCGAATGACAACCGCACCTGTTTCGGATCGATCGCATTCAGTTCTTTGGTAAGGTCGTATGTCTCATCTTCCGTCTCAACATCGGAACTCATTCTAGCCGCCTCTATATGTATTGTGCGCGAAACACTAAACGCGAGACGCAAAACGGGAAGCCGGTGACGTTCTCTCTCCTCTGCCTTTTGCCCTCTGCCCTTCCCTAGACCGCCCTTATCTGTGACATCTGCGCCTGCATCTTGCACAACCGGGCGTAGATCCCATCCTTTTCCAGCAGTTCATCGTGCGTCCCAATCTCCGCCAGCTTCCCCTTGTCGACGATCAGGAGTCGGTCGGCATTCTTCAGCGTCGATAGCCGGTGGGCGATCGCGAACGTCGTCCGGCCCTTCACAAGTCTCGCGAGCGCTTCTTGGATCTGCGACTCCGTCTGTGTATCCACACTGGCGGTGGCCTCGTCCAGAATCAAGATCCTCGGCTCCCGCAAGATCGCCCGGGCAATTGAAATCCGTTGACGTTCGCCTCCCGACACCCGCGCCCCGCGCTCCCCAACAATGGTGTCATAGGCTTCCGGAAAGTGCATGATGAACTCGTGCGAATTGGCCGCCTTTGCCGCAGCCACAATCTCATCCATCGACGCGCCCGGCTTGCCGTAGGCAATGTTGTCTGCAACCGTGCCGTTGAACAGAAAGGGCTCCTGCAGCACAACCCCGATCTGATCGCGCATCGACTTCATGTTGTAGTTCCGGATATCCTGGCCGTCAACCAGAATGGCTCCTTCCTGCACATCGTAGAATCTGCAGATGAGATTGATCAACGTGCTTTTACCGGCCCCGCTGTGCCCGGCCAGCCCAATCATTTCGCCCGGCTCCACGGTGAAGTTCAGATCCTCCAAAACCGGCTTCCCCGAATCGTAGCTGAACGTCACGTCCCGGAACTCCACTCGCCCCTGGATGCGGGGCACCACAATCGCGGTGGACGCATCTGCCACGTCGGGCTGCGTGTCGAGCACTTCGAACACCCGTTCAGCCGATGTTGCCGCGCGCTGGAAGCGGTTGTTCAAATGGCAGAGGCTTTCCACCGGACCATAGAATTGCCACATGTAGGCCGTAAAGGCAGTGAACGACCCCAGCGTCAGGCTGCCCTCGAGGACCTTCAGGCCGCCCACCCACCAGATAATCAGCGTACCCACCGACGTCGTAAAGGTCATGATCGGTGTGAACACGCTTCGGATCTTAGCCACCCGGATCTCCCCCGTCATCAGCGTCTTGCTTCGCCTCTCGAACCGGTCGACCTCCCGCTCCTCCTGCGCAAACGCCTTAACCACCCGGATGCCCGGAATCGTATCGGCCAGAAGCGAACTGATGCTGGCCGTCCGTCGCCACAGGGCGTGGTACAGAGTGTGGAACCAATTTCCAAAATAGCGGGTTACCAGTATCAGGATCGGCGTGGGGAGCAGCACCAGTGTCGCCAACCACGGATCCATTGAGAAAAGAATGGCGCAGATAATAAGGATTGAGGCGACGTCGCGGATGATCTGTTGCAGTCCTTCGCTGATGAAGTCCTGGAGCCGGGACACATCCTGTGTGATGCTTGCCATAATCCGCCCGGTCTCCCGCCCGTTGTAGAAACTCAGGGATAGCCTGTGGAGGTGCCGGTAGACGTCGTTCCGAAGGTCGTACGTAATCTGCTGGCCCAGTTTGGCCATAAAGTAGGACCGCACAGCCCCAAGTCCGTTCCGACTGACATTCACTGCCAGAAGCGCAAACACCAGGAACACCAGCGTCGAACTGCCGTCTCTGCTGGAAGGCACAACCGGTGGAGCCACCCGTTCCTCTCCGGAGATCCCCCCCTGCTCCAAACTGCCGGTCGCATCTACTGTGCCTCCTACAATCGCCGGTGCCAGCACGTCGTCAATCAGCGTCCGCATCAACAGCGGCGGCGTCAGCCCGATAAAGGTGGCCAGCAGCAAGAGGACCAGGCACGAGGATGCCACCTTCCAGTACGGTACGGTCAGGCTGATCAGCCGAACGAACAGCTTCTTCATATTGAGACAGGCCGGGCACACGGACATCCAATGCGGAATCACCTGGCCGCACTTCTCACACCGACGTCTGCGTCTGGAGTGGCCGTGCTCCACCGTTCGCTTGATCATATCGTCCGCAGCGTCGTCCGGGCGGGCGGCGTTCACAAGCGTTTCAAGCTGGTCCGGGAACCCCGAAAACTTCGGCGACAGCGTCTTAGAAAACAGTGCCATCGTCCTGCCGTGGTCTCTCGTCCGGACCTTGAGCGCCCCTCGGCCAAACAGATCCTGTACCTCAACTTCCGAAATCTCGCTCAGGGGCACCGTGACCACTTCCGGACCACTCTCCCCATTCGGACTGCAGGCGATCAGATCCTTGTCCGTGGCAACCACCCAGGCTTCGCCGTACGTGCCATCCAGCCGAATATCGGTGGACACCGAAAGGTGGTACGTTTCCGATCCGCCGTTCCCGTTCAATTGGTCAACGATGTCAGCCGGAACAGGCTCTCTCAACTCATCCGGCACGTTCTCGATATTATCCGTAGGCATTCATCTCCTTCGATTCGCTGGTCATGATCCCCAACAACTGTAAGCACCGACAATTTGTACTTTGTACTGATCAATTTGGAATTTGTACTGCCTCACTGCCTTCCATACATCATCCCATTCAAATAGATCCTCGAGATCTCCTCTGTAACCGCTTCCGGCGCCATATCCACACTGTAGATCAATACCGACCGCACCATCCCCAACAGAATCTGCGCCTCAGCTGTCGGGTGTCGAACGTCCAGCCGACCCATGCGGCGCCCGCGCTCCAACACCTCCACGATCGCATCGATCAGCTTGGATCGCTCTTCCCACCAACGCTCGCGATTCGGGGTTTCACCTGGGCTGCGGCTGTCTTCCTGGTTCATTAGGTTAAAGAAAAGTCGGTTCTCCAAAAAGAAGGACACCAGCGTCTGCACCAACCCCCGAATCGCCGACTCCAGATCCTCCTCCTCGGCTCGCGTCGTGCGGATCTGATCCTGCAAATCTTGCAGTCCGCCAAAGATCACCGCGAGGTAAAGACTCTCCTTGTTCGGGAAATAGCGATAAATGGTCCCCTTTCCCACGCCGGCCTCGGCAGCCACATCGTCCATCAACACCTTATGAAATGAATTCCGCGCAAACGCCCGCCGAGCAGACGTCAGGATCCGGTCTCGCCGATCCTTCTGCTTCGCCGTCGTCGGTTCTTTAGGGGCATCCACCACCACAGGCGTCATATCGTCGCTCCGATAATAGAACTGACCGGTCAGTTCTAAGCGTAGGCATAAAGAACCCCCTCGTCAAGCCATCCTGCCGCTCGCTCTTCCTCGCTTCAAGCTCATCGCTCACCGCTAATTGCCGCTATTCCTGCCTCTGCCCTCTACCTTCACAATATTCACCGAATGCGGCCGAAGCGTCACCCTCATCTTCCCTTCCACCACATCGACTGTCTCCGATTCGATGCCGACGAGTGCTGGATCATCCCACGTATTCGCGTCCAGGAAACTCCTCCCCACCACCGTCTCAACCCGCCCTTTGGGCCCGGCGTCGAAGCCTTCCAGATCTATCGTCGTGGTCACCGACTCCGTCCGAGACCGGTTCATCACCATCACGTACAACCACGCGCTGTCTTCACTCACGGCCGACGCGACATCCAGGACCGGCGCTCCTTCGTACGTCCCGATGGCATCGATAGACGCATCGAAGGTGGAACAGCTCCATTCCGTCTTCACCAGCCGCGCAGGTTCGAGATTCCCGTACATGTGCGACACCCAGTGAACAGGATTCGGGTAGACGATCTCCTTCTGTTTCCGGAGCCCGCCGCCATGGTTCACCAGGGCGCTGTGGGTGATCATCTCCACAACATCACCCAGCCGCAGCGCGCTGTGGATCGTGCCGCCCAGGAAAAGAGCCTCAGCCATCGAATTGTTGTTCGGCAGGTGCGGGCGATTGGTGAACACCTGCAGTTCGGTCACCGCCGTCTTCACGTCCCATCCGAATCCTGCCGCCTGTTCTGCGAGTGCGGAAATATCGGCATCATACCCTGTCGTACTGGCCATCAGCGCGTCGAACACGGCGTCGGCGTCCTCCTCATCCCGCGCGCCGCCGCCTACGAGTCGGTGAGTGGACAGCGACCGGACAAGCGTCCCCTTTCGCTTCAGGATCGGCTCGTTCCAATTAAGATTCTGACCGTTTCCGATCAGCAGGATCGACTCATCCACCTCAAGCATCGCATTCTGAAAAGCCTCGTACCGCTCCGCATACTCCTCAGGCGTACACGACCCGATCTGCCATCCGCCGTACAGTTCGTTCCCCACCTCCCAGTACCGAACACCATACGGTTCGGGATGCCCGTTGTCTGCACGAAGCTTCCCCATCTCCGTATCCGACGTCCCATTGCAGTATTCCACCCACTGCGCTGCTTCCCTGGGGCTTCCATTCCCAGCGTTCACACAGATCATCGGTTCGCAGACAACCGCCTGGCAGAAAGCAAGATGCTCGTCCGTCCCGATGAAATTCGGCTCAGGGCAGTCCCAGGCCGGGTTCATCAACAACGGACGCTCCGCCAGCGGACCTACTCCGTCTCGCCAGTGATAGCCCGAAACGAAATTGCCCCCAGGGAATCGGTAGAGCGGCAGCTTCGACTCCTTGAGGTATCGGATGACATCGGGGTCGCACCCATCCAGATGGTCGGCAGGGAGGAGGAACACCAGGTCCAGCCAGAACCGCCCCCCACCCTTCGCCATCACCCACAGCTCCACAATCTCACCGGTCGCAAGCGCGCCATCAGGCAGCGAAAGGTCAACCCTCCGCTGCTGCCAGTCACCTCCGTCGCCCCCGGCCACGCCGGCCAAATCAGCGCCGCATAACTCTCCCGACACACCAGCCTTCCTCAACGACACCCTCAGTTTCGACGCCGAGCCGCGAACGTACGCCGAGAGCACATAATCTCGGGTGCGATGCGCCGGCATCCACGTCGCTTGCGCGATGCCTCCCGAGGCCGACGTTTCCACCCGCTGACACGTATGCCCGTGAACCGGCGACTCCCAGTCGACAAGGCACTGTGCATCACCCACAGGAACCCAGTAGGGAGCTGTCCCCTTCTCATAGGCCGCCAGCATGGCGTCCACCGGAAAGCCCTGATCGCTCAATCGGGCGGCGCCCGCCTTCAGGCCGCGATAGAAAGACCAGTCGGCAAAAGAAGGATTCTGCAGAATCTGGGCCGACATCCCGTTGTAGATATTCCGACCTAGATGTTCGGTGAACTTCCCGAGCAGAAGACGGTTGATCGGCTCCTCCGCCTGTAGCCCCGCATCGATCCGAATCGCCCCTCCATCATCCTCCGAAGGCGTGAACGACAGCAGCCCCCCCGCCGTACCCAAACGCACTTCCATAAAGTCCGTATCCCTTGTTCTACCGGCTCTTGGTGTTTGAGATGTCTGCCTCGAACAGCCCTGACGACCGCTTCTACGTCTTTCTGACAACTGATTACTGACAGCTGCCTTTCCTACTTCCGCTTTATCACCACATAGCTGATATCATCC
>Ga0114996_10004553_pt1 | contig 16563 bp, 13 predicted proteins | sample ArcticOcean_MG_C_4_FD_87039 | JGI IMG/M metagenome (GOLD analysis project Ga0114996, IMG submission 87039) | Marine microbial communities from western Arctic Ocean - ArcticOcean_MG_CB4_134 | ecosystem: Environmental > Aquatic > Marine > Oceanic | place: Arctic Ocean: Canada Basin | collected...
CATTTCCACACCACCCCACACACAGATCCTCACCCCCCCACCCCCCCCCCCCCCCCCCCAGATTCGTGGTCGGCAGTCCAGTCAAATGGATAGTGCTTCACTAGTAATTACTGGGTGATTATTTGGAATATAATGACAAAATGAACTCTAGGTTTTCCATATCAAAGTTCAACCAAAACAAAAAGCAAATTGCCCGCTATCTTGTATTCTACATCTTACTTAGATCTGTCTATGGTTGGTCGATACTGGCACTGGCGTACTTCTTTGGCTGGGAATTCAAGGATCTGAGAGAGTTCGAGATTTTTGGTTTGCGAGCATATTTTCTGATCCTTACTATTATGGCAATCTTAATTGTCTTGCGTTTCCGTAAACTATATAAATGGTGGACTCAACAATAGGATTCTAAACTCAGGTCCCATAGGTTATTAGCTACGCCGGGTGGGCAATGCAGAAGCGGTTGCTGAAGGGTTATAATGTGGGGAGGATTCCATGGGGCAATGAGATGAATTTAAAGTCCGCTCAGAGAGTTATTAATGCAGACTGAAGAAGATTCAAAGAGATAGCGGCGGGATGTGTAAATCATGCTTCGTTTCTGGATAATGGTTCTTGTAATAACTGGCATCTCTGTTGCCTTACTAATGCTTAGTTCCCCGCTCATTCGACGTTGGCACCGATGGATAGTGATACTTTGGGTTGCATCGGTGTTTGTGACGGCATTGCTGGTAGTGGTTGCGGCAATCTATCACTTGTAATGCCTCCACAAAGCAAGAATACAAATCCACAAATTTGCAGTGAGCGCTCTTATATTTCAGGTAAGGCCACCTAATTTTGACCTGTAGAAGACCACCAACGCGATCTCAGGGGTTTTATAATGCGGTGAGGATTCTATGGAGGGAAGTGAGATGAAGCTGAAGGCCATACTGCCACTGCCTACCTATACTCCGTACCCCACATACGTTCCTACACCCACTGCGATAACCATAACCCCCAGCCTTGCAATCTCAAGCACTTCAGACACGATGAGTACGGCGGCGCCAGTTGTCGACGGAAGACAACTACCCCGTCTAAAGATATCATCTGTTTCTCAGGATCTCCCATCGTATGACAGGAAAGACTGGCGCCACTGGATTGATGATGATGGTGACTGCAAAAACAGGATTCCATGCCTCGGATAGAGGAAGCTATTGTCATTCCTCTTGGGCCTCTAGAGACCTGGGAGCTGATGCGCAATTTGGAGTTAAGACCGCGCTGGGATGCCACCATCATTCGAGTGAGGCGGGGAGTTGTCAGCTCTGATGCTGAGGTTCCACGCTTATATTATTTGGCACCCCTATTCTTGGGGTTGCGTTGGCGATGGGAGGGGGAATACATCTCATTCCAGCCACCCAACCGCACAGCGGTGAGTATGGCTTGGGGTTCCTCTCTCAGGCCTTTTAAGAGTCTAGTAGGAACATGGATCCTCCAAAGCCATAGAGATGGTACGCAGGTCAGGATGATAGTGAGTTTTGAACCGCGCTGGCCTTTGCCACTGCTAGGTAAGATTATGGGCTATAGAATGAGGCAGCTCCTCGGCAGATCGCTGTCAAATTTAAGGGTTATTGAAACTGGGCATCACTCCAGCCCGGACAGCATTCATCGCTCATAATAATCAGCGCTATACTCTATTCTGGCACCAGTGTTCCAGCGAACACTTGCCAGGCTAGGGCAGATTTTGAAGCCAAACTAAGAACAATATACATCGATTCCCCAAATAGATAATTTCGCCATGGTCCAACCTTTTTGTATTGGAGAATCATATTAACGGCAAAACTATTGAAAAAGATAAATATGGAAAAAAATATTCCGTAAACGAATGCTGGAGGTGAACTCTCAATTGTGGGGCTCCACAGATATATTCCTATCCCTACCCATGGTACCAATCCAACCGAAGCCCCTAAAAGAAAAGTGATCCATCTGGGGTTGCCAGGTTCTTCATAATGCTCCATCAGGAGCCCAAAGAGAATCATTGACGTGTTCAGAAAGAAAATGCCGAGAAGTGCTACCGCATCTGTTATGCCCGGAAGCATTGCTATGATGACAATCATCACCGATGAGCTTATCGAGTATTCTATCCACCTGGCGTAGTTCCGATTACGCTTTAGATTTGATATATACCATCCGAAAACACCCGGGAAAGCAACGGCGTAATGAGCCATTGCCGACAAGAACACGAACGTTGCCACAGCCCAGCCAATGTTTATGGAAAAAAGAGTTACGATCTGCTGGGGAGTACCTGGAGGGCCATCCAGAAAGTAAGCCGTAACGGGTAGAGCGAAGTCGTTGGACAGCATTAGCACAAGAACCCCTTGGAATAGGTGGAAACTACCCATTAGGAGGTTGTAGTACCTTAAGCGATTTAAGACTTTAAATTCCGCGATCTGATTAATCAAAGGGGAATGTCATATTCTACACGTGGTTTCTGAGTGATAACTCTTTCGGATATGGATTCAGATAAACCTGCTGCTTAACCCAATCTGGTACCGGATTACGGTGAAGGTGGTGCTGTAATAGCGTCAATGGAACTACAAGAGGTATGTAACCTAGACGATATTCTGTAATTAGTTCCAGTAGTTCTTCTTTATCAGCGTAATCGAGATGGGTTTTAAGAAATCCCAGTAAATGCAGTAAAACATTAGCATGCTTCCGGTTAGTTGCGACAATCTTGGTGGTGTTCATCAATAACATTCCATATTCTGATATAACAGCAGCGATTGAACGGTGTTTTTGATTAGCGACTAATCTTCCCAGCTCAGCTTGCGATCTTGGATCGTGAGCCATTAAAGTGCTTTTGTGAGATGTATGGAAGAATACTAATTTGCTACGCGTTGGGTTATCATCCAGCAGTTGTTGCCAGCGTTGATACACGAATATTCTTTCCACAAAATTCTCGCGGATCTTGGCGTCATGCAAGCGACCCTCCTCTTCCACTGGTAACAAGGGGAATGTGACCACGAGTTTCTGGGCAAACATGCCTTGTCCATTACGTGAGGGTGCCGTAGGGTTTGCATATACCCTGACGCGAAATAGCCCACAACTGGGGGAGTTACTTTTTAGAATGTATCCGTGTATTCCCATGAAGTCAGGCTGATTCACTCGCATTCCAGCCCACTGTTTCATGGTGTCGGTATAATCTGTTCCTGATTTGGGTGCGGCTAGTCGCGGAGATTGAGGGTCTCCGATTAGGCGTATATTCTCCCGTGGAATCCCCATGCCAATCTCTACTTCTGGACAAACTGGAACCCATTCTACGTAACGTCCCAATGTATCCAGCAAGAAACTATCTTTCATATGCCCACCATTAAAACGGACTTTTTCACCTAGGAGGCAAGAACTAATCCCGAGCCTTACAGATGGATGGTTAATGCTATCTAAATGTGATTGATTCGGCATGAGGTTCATCTTAGTTTGTAGGATTTGATTGTTCTGCTATCCTGGCAATCTGCCGTATTAAACCACCAAAAATCAAACGGTGTAATGGGTACATACCGTACCAATACACCAAGCCCATTAACCCTCTTGGTGCGAATGCTGCGTTTTGTTCTAGCAATGTGGTTCCATCAGGTTGTGGTGTAGCTTTAAATTCAAGCCAGGCTTTGCCGGGAATCTTCATCTCAGCTCGCAACCGTATCATCTGATTTGGCTCAACAGCCTCTACTCTCCAAAAGTCCAGGCTATCACCAACTCTTAGGTCGATTGGATGCCGTCGTCCCCGTCTTAGCCCAACACCGCCAATCAATCTATCGACCAACCCACGTAATTGCCAAAGCCACGTGGCATAATACCAACCCCTACGATCTCCTATTGCGGCAAAGCATTTATATACTAGCGGAGCTGGTACAGATACCTGCCTGGTCCTCTGTTCTAGAATCAATCCAGATTGTGCTATCAAGCGGAGCGGAGTAATTTCCCCTGTAGTTTTCCAAAGGGCATCGCTCCAGGCAGTTTCGATGCGCCCGTATTTAAGGTCTTCCAAAGTCGCATTAACTGCCGCTATATAGCTCATAGGTGATATATCCGGGAATAACTTTTTTGCTAAAGTGTTGCGTACGACAACCTCATTGCGAAGGCCCTCTACTAGGGGCCTCACTATTGTGGCGGGAATAGGTGTAATCCAATGTACCCAGTATGAGGAAAGGCGTGGTGTAAGAACTGGCACTGAAACCAACCATCTGCGGAGTCCACGAACCTTAGCATAGCCTAACATCATTTCCCCGTACGTAAGTACGTCTTCACCGCCAACCTCAATTATCTGACCCATGCATTCAGGAACTTCTAATGCTGAAACAAGATAATCCAAGAGATCTTCCACGGCTATTGGTTGAGTACGGGTATATACCCAGCTCGGGCATATCATGGCTGGCAGACGCTCTACTAGGTAGCGTACTATCTCGAATGAAATACTGCCCGACCCCACAACTACTGCTGCACGAAACTCAGTTACCGGTACATTACTCTCTCGCAATGCTTTCCCGGTTTGTTGACGACTAATAAGGTGTTTGGACAGATCGCTGTCCGGGTTTCCAAGCCCGCCCAGGTAGATAATGAGGTTCACACCGGCCTCTGTAGCAGCAAAGCCGAAATTACGAGCTCCTTCAAGGTCACGAAGGTGGAAATCTGCACCACCTCCCATGCTATGCACCAGATAATATGCCTTGTTGACCCCATTCATAGCATCAGCGAGAGTCTGAGGAACAAGAACGTCACCAGTGACGATTTCGACCTGGTCTAGCCATTCCCTGCCTTTTAGGCGATCTGGGTCACGTGCCAATATCCTCACTTTATAACCAGCGTCTAGCAAACGTGGAATCAATCTGCCCCCGATATAGCCAGTGGCGCCAGTTACTAAGACGAGAGTTCTATTTTCCATGTACTAACCTCATATGGGTTGATCCATACATTCGAGATCAACTGTAATTTATATATTCATGGAGACGAAAAGCGTAGCATAGGCTTTATAGGGGAGAATGTCCAACTCTATTCATATCCGGATTCGATCCATGACATGCGTCTTAGAGAGCCGTAAGCGATGAATGGAGTGCTCGCAAATGCTCGGCATACTCCTGCCAGACAGGTTATAATTAGGGAGGATTCCATGAGGCTAAGAGTCCTTTGTGGGAATTAACTGTAGTGCGCAGGAGGAAAATATGGCACTTAGACTTATCGTACCGATGCAGGCGGCACCAGGGAAACGAGATGAGCTGATAGAGGCGTTTAGTGCTCGTTCCCGGGAGGTTCGCCAGGAGAGTGGATGTGAAGAGTTCGAGTTGTATCAGAGTACCGAACGGCCTGACCAACTAGTGCTTCTTGAGCGATGGACGGACGAAGCAGCGCTGGAGGCTCACTCAGAGTTGAATCGACAGAGGGGCAATAGCTTGGCTTCTCTACGTACGGGTACAACACAGGCAGAACGCTACATCACCTAAGCCGAAACCAGTAGATGGAAATAAGATCCATACTGCTATTGTTGCGACTGTTAGCACTCATGTTGGTGCTGGTAGGTTGTGGTGGGGATGCTGCGCCACTGCCTACCTATACTCCGTACCCCACATACGCTCCTACACCCACTGCGATAATCATAACCCCCAGCCTTGCAATCTCAAGCACTTCAGACACGATGAGTACGGCGGCGCCAGTTGTCGGCGGAAGACAACTACCCCGTCTAAAGATATCATCTGTTTCTCAGGATCTCCCATCGTATGACAGGAAAGACTGGCGCCACTGGATTGATGATGATGGTGACTGCCAAAACACGCGGCACGAAGTGCTCCTAGATGAATCTGCGGCTGACGTGCAATTCACCGACCTTAAGCAATGCTCTGTCCTGACAGGTTTGTGGATTGCCAAGTTTACAGGTGCTAGTTTTACTACTGCTAGAGACCTTGATGTTGACCATATGGTTCCGCTCGCAAATGCACACATGTCTGGGGGCTGGGCCTGGGATGATTCGACCAAGAAAGCCTATGCAAATGATCTATCATACACAAATCATCTGATAGCAGTTTCCGCATCAGCCAATAGATCGAAAGGTGCCAAAGGTCCAGAGGATTGGCGCCCCCCTGACAGAAGCTACTGGTGCGCCTACGCGGTAGACTGGATCAGTATCAAGGTTACCTGGGAATTGACTGCCACTAATGCAGAATGGGGAGCTCTTATAGACATGCTCGCCACCTGCTCAGCTGCTGTAATAGTAACTGAGGGTAGCAGTCTGGTTACCAAACCCGTAGTCGTTGAAGCAGTTCCAATATACACGCCTGCACAGTATGCGACAGAAGCTACTACAGGTACCTCTAAAGCCAAATGCGTGGATCTAAATACAGCCTCTACAGAAGAATTACAGCGGATCGTGCATATAGGATCTTCAAGGGCCGAAGGTATCATTGCTATCCGCCAGTTATATTCCATTGCAGATCTTGATAAAGTTTCAGGTATAGGTCCATCTCGTTTAGATGATATTACTTCTCAGGGTCTTGCATGTATTCAGTAATAATGCGACCAGTCTTAACAGCCCTATGCACTGGTCGCTTCAATACAACAGCCTTAATAATATTCTCATAGATGAACCGCCGCTGCCAGGTGACAATCCCATGACGGGTTATAATGGTGGGAGGGTTCTTGAGGGATGATGAAATGAAGCTGAAGTCCATACCTCTAATAATACTCCCCACAGCTTGGTAAGGAGATGCAAATGAACCAATATATACCTAGTCCAACCAAATGGGTGGCTGAACAGGTAGAACTATACGAATCAAGTGGTGGTACTCTAGGTACAACAGCCGGGGGACTACCAGTTGTGATTGTTACTAATCAGGGATACAAGACAGGTGCCATCCGAAAAACTCCACTAATGAGAGCCATAGATGGTGAAAAATACATCCTTGTAGCATCAAGAGGTGGAGCTCCAAGACACCCCTTTTGGGTCTACAACTTAAGGACAAATCCTAACGTGGAAATTCGTGACGGTGTAAACGTACATAAAATGCGCGTTCGAGAAATCCCAGATTCAGAGGAAAGGCAACGGCTCTGGGACATCGCAGTACAAGCATTTCCGCCATATAAAGACTACCAAGAGAAAACTAAGCGATTGATCCCTGTTTTTTTGGCCGAAATGTCTACATAGATTCACTATGGGCAATAGAACTTCAAGTCGGCTAGGAGTCCCATGGGGGATTAGGAGTAATTGTTATGGCAATTCAGGAATATAGGGTAGTGGGTACCAGGCCCATACGCCACGACGGCGTTGATAAAGTAACGGGCCGTGCTCAATACGGCGCCGATATTCAGATGCCGGGGCTCCTCTATGGCAAAGTCCTACGCAGCCCCCATGCTCACGCTTGGATCAAGTCAATCGACACCAGCAAGGCCGAAAGACACCCCGGAATCCAAGCAGTGGTAACCGCCGAAGACTTACACACCAGTGGCTCAAACGAGACTCTGGTGTCAGGCGAGTTGACAATGTCCTTGAAAAGTCTAAGGGATAACATACTGGCCAGCGACAAGGTCCTTTATATGGGACAGCCAGTGGTTGCCGTAGCCGCGGCAAGCCCTCATGTGGCCGAAGAGGCGCTTGAACTGATTGAAGTCGAGTATGAGGTGCTATCGCCGGTGCTTACAGCGCCCGATGGAATGAAGGACGACGCTCCGTTGCTGCATAACAGCCTGAAGACCGATGACGTTGGTAATAGGACTGACAAGGTGAGTAACGTAGCCAGCCATTTCCAACACAGGCTTGGTAACATCGAGAAGGGGTTTCAAGACGCTGACTTGGTCATCGAGAGGGAGTTCAACACCAAGACAGTTCACCAGGGCTACATAGAGCCACATAACACCACTGCCTACTGGAGCATGGACGGCCGAGTCACAATCTGGTGCAGCACTCAGGGCCCCTTCGAGGTTAGGGATGCATCGGCCCAAGTACTGGGGCTCAATGTCTCGGATATCAGGGTTGTCCCGATGGAGATCGGCGGTGGCTTCGGTGGCAAGTTTGAGCCGTATGGCGACCCTGTTGCGGCACTGCTATCCAGAAAGTCGGGTCACCCCGTGAAGATAGTGATGACCCGAGCCGAGGATTTGGAGAGCACGGGGCCTACGCCTGGTTCTTACATTAAAGTCAAGATGGGTGCTAACAAAGATGGCAAAATTGTGGCAGCGCAGGCCTACTTGGCCTATGAGGCCGGAGCCTACCCAGGCTCGCCAGTGGACGCCGGGGCAATTTGCGTGTTTGGCGCGTACGATATACCAAACGTATTGATAGACGGTTTCGATGTTGTGGTCAACAAGCCCAAGACCGCAGCGTACAGAGCGCCAGGAGCCACCAATGCCGCTTTCGCCTCGGAGACGGTGATTGACGAGTTGGCAGAGAAACTGGGTTTGGACTCATTGGACTTCCGATTGCTCAACGCCGCGCATGAGGGCACGCGCCGCGCGGATGGCCCGATATACCCTAGCATTGGCTGCAAAGAGGTCATGGAGGCCATCAAGGAACATCCCCACTACAGAGCTCCGCTGGAGGGGGCCAATAGAGGTAGGGGTATCGCCTTGGCATATTGGATGAACGGCGGAGGCCCTTCGTCCTGCATGATCAAAGTGAACGCCGATGGTACTGTTAACTTGAACGAGGGCTCGCCGGACATTGGTGGCACGAGAACATCAGTGGCTATGCAAGCCGCAGAGGTGCTGGGAATTCCTGCTGAGGACGTGACTCCCGCCGTGATGGACACCGATTCTATAGGCTACACCAGTGGAACGGGAGGGAGCAGCGTTACGTTTAAGACTGGCAAGTCCGCCCACGACGCGGCCGAGGATGTGAAGCGCCAGATGATCGAGCGCGTCGCTAGGATTTGGGACGTAGAACCGGAGTCGGTGGAATTTGAAGGCGGTATATTACGAAGTAAGTCCGACTCGGAGCTAACTATGACCTTTAGGGAGTTGGCCAAACGACTGGATGATCTCGAAGGGCCAATAGTTGGCTCGGCAACGACAGATGGAGGTGGAGCAGGGGGCGCATTCGCCGGCTGTATAGTTGACGTTGAGGTAGACCCTGAGACTGGTAAGGTGGACATACTGAGATTCACTATGGTACAGGATGTTGGCAAGGCCATCCATCCCAGCTATGTGGAAGGACAGATGCAGGGAGGAAGTGTCCAGGGAATAGGCTGGGCTCTGAATGAGGAGTATTACATGAGCACAAGCGGGAAGATGATGAATAGCAGCTTGCTGGACTACCGCATGCCGACCAGCTTGGACCTGCCTATGATAGATACTGTCATTGTGGAAGTCCCCAATCCCAGACATCCGTTTGGAGTACGGGGCGTCGGCGAAGTTTCGATCGTGCCGCCTCCGGCTGCCATAGCTAACGCCATCTACAGGGCTATCGGCGTGCGCATGGACAAACTACCCATGAATCCAGGCGCAGTGATGGAGTCGGTCTGGAAGCAGGAGAGACCGAGCGAATGAGATTCAGGAATCTTAGGCTGGGGGAGGCTTAGCAGAATCAGCGTCTTCAGAAGAGAAGACAGACGTGTGAGAGAGGCAGGTGTAAATATGTGCGCTAGCGCACTCCCCAGTTGAGCTTCTGCTTTAGCTGTAGCCGATATCTCTACTTCGATCCATGTGTGAAAGGAATAATATAGAGGAGAATTTAAATGAACATCTGTGTTGTATCAAGTTTTGAAGGAAATGTAGAAGACTACATGTCTATGATGGCTGAATTTCATGAAGAAATGAAAGAGGCTATTGACGGTTTTGACGTCGGTGTAGTTAACACTGACAAAGAAGGGTTTTGTAAAATCATTACCATGGCAAACGTCATAAATATGGACCGATTGCAGGAAATTATGACCTCGCCTAAGATGGTCGAGTGGGATACAAACCATAAAAATACAGACATAATCTACTCACTGGAAAAAATGGATTAATTCAACTTTCGAACAAATCGGCATGTATTTTGGTGGAGATGAAGAGTCTAGAACCCCTGACCCTCTGCTTGCAAAGCCCAGAATATACTTTTCTTTAGCTTCATAGAATGTATTTGAATGTTCCATCAAAGACAAGAAGAATACTAAGGGCTTGACTATCAGTGGGGAAGAGTAGCTCATGGCATAGCGTTCTGGGCCTTGTTTGTTCCTAGATTAGTGGTGGGCGATGAGGGAATCGAACCCCCGACTTCTTGCGTGTAAAAAGTGAGCGAGGTTGTCTCCACGTGTACACCACTGTTTATCCCTGAAGTCATTTATACCTGAACTGTCCAAGTCTGTAAACAACTGTTAATCGGCGTTGGTGTAGAAAATGCTGTAGAGACTATGTCCTATAACTCCCCGACAATCGCTCTCGCGTTACCCGCGGTTGTATATAATCCCCCAATTTGACATACTGAAGGCGAAGTACCTAGAGAAATATGGTTAGTCTACCAAAAGACTACTCAGCATTGACGATTGGCCCCCTGGGATACTACCGACATTAAAAATGCAAAGCTGTAATTAACTCGGTCTCTGTCGCCCTAGGACGTTAAGCCGGCTCTGGAAATCTTCTATGTCAATATAGCAACCTTGCAAATGTCTCCGTCCACTTTGAGGGTTGAAGGAGCTGCGACCGTGCATTATGCGGAGATTGTTGAACGCCATCATATCGCCGGGCTCCAGTCGAAGTTTAACCTGAAACTCTGGATCGCGGATTATGAGAGTGAATGTCCTATAGGCAGCATAAATGGTTTCTATCAACTCAGATTGGATGTCAAGCGGAGCCAGGAGCGCATGGTTATAGCGAACTTGGAGTATATTCCCCTCAAGGTCAAGGGCAATGATAGGCGCTTTACTCTGGATGTCGCTACTTTGATCCTGAAATCGGAAAGGCAGAGGCGTAGAAGTAAGTAATGAAAACCCATCCGGGTCGCGGCGACGGAATTCCTCAGCGGCGCTAAAGCCATCTACCAGAACCGAGTCCCCACCTGTAGCTGTAGATTCTACGCAATAGAGGAACTGAATGACTCCGGATGCGTAACGGTTCGTCATGTCATTATGTGGTTGGAGTTCAACTGAAGTGTATGCGATGCTATTAGGATTTGGTATGGAATGCACATCGTAAACTAATTCGTAATTGGTCGCGCGCAGATCGGCGATTTTTCGAACCACTGTTGCAATCTCACCGGGTATGGCTGGTCCCCCGTGCATAAGAGCGAAGCCATATTTAGATATCAATTCAAGCCAGTGGGTCAGTCCTGTATCTCCACTCATAGTCGATTCGTAAGACACCTTAGGCAAATTCGCCGCCAAGGTGGAATCCCACAAATTTGGTACTAGCAAGCGCTTAGCTCTTTCACTTTCTGAATAACAGTGTTGTCTAAGCCAAACTGGATCGTAGATGCTCTCGTGGCCATCCCAATCAATTATTAGGCTTCCTTCGCTATCTTTACGAACGGTAAGCGGGATTAATTGGGGTGCTATCGTCAGTACATCAAGCAGCCGCTCTTGTGCCTGTGGATGCCAACATGCATGGCAGCGGCAATTGTCCCTGAGCCAACTATAGTGGAATTCACTCACATGACCGTCTTCCCAATTAACCGTGATGCTTCGAGAACCAGTAGCAATGTCTTGTTGCCCCGATATGATATATTGTTGCATTTGTCACATCCTTGTACCAATTCCTTATGTTTTTATACACCAATTAAAATATCACTATTGCAATAATGCAACATCTTATCAAATATCCTGTTAAAACAACCCACGATGGGACTCCTAGCCGTTAAGAGTACATTACTTCTGCGAGCACACTGAATGTATTCTAGCCACTGCCCACCCTGCTTGCAAAGTCCAGACTATACTTCCATTTAGCTTCAGAGAATGTTTTGAAGTTGTCCAAGGCGACTTACTCTTTGGACAGGGCCATCGCCCGTACTCCTGCCTTGTAATGTTGCTCTGGGCTAACTATAGGCCCCGGGCGATAGATGTAATTTGTATTGGGAGTAAGCCATTCTTCGTAGAGAACTTCTAGGTGTCCCTCATAACGAACCACCATTGCGTAAGTAGCTTCATTAGGGACATAGAATCTTGCGATTCCATACTTATCGGTCTTGGAGCGGCCCAGGCCAGCGACTGTCACCTCCGCTCCGCTAACTAAGTGTCCGTCCCGATCGAATATTTTCACACCACTCGTGGCCCGAGGAAACATACCCATACTTAAAGCACGTTGAAACTTACCCCAACGACTGAGATTGTCGCTGAGTCCAATCTGCATCACAACGTCAAATTCGAATCCGGGCCCTTTCGGAATTTGCCATTCTGGTCCGTATTTCAACCTCAAATACTCTTCCGGTGGGTTTGGCACGAGGAATGTTTGGCCGATAAATTCAACCTCCATCGGCTGGGTGAATATATGCAAAGGAAGTTTCACCCCGGGAAACTCAACAGCACCTCCATCTATAATATGATGGCAGGTCCAATCGGTCCTGATACCGTTTTTTATTAGCCCAACGTGCATATACCGGGTAGTGTTTCGGATGCGCGGATAGAACCCATGTTCCTTAAATACGTTGGCGATACGATAAACCGTTTTTTCGTCTAGATCATGCATCCCAATTACCGAGGCTGTGTCCATCTCGTCATCCCACGGGATAAATCTATTTTCCCTTATGGAACCAAGACAGGTACCTGAACCAAGCCAAAATACAATGCCTTGGTCATCAAAAATACGTTTGACTTCTTTTAGTGTTTCGGCTGCGATTACCGGATCCAGCGGAGTCGGAGATACGATCGTTTTGTCGTAGGCTGCCTCGCCCGCTTCGTTGCTCTCTAACATCTCTATTGTTCTCCTATTATTTACTCACCAGAGTGAAGCCCAGCCATCCGTAAATAATTCAAGTCCTCCATATTATCTACGTCGTGCCAATAACAGCCCGATATATCACAGCTCTTCAGAAGGCCACCTTGCTTTATTAAATAGTCCAAGGCACCGCTGAGTTCGAATCGTCCAGAGCTATCGCGAGCAATCCATAGATCAATCAATCCATGGATATCAGGATTACATCTGAAGACTCCAGAGTCAATGCCGTTCCACTTCCTAATACTTTTCCCAATTGATGAAATTCTTGCTTCATCATCTACTAATACCAAGGTAGCCTCATGTGCTTTACGTAAATCGAAGTCAACACCTAACACGTTGCCCTCAATATCACCATGTGAATCCATCACCCGCGTTATGAGGTCAGTTGATATCATGTGATCGCCCATCGAAAGCACGAAGTTATGATTTTTTGTGAAAGCTCGTGCTGCTTGTACTGAAACAGCATTTCCTAATCTATAATCCGGGTTAAATATATAACTGATTTGAAGTCCGTAACGAGATCCATCACCCACCCATTCATTAATTCGGTCGGGCATGAATCCTGTAACCAACGCTACTTCAACAATGCCAGAACGGGAGAATGCCTGCAGGGTATAGTCAATAATCGGGACGTCCTTCACGGTTAGCAGTAGTTTATGTTCTTCCTGCGTATGAAGCCCAAATCTTGAACCCATACCTGCAGCCAAAATTACTCCTTTCATTTGCACCTCCATCTAATATTGCAGCGAAAAGTATATCCTGAATTCTAAACCATATCATATATACGTCTTGGGCGCGTGATCGTTGTAAGAAGGCATAATGGCGGGGGAATCCGAAAGAACGTTACCGAGAACTTGTAAACACCCACGCCCAAGAAGCCAACACAACAATTACTAACGGCACTAGTGAATCTGCGTATCAAAAAGGTGGCGGAGCTGAAGGGATTCGAACTCATAACCCCCTGCCCCAGTTAGACTCTTTTACCAAGTATAACCTGTCACTCACTACAGTGCCGATCCAAATCTAGAAGTCACAACGGCAAGCCAGATGACGCAGTAGGCATGTGGGAGATATATACCGATACCCACCGGTTGCACCTAATCCCCCCTGGGATTCCTAGCCGTTAGGTTTGATCTGGCTTAGGTTGGTTCACTACACAAGGACATCTTTTTATAGGGAAATAGGATCTAAATATAATTCTGCATCAGGGACTAGGAAAATTAACGTACTCACTTATTGGGACCTCAGGGAAGAACCCTGCAGGTGGTGGGTCATTCGGATCTCCCTGCCTGAGGAATGCATTGAATTGATCGTAGAATTCCTGAAGGGTCATATTTGTGTGTTTTTGGAATGAGTTTTCAAAACCGAGTTTGTATATGTCCATAGGAATATCAACCCAGAGAGTTTGATAGGACGTTAAATAGGCCAAATAGGCATTTGCCATTCCCAAGAAACAACGCATTGTTTCATAACGTTCTTCGGCTGGGCCAAAAACGTAACCGTTACAACGGTCGTCCTGATGGCTCACGCCATGCGCTGCTCTCTTCATATCTCGATACCAGCGGTCCAAGTCGATGCCCTCAACGTCTACATCGGAGAAGGATAGACCGCGGAAGGCACTCAAGTCTTGCCAATTGTTTTTTAACCAGATATTTGGAAAGATGATCGCTGCACCTTCTATCCACCATGCTGGTGTGCCCACTTCTTCAGTTCCCATATTTAGATCCAGATGATATGCCCGCTGATATCTATGGAAATATTCGTGTGCCCATCCATGGTAGATAATCGCCTGTCTTTTGGGTTTTGGGCTGTCCCATTCTTTGGTATCGTGGGGATATTGAATAAACTCATAATCCATAATGCATAGGCCGTATGGATCAGGCGGTGTGACATTCCAATCCCCGCTCCCAGTCAGGCATCCAGCATCAACCAGGCGGCCATTTTCAATCCTCAGTGGTCCATACCAATGTACTTCCTTCAACTTGTTAAATACCGCTTGGGAATGCTCATTGTCAGTAGTAATGAGCATTATGTATCTGTTGTAAGATCCTATCGTTTCGTTCAAATTGCGCTGAATTTCACACCATTCATCAACTACTTCTTGGGGAACGTCGGACGCTACCACAATTTCTTGTGCCATCCCATAGAATGGTTTGTTGTATCCAATATTTCTGTAATGCTCAGCTACTGTGGATGCTTCTGTCGATGCCATTTGAGTAGGTATCGGCACACAGGATGCTGGTACTTGTGGTAGTCCCGACGGCGTCACTGGTGTTGATGTTGATGTCGGAGTAGGTGGAGGCAGAGCGGGCACTTCATAAGCGCTTGGTGTTGGTGTTGATGTGGGTGTCGCTTGAGTCGGTGTAAGTGTGGCTGTAGGTGCTGACGTGGCAACCTCAGCAGTTTCTGTATCAGCACCACCTGAACATGCAACGGTTAACAGCAACGTTACAGTTAGTAAAGTTATATAGCGAATCATAAACCTACCTTATCGAAAACGGTTGTGGGCGATACTGGATTCGAACCCTTGACACCCTGCTTGCAAAGCCCAGTGGCTCCTATAATCCCCAATGTGGCTTCTAGCTGTCAACGAAGCAGAGAATTTATCGATCTTATCCTGTTGAATAATGGTGGGTGAGAATAGTTAAGTGTGACAAACAGAGGATGTGGAGAAAGATTAGCGAGATTATTTGAGGCCAACTTTTTTAACCCTGATATTAAGCTTTGTTTGTCAGCAGTTGTTTCTACTGCCCACTGATCTGCTTGGTATTCATTTCTTCTTGAGATAAATTGCATTACTGGGGAAATAACTAGCTCTACAGGTGTGAACAGCAATCCGAAAAACACCAGACTAGCGTATATAGATGTGTTATCCATAAAAAATGCTTCAAACAAAACCTGTTTTCCCATCACTAAGGAAAATAGGAACAGCAGTATACCTGTATTCAAAATACCTAAAGCCATCCCAGACACAATATGTCTTTTTTTGTTATGCCCAATTTCATGCGCAATGACTGATACTATTTCATCTGCGCTTAATTGCTGGATCAAGGTGTCAAAAAGGGCTATACGCTTAGTTTTCCCAAACCCTGTGAAAAATGCATTGGAATGAGCACTCCTTCTAGAGCCATCAATCACATATACGTTTCCAAATGTGAAATTCACCGTTTTTGCATATGCAATAATGGCATTTCTCAATGCTCCAGATTCAAGTGGGGTGAATTTATTGAATATTGGCATGATCCAAATGGGACCAATAATCGAAATAACAAATGATATGACCGTTACAAATATCCATGCATACAGCCAAGATAGAGAACCCGTATATTCGAAGAAATAAAGAATGCCTATTAAGAAAGGAGCGCCAATAATAACAGTAAGGAATATGCTCTTTAAAGTATCTAATACGAATGTTAAGTATGTCGTTTTGTTAAATCCAAATTTGTCTTCGATTACAAAAGTGGCATATAAATCTAGCGGTATATTAAATATCATAGAAAGCATTGCAAGTATTCCGATAAATGCAATGCCGTTCCCGATTTCATTCCATTCCATTAGACGTATTGCTTGATCAATATAATTAAACCCTCCTATAAACCAAAATGTCAGCAAGATTACTATCTTAAAAGAGCTGACTATTAATCCAAAAAGAGACTGTACACGTGTATATTCTTGTGATTTGCGATACTTTTCGCCTTCATATACATCTTC
>Ga0114996_10004556_pt1 | contig 16560 bp, 15 predicted proteins | sample ArcticOcean_MG_C_4_FD_87039 | JGI IMG/M metagenome (GOLD analysis project Ga0114996, IMG submission 87039) | Marine microbial communities from western Arctic Ocean - ArcticOcean_MG_CB4_134 | ecosystem: Environmental > Aquatic > Marine > Oceanic | place: Arctic Ocean: Canada Basin | collected...
CAGCTCCGGTGCTGTCGCTAGCGGAAAATGCCGTAGGTGTCTGATTCTCAAACACCGGCTGGGCGATTACTTCGGTTCCCATGCTCAGTGCGAAAACCACTGCGATAGTCAAAAAGACCTTACGCCTTAAGTTCATAATCAATCTACTCCTTCCATGGACACAACTTAAATGCTGAAAGCGGAAATGCGTGATTGGCCGCGATCGATTTCCCTATCAACCGGTTTGCCAATCTCAGTTCGATCGGACGCCCAGGCCCGCCCCCACGGGTCTTGAGTCGTCCACGTTTTTTCAAACGTACTTACTCACCTCCTTAGTAGCATGTCCTCCTCTGACTAAAGTTGAATTCATCGTATATTTCATTTTTATCGTGTATGCAAGAAACCACTTTATATCGAGGTCTACTCATAGCGTAGTTCAGTCCTTACTTCTACTTATCGGCATCCAGATATCGAACTTCAGAACTATTTTCCTTTTTTTCAGGACAAAAGTAAATGACATAGATCACATCAGCCCTCTACTAACCTTAACTATCGGAAGTCGCGGCATCTATCTTGATTTTTTAAAAAATAGCGGACAGTATATATCTTCAAAACCTTGCACGTTTTCTCTTGTTTCTCTATTTTTAATAAGCTCATCTGAAAAATGGATGTGGAGCCGGCTCGTCCTTCCAAGAGTCGCCGGCTCCGATTTCCGCTTTCAAGCCAAGTTGTATCCCTTGTTTTAAAATGCCCGGGCGCTCTCCCGGCGTCGTATTGCTGGGGGGCGATCACGGGGATCGCGTCCGCGTCCAAAGGGGACGAATGACTTAACAGCCCAAACATAAGCAAGTGGCGTGCCAGGAGCTTTAACACCCCCACTGGTACCTTTTTAACACGTTATTTTACACACATTTAAACTATTCCAACTAGTGGCCTAAGAACGCGAGCCCAACTTGGAATTTTTTGCCTATATTTAAGCAAAGGAGGGCTGGATTGCCGACTCTTAAATCTACCAAGAAGCGCCTGAAAACTAGTCTCAGAACCCAGGTGCGCAACCGCGCCGTTCGCACCCAGGTGCGCAACGCCATTAAAAATGTGCGCCAGGCAGAAGGCACCGAAGCAGCTCAGCAGGCCCTAGGCCAGGCCGTTTCGGTGATCGACCGCGGCGTCAAAAAGAGGATTATGCATCGCAATACGGCAGCGCGACACAAATCGCGGCTGACCAAGTTAGTACAAAACATGGCCTAATCCGTTCGTAATTATAGGAAAACCCCCCGCTGCTCAGTCGAGTTAGCGGGGGTTTTTTTACTGCCGTGCCCTCTATTCGCTCTCCCCTTATACTATCCGCCCTGCTGCTGCTTGCCGTCTTCCTCGTCCATCTAGACAGCCTGCATAACGGCTTCCACTACGATGACGGCCACTCCATTGTGCGCAATCCGCATATCCGCCATCTGGGCCACTTGCCCCATTTCTTCACTACCCCCCAGATGTACTCCGAAAATCCTGACTACGCTATGTACCGGCCGGCAGTCCTGGCTTTACACAGCCTCAATTATGCCTGGACCCAGTATCAACCCTGGAGTTATCACCTGGTCAACCTTCTCCTCCACGGCCTGGTCTGCCTGCTGGTTTTTCACACTTTCCGGGTGCTCGGCCTACCCTCTTTTGCTGCTTTTGCCGGCGCCCTCTTCTTTGGCCTGCATCCCGTGCAGACCGAACCGATTAACTATATCAGCAGTCGTTCGGAGTCGCTGTCTGCGCTATTCTATCTGCTCGCCTTCTTTGCCTATCTCAAAACTCTAGACCACAACTCTGTTTCCTGGCGTTGGCACATTCTTTCCCTAGCAAGCCTGGCCCTGGCCCTATTCAGCAAAGAAATAAGCCTGACCTTTCCCCTTTTGCTCCTGGCCCATGCCTGGTTCCTGCAACGACGCCCTGTATCACTGTGGTCCCGTCTCTGGCCCCGACACCTGCCCTATTGGCTAATATCAGGCCTCTATACTCTTATTTATCAGCTACTTACTTCTCATAGCCTGGAACGGGCGTTCCAGGTCCGCAGTTGGAGCGCCCACATGGCCACCCAAGCTAAGGCTCTGGTACACTATATCAAACTGGCCTTTGCGCCACTGGCGCTAAATGTTCATCAGCAATTCTTCATTTCCCCTTCGGCCCTAGAGGCCGCCTCATTCATTGCCCTCTTATTCGGTCTCAGTCTGCTCAGCTGTCTCTTATTATTGCGCAATCGCCTTCCACTGTTCTGCTTCGGCCTGATCTGGTTTGCCCTGGCCCTCTTGCCCACTTTTATCATACCGCTGCACATTTTGGTCAACGATCACCGCCTCTATCTGCCACTTATTGGCCTGGCCCTGGCTCTGGTTAGCCTGTTGCCCACCCTGCGGGTGCGCTGGCCACTCTATTTGCTATGTAGTCTGTTAGCTTTGCTCTCCTACCAACATACGCCTGTTTGGCGCAACGCCTTGACCCTGTGGCAAAACGCGGCCCAACGTGCCCCGCTCATGCCCGAAGCCCACTACAATCTCGGCCACGCCCACCACTTGGTAGGCAATCTAGACCCGGCTCGACACGCCTATGAGCACGCCATTGAGCTCAGCCCGCGCTATGTGCTGGCGCTGACCAATCTCGGTGCTATATATCGGGAACAGAACAGATTAGAGGACGCGATTAAGCTTTTTAAGATCGTTTTGCAGGAGGAACCGCATAGAGAAGAAGCGCTCAACAACCTTGGACTGATCTATGTCCAACAAAAGCGCTATAATGAAGGAATTCGGCTATATCAGCAAATTCTGGAGCGCAGCCCCAATCTGGCCGAGACCTGGCTCAATTTGGGGTTAGCTTACCGCGATCTGGGCCAGAGAGAGCAAGCCGCCCACGCCCTAATGCGCGCCATTCAGCTCAAACCAGACCTAAAACGCCAATTCCCCATGGATAAATAGTCTGCGGCAGATTGGGGGTTGCTCACTCGAAGACCCGGGTGCTCAAATAACGCATGCCGTTGTCGCAAAGTATGGTAACCACTTTGCACCCCGGACCGAGTTCGCGCGCCACCTCCACCCCCATAAAAGCATTTGCTCCGGCGGAAATGCCTACCAGCACGCCCTCTTCGCGCGCCAAACGTCGAGCCATATCGTAGGCGTCGTCGTCGCTAACGGTGCGTACCTCGTCAATAACGGAGCGGTCTAGAGTGTCGGGCACAAAACCGGCACCTATACCTTCTATATAACTAAAACCCGGATCGCCGCCCGACAGCACGGCCGAGCCCTGGGGCTCCACTGCAATGATACGCGCCTGCGGAACCGCCTCTTTGAGCACGGCGCCGATGCCACTAATCGACCCTCCTGTCCCCACACCTGCCACCAGGGCGTCTATCTGCCCCTCCATCTGCGTAACGATCTCGCGGCCCGTAGTGCGCCGATGAATGTCGGGATTGGCCCGATTGACAAATTGCTGCGGTAAAAAATAATCTGGGTGTTCGTTTTTGAGTTCGATCGCCCTGTCGATGGCACCGCGCATGCCGTCGGCAGCCGGCGTCAGCACCACCTCGGCGCCATAGGCCTGCATCTGCAAACGGCGCTCACGACTGGCCGTGTCGAACATGGTCACGATTAGCTTGTAGCCTTTTACTGCAGAGACCATGGCCAGACCAATGCCCGTATTGCCACTAGTGGGCTCGACAATGGTACCGCCAGGCTGCAAGTCGCCGCTTTCTTCGGCCGCCTCCACCATGGCCAAGGCAATGCGATCCTTGACACTGCCACCGGGGTTGGCCGCCTCCAGCTTAGCCCAAACTTCGGCCGCCCCCTCTCCGGTCACGCGGTTGAGCCGCACAATCGGGGTGGCACCGATTAACTCAAGCACATTATTGGCTCGTTTCATTCTTCCTAGGCTCCCCCTGTTCTAGTGTTTGTAGCCGCGCTCTACTGTATTCTTCCAGCGCTATCTTGCCGCGGGAAAAGCGCAAGAATGTCCGGTAATTGTCCAAAGCGCGCTGGCGCTGCCCCAAGCGATCGTGGGCCATGGCCAGGCCGAGATAGAAAATCACCTGGCTGGGTATTTGGGTCAAGCCCTTGGTATAAATTTGCAGCGCTGCGCCGTACTCTCCCCTTTTGTGCAGTATAGATCCCAGATTCTGGTAGACGGCAGGCTCGCGCGTTTCCAATTGCACCGCTTTTTGATAAAACTGGATGGCCTGGGACGAGTCCTTTACCTCGATAAAATACATATGCCCCAAATTGACTAGGGAAGGCATATAATCGGGGTTCAATTCTAGGCTTTTCTGGTAGGCGGCAAGGGCCGCGTCAAAATGCTTCAGCTGGCGCCACGAATTGCCCAAATTATAATGCACTTCTACCGCTGCGGGAGCCAGCGCAACGGCCTGTTGATAATGCTGCTGCGCCTCTTGCCAGCGCCCAATCCCTTCCAATGCCCCTCCCAAATGCAAATGGGTGCGGTACATCTGGGGCGCTTTAATTACCGCATCGCCCCACAAACTCAACTCGTCGGCCCACACGGCACTGCGCTGATGCGATAAAAGTCCACAAAAAAGCAAGAGGGCGGCACAGAAGTATTTCTTTGTCGCGCTGGGCAGCCGCAGCAGATATTCTGCTGCGGCCAAACTTAGAAAAGCCAGGGGCAGGTAAAGTCTATGTTCATTAACCAGCACATTGAGCGGAACAATTGCAGTAGGCACGAGCACGAGCGCGGCCCAGGCGCACAATAGGAAGGTCGTGCCCTTGCCCCGCGCCAACAAAAACGCTAACATGGACAAGAGCAACGCCAGGGGCAGCAACACTTGGGCAGCCAGCAACGAATTAGAGACGGCAAAGGCATGTTCTACGCTCAAGTGGACGGGCATACCTCCCAAGTAGAGATAATATATCGCCGCTTTGATTTGGGTAAAAACTTGTACGTCTAACGACCGCACCGGGCTGTCCACTGTCGTTTTTAAGCCTGGCGTCACAGACCAAACATATCCTAGGTATCCCAGGGCGATGCCCCAGTATAACAAATGATAAAGCCGGACCGCCTTCCATACATGCTTTTCGCGCCCTGATTGTCGCCAAACCCATTCCCCCAAAAGCAAAGCAGCCGGCAAGGTAATAACGATGGATTTGCACAGTAATCCAGCGACAAATGCTAGGGCAGTTAGCGCCCAAAAAAACCATCTATTTTGCGCCTCTTTCCTGCCGCGCATATAGCTTAGCAAAGCCACCAAATAACACAAGACAGCCAGCGACTCCGAGCGGCTGCTAATATAGTTGACCGCTTCGGCCTGCAATGGTTGTAAAGCAAAAAACCCGGCGCCCAGCACAGCAACCCATTCCGTTTTGCCCAACGCTCGCCCCAACAAAAAAACACAGACGACACAGAAGAAGTGTATAGCAAAATTAACGAGATGATAGCCCCACACCTCGTATTCTCCCCACCCGTAATTGAGCGCGTAGCTCACTAAGAGCAGGGGGCGAAACATCGCCCGTTCCGGCATCGAGGAGAACAGCTCATCGCGGTAAAAAAAAGCGGGAATATTGCTCAGATCGCGTATGTGGGGGTTCTCTACAATGGAGTGAAAATCATCGTAGTGAAAGCTGTTTTCGAAGGAATGGTAATAGACGAGAAAGAGGGCGGCCAGGCCAGCAGCCAGTAAATAAGATTTGCATAGGCGCATCGATTGTGCCAGCATAGCAGGATGCGGGGCAACCCCATCGGTTGCCCCACTCATTTAACAACCGCCAGCGATAGCCGGTACGATGGAAATATCGTCTCCATCTTGCAATTGGGTAGCACCGCCGTCCAAGAAACGAATATCCTCGTCGTTGACATAGATATTGACATAGCGACGGATTTCGCCGTCGTCGTCGACCAGTTTTTCTTTAATGCCGTTATAAGCGCTTTCTAAATTGGCCACTAATTCGTCAACGGTGCCAGCTTCGATGGCGACCTCGGCCTGGTTCTCGGTCAATTTGCGCAAAGGCGTGGGGATGTTTACGGTAACCGGCATTTCTTCCTCCTATTGATGCGATTGGGGGTTGAGGTCTTGTATTTGTTGTGACGCTCGCCGCGCCAATTCTAGGTCTGTGTCGATTTCTATAACTCGCTCGTACGCATTGATTGCCCGCTCCAAACGTCGACTATCGCGGTAGAGATTGCCCAGATTGTACCAGGCGTCGACGAAGGCGGGATCAAGCTTGAGCGCCCGGCGATAATCCGCTTCTGCTTCTTGCAAGCGTTCTAATTGTTTCAACACAGTGCCCCGGTGCACAAGGAAGCGGACCACATCGCGGCCCCGCACTAATTCAAGCGCCTCATTATAGTACTGCAATGCAGCGGCAGGGGCTCCCAATTGCGAAGCGATATAGCCCAGCTTACCCTGGGCAACACCGCCCGTATCGTCGTATTGCAACACATTGTGATAGTGGCTGGCTGCTGCTTCCCACCTGGACTGGCGCAGGGCAATTTCGGCCAAGTTGAGCTGCGCCGCCACCGCATCGGGCGAAACAGCCAAGAGGGCAAAAAACTGCTCTTCGGCCTGCGCGTAACGCCCTAATTGCATATAGAGCCGCCCCAGATTGGTGCGCGCCGCCACATGCTGGGGACGCAATGCCAGCGCCGCTAAATAAGCCGCCTCGGCCTCTGGCAAACGCTGCTGTTTTACCAGTGCATCGGCCAGACGAAGCCGGGGTTTTAACATCAGCGGCCCCTTGGCGGCAGCATCACTCCACAAACTCAATTCGTCCGCCCACGTTGGATTGCGCTGCCAGGTTAAGCTCATAGTTACAATAGTATAAACAGCAGCTACCACTAAAGCTACCCCCCTGCGCCGCCGCGCCATATACACTATGCACCAGCCTGCCATCCAGGCCCCCGCTACACTGGCCAGATAGAGCCGGTGCTCGTTGACCAATACGATGAGCGGCACCACCAAGGTCGGCAAAAGTGTTAAGCCGATCCAGGCCGTGGCAAAACGCAAATGCCGCGCCCCCTGCCAAACAATTAGCGCGACAAAAGACAAAATGAAAAATACGGCGCCTAACACCGCCATCTCTACTGGACTCTGAGCCGGAAAGAACTGGTGTTCCACGCTCAAGTGCACGGGCATGCTGCCCATTTGCACATAGTGGACAAGCGCTTTGAGCTGGGTCCACAATTGCACATCGAGCGGTCGCACAGGTGCGCCGATAGCTTTGCCAACGTATTGTTGCACGATCAAAACGTACAATGCAGATAGAGCCGCAAAAGGCAAATAATAACGCCAGCGCCGACACACCGGTCTGTGCAAAAACCAATCGCACAATGGAATAATTCCCACCAGAACGACAGCTACCGATTTACTCATTAGCGCCAGCGCAGTACTAGCCAATGCCAACCCGTACCACCCCCACTCTCCCGTCCGCACAAAACGTACATAGGCTAGACAAGTCAGGATGAAAAACCCGGACATAAGCAACTCAGAGCGGCTGCTCACATAATTCACCGCTTCGCTGTTGAGGGGATTTACCGCAAAGAAAATAGCGCTACACAACGCTAGCCGCACATTGCCGCTAAGCTGCCCCAAGAAGAGGTAGATTAACACGGCATTGGCCGCGTGAATCAATATATTGGCTAGATGATATCCCGCCGGCTCCGCTCCCCCGATGGCGTAATTCACCGCATAAGTAACCAGCAGCAACGGCCGGTACATGGCATTTTCGCGACGCACCGAAAATGCCTCGGCATCTATAAAAAAATCCGCAATATTTCCTAGAGCGCGTATGTGGGGATTGTTGACGACAGAGTGGAAATCATCGTAGTGGAAACTATTGTCTAGCGTATTTATATAGGGTATACAAGCCAGCGCGAAAACACAGGCGGCCTGAACAACAAGGCGGTTCATGGTCAGCAGTCAGTTCACCACAGCGAGATCCACTTCGGCAAAATCGCGCCCGGTTTCGTCCCAGGCGAAACATTTGTACCCCTTTACCTGGCGCTCGTACACCGAGAGTACCAGATAGACGGCATCCGCATAGGCGGGCTCATCCCAGACCACGGCGCGCTCCTTGTCTTCAGCAGAAAAATAAGCCTCACAATCTATGTGGGAATGGTAGAAACCCACTACCCTGCCGCCGGCCTTCTCCGCCGCCGAAATGATATTGTACAGTTCTTGGGGATCGATGAAGTAGGCGATGCGCGCTTGGCGCGGGTAGCGCTCGGGATCTTCGGTGTGCAAACGATCCTGGATATTCTCGCAAATGTGTACCTGCGCCGCCCCGCCTTCGGCCCCCACGGTTAGAATGCCGCAACACTCATCCGGGTATTCTGCGGCCGCCTGGGCGTACATCTTGTCCAGATCACTTTTCGTCAACTCTAACATTAAGTCCCCTTCGCTTTAACTAGCCAATGCCAGACGCCACATCGGCGTGGTCATGTATTTATCGCCCCCGTCGCAAAAAACCGTCACGATGACCCCTTCGCGCAAGTCCTTGGCCATTTGCAAGGCCGCCCAATAAGCGGCACCGGAAGACTGGCCCACCAACACCCCGATCTGGCGCGGCAAATCCAAAGTGGCATCATAGGCGTCTTCCGTTTGCACCGAAATTTTGCCGTCTAGGTAAGCCTCATCGTAAATGCCCGGCACAATGGAACTCTCCATGTGTTTGAGCCCTTCGATGCCATGGAAAGCATCGGCTGGCTCCACGGCGATGACCTGAATAGCCGGATTGAGCGCCTTGAGCCCGTACCCCGTGCCCATCACCGTACCGCTGGTGCCGATAGTGGCGACAAAATGGGTGACGCGCTCCTGGGTCTGATACCATATTTCGGGCGCCGTGGTATCGCGGTGGGCGTGCCAATTGGAGGGGTTATTGTACTGGTCGGGTTTAAAATAGAGTTCGGCGTCTTGCTCATAGATGCGCCGCGCTTCGAGGATGGCGCCGTCAGATAACTCGCCGGGATCGGTAAAAATGACTTCGGCGCCGTAGGCCGCCAAAGTCGCCTTGCGTTCCTGGCTGACGTTAGCCGGCATGGCCAGGCGCACCCGGTAGCCCTTGGCGGCGCCGATCATGGCGTAAGCAATACCGGTATTGCCCGAAGTCGAATCCAGAATGATCTTGCCAGGTTTTAGCGCACCGCTGCGCTCCCCATCTTCGATCATGCGCAGCGCCGGCCGATCTTTTACCGAGCCGCCCGGATTAAAAAACTCGAGTTTGGCATAAACTTCAACTGCGGCAGGAATCTGCGGATCGCGCAAACGCAAAAGCGGGGTATTGCCGATCTCTTCGAGCACCGATTGGTGCAGACGTTTTTCGCCAATCGGATTCTGCTGTTCCTGCGCCATCCCTTCCTCTTGTTCCATCCGCCTCACCGCCGCTCGCGCAGAGCTTGGGTTTCTTGTTCAACTGTTCCCAATTTTCCGACCAATTCGTTGCATTCGTCTTCCGCCTGCAAATGCTGCTCCTTGCTTTCCTGCAAACGCCCCCACAACGTCTGCATTACATTGCGATAGACCTGGATACACACCTGCCCATTGCTGCGCATCAGGCGGTCAAAAACCATTTTCTTGACAACCAGCATATTCGATGCAGCCAGCGCTTTGACTGTAGCCGAACGTGGCTGTCCGGTAATCAAACCCATTTCCCCTACCGGAGCCACTGGCTCGATGGTGGCAATAGACACATTTTCTTCGGTGAAAACACCCAATTTCCCACTGAGCAGCACCAGCATTTCATCGCTCTGTTCTCCGGCTTTGCAAACAAAGTCATCGGCTCCAACCTGGCGAAATTCGCAGACCTGCAAAATGATCCGCACATTGGCCTCCCCCAAATTGCTGAACATGGGAATCTTATTGATCGCTTTTATCAGGGCCTGGGCCTTGTCGACACCCATCCTAATCACCTCCTGCGCCGGCGCGCCAAAATGTATTATTAAACCAATATATCGACCCCTTTCAAGAGTGTCAACCAAAGTGCTCCAACATCTTGACAGTGCTTATATTAGGCATTAGCTTTCTGGACTCTATATGTATTTTTCTAGCGCTTTAAAAACACTCCGAAAAGACAAGAAAATCCCATGTCCGAACAAGCAGATTTACCGGTTCAGACCGACGTTCTGGGCGATTGGCAGCGCACCCACGACTGCGGCACCTTAAAAAGCGAACATATCGGCCAGCGCGTCACCCTAATGGGTTGGGTAGGACGGCGCCGCGACCACGGCGGTGTCATTTTCATCGATTTGCGCGATCGCTACGGCATTACTCAGGTGGTTTTCAATCCCCAACACCAGGCCACCTCGCACGCCCGAGCTGAAAGTTTGCGCAACGAATACGTCATCGCTGTCGAGGGCATCGTCGAAGCCCGACCAGACGATATGCTCAATTCCCGCTTGGCCACCGGTAGCATCGAAGTCCATTGCGACAGTTTGCTCATTCTCAATACGGCGACCCCACCTCCTTTTCCCATAGACGATAGCCTCGACGTAAGTGAAGAGGTGCGTCTCAAATACCGCGTTCTCGACCTGCGCCGGCCCCGCATGCAGGATAATATCCTGCTGCGCCACCGAGCCTACCAGGTGACGCGCGGCCAGTTTGACAGCCTGGGATTTGTCGAAATTGAAACACCTTTCTTGACTAAGAGCACCCCAGAGGGGGCGCGCGATTATCTAGTACCTAGCCGCGTCCACCCCGGGCAATTTTTTGCCTTGCCGCAATCGCCGCAAACCTACAAACAATTGCTCATGATGGCCGGCTTCGATCGTTATTTTCAGATCGTTAAGTGCTTTCGCGACGAGGATTTGCGCGCCGATCGCCAGCCCGAATTTACCCAGATCGACGTAGAGATGGCCTTTGTCAGCGAAAAAGATGTCATGGCGGTAGCCGAGACCATCACTCGCACCCTATTCTCCCAATTGCGCCAGATCGAACTGCCCGCTCCCTTCCCACACCTGACCTACCGGGAAACCATCGATCGTTTTGGTTCCGACAAACCGGATCTTCGCTTTGGCCTAGAATTTTGCGATGCGGCAGAAGCGGCGCGCGCATCGGAGTTTAAAGTATTCCAGAATGTGATTGGCAGTGGGGGCCAAGTAAAAGGTATTAACCTAAAGGGGCACAGTAGTATGCCTCGGAATCAGATCGATGGTTTAATCACCTTTTGCCAAGAAGAGCTCAAAGCCAAAGGCTTGAGCTGGATTAAACACACCGATGCCGGACTCGAGTCTTCTATCGTTAAATTCTTTCCCGAAAAAGCCCAGGATTTACTGATCGAGGCGCTTCATTCCGAACCCGGAGATCTGCTGCTCTTGGTCGCCGACCAGGCGCCAGAAGTAGCTCGAATTCTCAGTGCCCTGCGCCTGGAACTGGGCAGTCGATTAAATTTGATCGACCAGGAGGCCTGGCAAGTCCTATGGGTCACCCAGTTCCCCATGTTGGAACGCGATGAGGAAGCCAACCGCTTCACTGCCATGCACCACCCTTTCACCTCTCCTATGGAAGAAGATCTTCCCCTTTTGGCTAGTGCGCCCCAAGATATGCGTGCCCGCGCCTACGATCTGGTCATAAACGGCACCGAAATCGCCGGCGGCAGCATCCGCATATCCCAGCGCCACATCCAGAGCCAGGTTTTCGATTTATTATCTATTGCCCCAGAAGAAGCGGCGCTTAAATTTGGTTTTCTACTCGAGGCGCTAGAATATGGAGCACCGCCGCACGGCGGCATAGCTTTTGGCTTTGATCGCTTAGTCGCCATGCTGGCCGGCGAAGATTCCATCCGCGATGTCATCGCTTTCCCCAAAACCAATAAAGCCACGGGGCTCCTAGAAAACAGTCCATCGGCAGTCGAAGTGGCTCAATTGCGCGAATTGGGACTCCAGATACGCCCCTGACCAAATTTTGTAACTCTTTGTAAGGACAGCATTTTTCCCTTGACATCCCCCCTGGGGAATATTAACTTTTGCTCTATTAACACTGAACCTTTATCGAATTTCGTGATCGGGAGGTATTTTTCGATGAGTTTTCTTTCCAAGACCAGGAAATATTCCCTACTGGGCTTTGTTTTTGTAGTGCTATCTCTCCCCCTCATCGGTTGTGGTGGGGTCTCCGAAGAAGAGATGAGCCTTTTGGAGCAACAGCGCCAAGCAGCCGTTGCGGCTGAGAAAAAGCTCGAGACTACAAAAGCTGAAAAAGCTCGTCTCGAACGCCGCTTAGCAGACAAGCAAGCAGAGAAAAAAGCACTCGAGAAGAAAAAAGCTGCCGTCGAAATGGCATTGGCCGAATAAGCAATCTGAATCGAGCATATTCCTGGAGTAAGAGAAAGGGTCTTAGAGCAATGATTAGGAAGTGGATCTTTGGTGGAATCGTCTTCGCACTTCTTTTAGGTATGACTGGCGTAACTTCCGCCCAGGAAAAGAAAATGACGCGCGAAGAGTACGACGCGCAACTATTAGATAGCCAAACGCGCGAAACCAATGCCAATGCGGAGATCGAAAAGACTGATCTCAAGGTTGTCGATCTACAAAGCAAGATCAAAGCAACGGAAGCCGCGATCAAAGCCCTCCAGGGCGATATTAGCGGCCTCGTGGATGCTTCGGAAGCGGAGATGCGCGTCTATGGCAATACGCTGGACGGCTTACTGAGGCAGCTTGAAGGCCTCAGCTCTCTCACTCCTGAGAAGCTTTTCCACCAGCGCGGCGAATTAGCCGATATTGCGGCACAATTGGCTGAACTCAAAGGCAGTAAAATGGCCGCCCTACCCAAAATGGCTGCCGAAATCGCTCGCATTGAAGGCATGCTGGCCGACCTAGAGGCCAACAAACCCCAGCAAATCACGGTTAATTACGAAGTCATGCGCGGCGACAATTTGTGGAATATCGCCAAGAAAGACGAGATTTATGCCGATGCCTATATGTGGCCCAGACTCTATCGGGCCAATAAGGAAAAGATCAGCGATCCCGATTTGATCTATCCCAAGCAAAATCTCGATGTTCCCTTTGGCGTCGGCGAAAACCAATACCTCGTCACCCGCGGCGATGTTTTGTCCAAGATCGCCGCCGCCGTATACAACGACCCAGGCAAATGGCAGCAAATCTATGAGGCCAATAAAGACCAGATCGTCGAACAAAATCTGATCTTCCCTGCCCAGGTGCTCGAAATACCGGCAAATTGAACAGGTGTATCTCCCACTGGCCATACACTAACACGCATAGTACATGCTAAAAAGGGGTTGGCGCGTTCCCATCTGCGGAACGCCAACCCCTTTCTCTATATGGAAAACAAAAAAAGTATATCCATAGCCGAGATCGACTGCCTCTCCCTCTTTGGTCATAACGATAGACATCTAAGCCTCATTGAAGAGAATTACGGCGTCACCCTAGTAGCTCGCGGCGACAAGCTGCTGCTCAACGGGCCCGAGGCCTCGCTCGAATCGGCGACCAACTTCCTCAACTACCTTATTAAACATCTGCGCAAAGGCCGCAATTTCGGCGAAGACGAATTGTGCAATCTGATCTACCAGGATAACCAGGCCCCACTCGACAGCGCCCAATTATTGGGGCCGGACGATGTTGTAAAAACCTATAATAATACGATCAGAGGAAAAACTGAAGGCCAAATAAACTATATGCGGGCTATGGCCAAGCACGATATAGTATTTGCCATAGGTCCAGCAGGCACTGGCAAAACCTACCTGGCCGTGGCCATGGCTGCGGCCGCCCTGCGCCAAAAACAGGTCTCGCGCATTGTGCTGACCCGACCGGCGGTGGAAGCAGGAGAGCGCCTGGGATTTCTACCCGGTGCTATAGAAGATAAAGTGGACCCCTATTTAAGGCCCCTCTTCGACGCCCTGCAGGACCTGTTGGAACCCGATCGTCTTCATCGCTTCCAGGAGACGAAGATCGTCGAAATCGCTCCGCTGGCCTATATGCGAGGCCGCACGCTCAACGATGCGTTTATCATCCTCGACGAGGCCCAGAATACTACCCCGCAACAAATGAAGATGTTTCTCACTCGGTTAGGTAGCCATTCCAAGGCCGTCATTACCGGTGATATCACCCAGCGCGATTTGCCGCAAGATCAGCCCTCCGGCCTGATTGAAGTCCAGGAAATTCTCAAGGGGGTTGCAGACCTTGCCTTTATCTATTTGAATGAAGCCGATGTCGTCCGCAACGCCCTGGTGCAGCAAATTGTCAAAGCCTATGATCAACACGAAAGTGGCCTAGCCCAAACGACGTAAGACATGAGATTTCCCCAGATCAAACGCTGGTGGTCCCGACACCCCCTCCCCGCATCTAGCTCGCGCCGGCAGAAACGCAGCTGGAGTCTGCACGGCTTGCGTCTGTACCGCATTGCCCTGGTCACAATTGTTATTGCCGGCCTAACCTATCTACTGCCCCATCAGCGACCGTATAATATCACCGAATTACGCTTGGGCGGGATTGCTCCCGAACGCGTCGAGGCCCCTTTCCTATTCCACGTACCCAAGAGCGATGCGGAGCTAGAGCGCCAACGCCAGGAAGAAATACGGGTTATTGCCACCGTTGTACGCCGCGATTCGACCGTAGCAGGAATCCAATTGACCCGTTTGGATTCGGTGTTTAGCACCTTGATTCCACGCTTGCGGGTACAAATCCCCGATTCACTCAAGCACCAATACCTAAAACAGGAATTGCCCCACGTTATCAGTGCCCTATCCGTCGGTTCCCTTGATATGCTGATCGAGGTATTCTTCGACCTGCCAGAAGAACAGGTCGAGCAAATACAGGCGACCTCGCACCTCTTACTTGCTGACCTTTACAGCGCCGGCATCATCCGTTCCAAAACGGCGATACTCGAAAGTTTTAGCAGACAGGTGCATCTGGATGGCCAAGAATTAGTCGTCGACGCGATCAACAGCGAGAACGATCTCAAAGAAGGCGGCATGATCGACCTGCTCTCAAGCACGGGCGTAGCTCTCGACCGCGCCGGCTTGAGCGCGCTGCACGAATTACTCGGCCTCTTCATCGTCCCCAATCTCACTATCGATGAGCCCGAAACCCTGCGCCGCAAGGCCGAAGCCCGCAGCGGGGTCCCCAAAATCAAGAAGATTTACGCCCTGGATGATTTGATCATAGACAAAGACACCAAGGTCACCCAAGGCCATATTGACGCACTTAACGCCTTAGCCCTCAAGCGCGCAGAGCAGCAGCGAGAAAGTCCCATTACCCGCTATCTACAAACACTGGCGGCCGCTATAATTGCCGCTTTTATCACTTTGGTTTTTGGCTATTATCTTTTTACCCGCGAAGAGGAGACCTATCGCCGCCCCGGCCATCTGCTGCTCTTGGCACTGCTCTCCGTGGGTACTGCGGCTATTGCCTCTTATATCAGTGCCAACGACCTAGAAACCTATATGGTGCCCACCCCGCTGGCCGCCATGCTAGTGACGATCCTGCTCAATCCGCAAATTGGTCTGGTGCTGTCCTTTCTGCTCGCCTTCTTTATCGGCAATGTTTTTGGCGATTTCTATATCGCTTTTACCTGCGCTCTTACTTCGGCCATCGCCGTCTACTCTGTGCGTTATGTGCGCCACCGCAACCAGTTTTACCAATCGATGATCTTCTTGCCTCTGGCCTATACTCTGCTCATTTTTGCCGGTGATAATCTGCGTTTTATTCCGCTGAGCGACTCCTACAACCACATCCTCATCGGCATCGTCACCGGCATCGCCGCCCCCATCCTCACCATCGGCCTACTGCCTATATTCGAAAGCCTGTTTAATATCACCACTGATATCACCTTACTTGAACTTTCCGACCTAAATACCCCCTTGCTGCGCGAACTAGCCATCCGCGCCCCCGGCACGTATACCCACAGCCTCATTATGGCCAATCTGTCAGAAAATGCAGCCGAAGCCATCGACGCCAACGCCCTCCTGGGCCGCGTTGGGTGTTATTACCACGACATTGGCAAAATGCTAAAGCCAGAATATTTCGCCGAAAACCAGGGATTGCGTGGCGGGCGCAATCCGCACGACCATTTGACCCCAACTATAAGCACGCTCATCATCAAATCGCACGTCAAAGAAGGCCTGGAATTGGCCGAAGAACATGGCTTACCCCAAACCATCTGCGATCTCATTCCCCAACACCACGGCACCACCGTGCTCGAGCCCTTTTACAACCGCGCCATCGAATTGGGCGACGAGAGCGTGCGCTTAGACGATTTTCGCTACGACGGCCCCAAACCCCAGACCAAAATTGGCGGCATCCTGATGTTAGCCGACTCGGTGGAATCGGCGGCCCGCACTCTGACCGAGCGCACGCCCAACCGCGTACGGCAATTGGTGCGCAATATTGTCCAGCACAAATTCAACGGCGGCGAACTCGATGAATGCGATCTCACCCTGCAAGACCTACACAAGATAGAAGAGAGCTTCATTCCTGTACTAATGGGCACGCTCCACGGTCGCGTCGAATACCCTTGGCAAAAAGAGCAGAAACGGAAGCAGAAAACCCTTGCATCTCCTACACAGTGAAGCCGTCGCCCCCCTGCCTCAGGAGCAGTGCCGTTTGTTGCTGGCCTTGGCCACTGCCGTTGCCGAGCACTACCCGATAGGCGCCACG
>Ga0114996_10004557_pt1 | contig 16556 bp, 13 predicted proteins | sample ArcticOcean_MG_C_4_FD_87039 | JGI IMG/M metagenome (GOLD analysis project Ga0114996, IMG submission 87039) | Marine microbial communities from western Arctic Ocean - ArcticOcean_MG_CB4_134 | ecosystem: Environmental > Aquatic > Marine > Oceanic | place: Arctic Ocean: Canada Basin | collected...
CGTCGATGAGGACCACGTCACCGGGATCGTGTCCATCGGCTGCCCCAACTGATCGAGCACGGTCCCCGTCAGCTGCTGCGTCTGCCCTAGAGCCGTGAAGCTCAAGGACGCTGGCGCGATCGCGACCGACGTCGGGCGGAGTTGGCCCTGGCACCCGGGCTCCGTACCAACGCAGATGGTTGGTGGGGGGGCCGCCGCACGAAGTCAGCGCAAGCGCTGTCGTGAGCAGGCAGGCCAGGAAGAAACGACAGGACTGAGCCATTGTCGCGGAGGTTGCGGTTTATCTGGGCCCACCTAGACCTTGGCCGTCCCCACTGGGGCCAAGGACGATCCTGACGCTATATATAGGCCTCCGTTCGATGGGAAGCACAAAATATTGCGGTCTTGGGGGGCTCCGTTACGCTGCACAGGACACGACGGCCTCGACCCGACCGGGCTACGCCTCCTCGAAGTTTACGCCCTCATGCTCCCCTCGAGCGGTGATCAGACTCGTGTCGCCGGACCAAGGCCCATCGCACGACGCCACGCCGCGATCTGTCCCAAGTGGTCCATCTCATGCGATGTCATCAGGAAGACGACCATGTCCCCGACGGTCGGAAAACGCTTCCGTGTCGCTTCGTTCGGGTGAGGCTCCGCGAACCTTGAGGTATCCATGTTCTTCACTGCCTCAACGTTCCTGGCGTGCTGTTCCTTGAGGGCCCCGAGAATCACTGCCTTGCTCGGATAGGCCTGCGCGTCGCCCAACGGTTCCCCGCCGGTCTTGAAGGTCTCGCTCCAACTCTCCGCCAGGTTCGCCTCGCGTCCCAGCAGCTGACCGAGGCGGTGGGCCGTGACGACGAGATGGCCGAGCGACCAGGCCGGATGATTGATCACGCCGCCGGGCTGCGCGGTCATCTGCTCGGCTGACACGTCTCCCACGAGCAATTCCGCGAAGCCGAGGTTGAACTCGTAAAGATAGGTCACGTGGTTAAGCACTGAGGTCTCCAGATGGTGAGGTGCCGGCGGCGACTGGGGATGATAGGCCCGAGTCCTCCCTTGAGGCAGCACCCCAGGTCTCAAGCTTTCCGGGCAGCCCAAGACCCTCAGTCGGTCCCCTCCGGCCGTGCGGTCGAGATGCACACGCGAGTGCCATCGGCAGTCAGCTGGCAAGGCGGCGGCGGGTCGGTGACGCACGCCTGACGCCACGCGCCCTGGAACCGCCCGTGGCCGTCCTCGCCCATGTAGCGGCCGCGCACGAAGCCGAGAAAGACGCCGTTTCGGCCATAGATCTCGCCCTTGTATTCACCCCCGTCGTAGTTCCCGGCCATGAACGCGAGGAAGTCGCCCTGGAGGTTGACGATCTTGCCGTGGAAGACCTGCTCTCCGGATGCGGTCACGCCCCACCGGGCAGCGAGATAGCCCTCGCGGCGCCCATTGGCCTGATGCCAGATACCACCGAACACGCCGCCCCGGGCGCTCGTGCGGGCCCAGCGGCCTCCCATAAAGCCGAACGCACACCCGGTCGGGGGCCGGCGGATCGCGGTGAGCAAGACGCCATTGCCTGTGTCGTCGATGATCTCCGCGACGTTCAGGCCGGCAAGCTCGGAGGCCGGAATCCTGGTCGAGAACGGCAAGCTCCGGAACGCGAAGTAAGGCTCGACCTCCGGCGCGATAGCGTCGGAAACCACGACCGGGCTATTCAGCACCGCCACTTGTGTCACGACACCGTCCACGTGCGGGCCCGTGGCCGAGGTCATCTCGACGAGGCGTCGAACCTCCTGGGGGTGCACCCTGTCGCCGCCCTCGAAGAGGATCTCCCTGCGGACGCGCACTGCGTCGCCCTCACGGACCTCGAGCGTGGGATCCCACTGAAGACGGGACCACGCCGTGTTCGGCTTGGGGCGGATGCGCCCCCAAACCGCCATCACGTGGTAGATGCTTGCGGCGTCCGGAGCGAACGAAGTGATCGTCGGGTCGGTAGCCAAGTCGGCGCCCAACTCCCGGCCGTCGTTCGTGGTCCCGAACGCCTCGGCGAAGACCGCGTTGCCGAACGCGGGCGACTCGGCAGAATCGTCCATCCCGCCCATGCCGCCTTCCGGAGCGAGCCCGATCTCGTTGGCGATCGTCTCGATCGCCTCGACGAGCGCCACTTCCTCACTGATTGGGTCCGACCCTGAGACCTCGGGCGTCAGGACTTCCTCGGCACAGCCGGCCGTAGCAAGCAGGAACAGGGCGAGCAGCGTGGCCTGCCGTCTCGAGGGTCGCATCGTTCTCTCCCGTCAAAAGCGTGGTTCTTAGCGTCGTGCCCTACTGAAACGATGGGCGACCTATTCCTATGACGGTTCGATGGCCCGGTCGGTAACGGTGGGTCTTCGGAAGAACACGCCTGCGGCGCTAGGGAGTGCGGGCGGCGGCTTGGTGAACCGCGCCGACCATGTCTAAATCGCTGCGCCCGCGCCGGCGGTCATGCGGGGCCAATCGCTTCTGGTACCAGGGTCGTCTTCTTCGGCCAGCCTACCACCTATAGGTATAAACGAACTTGGCGGCTCCCCTGCGATCCTGGATGAAGAAACGGTCCCCGACGGGGTCGTCAACCCAGTTCTGCGTGTAGATCACGAAGAAGTCATTGCCGGGGCTCACAGTCCAGCGGAATCGGGCCTGCCAGCCCAGGCGTCGGGTGACGGAGTCGTACTGCACGTTGTTCACGACGTAGATCCACGGGTTGAGCTGTGTGTCCAAGGTGAACCGGTGCAGGCGTGTCTGGAACTCACCTTCGGGCAGGTCGATGCGGTTCCATTCGCTTGAAATCTGGGCAACGACCCCCACGAACGGACGCACGCCAAGGTTGATGCTTACGTCTTGCCTGCTCCCCGAAAAGAAACTCCCGAATCGCACGCTGGAGCGTGTCGACAGGACGCGCCTGCTCGCGGTGTTCAGACTCACCCCGTACCGCAGGAACGAATAGTCTGAGCCGGCGGGCAATACGATGCCGTTGGCCTGCGAGATCGTGAAGTCGCGCTCGAGCCGCTCGTAGCTCGGTGACACCGTGATCCCGATCTGGTCCTGGGACTGGAGTTGGATCTGGAACGGAGTGATATCGACGATCCTCGTGACCACGTCGTTGGACATATTGGTGCGCAGGTCCACGTCCGCCTGGAAGGTGAGCCGTCGGATCCAGGGATAGTTCGCTGGACGCGGGCCGAAGCCGATGCCCCCCGCGTATTGCCGGAAACCCCGACGCGGCGTAAAGCCGACCGCTGGGGCGTGATTGGGCTGCACCTCTGTGAAGCCTGCGCCGCCGAACCAGCGGTCGTTGGGGTACTGGAGGTCGACGCCGTAGGAAAGGTTGTCACCCACGTCGCCCACGTCGGTGTTCCAGAGGAAGAATCCGGTCATCTCGAGGTTCTGAGACCCGCGGAACGTCGACGTCGCGAGTCGGAGGTCTGCTCCCGCGGTGTAGAGGTCCTCCACGGCGGCCCCTGTGCGAGCATGACGGCGGCTGAAGAACGAGCCGACGTACGATTGCGTGAGCACCCTTTGCTTCAGCCGGACGACGGTGAAGTCCTCTCCGATGGACCCCACGCCCGAATCGTCCCGGGTGTCCGCCGTGCGCAGATGCAGGAACCCGACGTCCTGGTTCCCGACCTGACCCGTCAGCTTCGCCCCCACGTCGACGGGCTGAGGCACGCCGCCTTCGCCGAGTCCGATGCGGCGGCTGAAGAAGGGCTCGACTGCCCGCGCCGCGAAATCGAAGAACGGGGAGCCGTCTAGGAAGAAGTCCCGCTTCTCCGGAAAACGGAGCGGAAAGCGCGTAAGATTCACGAGACGCTGGTCGACCTCGGTCTGAGCGAAGTCGGTGTTGACCGTCAGGTTCGCGCGGAGGTTCGGGGTCACGTTGTAGAAGAGGTCGACGCCCACGTCGGGCTCCGTCTCAGTACCCACCGGGGGCGTCGCGCCCGGAGCGGCGGAAGAGGAGACGGTCGCATAAGGCTTTACGTCCAAGCCATGTCCCTGTGTCACGTCGGAGATCCCGACGAGCAAGCCCGCGTTCGAGAGGCGGAAGAGACCCTGGTTGCGCTCGTGGCCCGTCCAGAGGTTCTCTTCGTTCTTTCTCCGAATTGTTCGTTGAAAGTTGATTCCCCACGCCGGTGCACTGGGGTCGAAGTTGAGCGTGCGGAACGGGATTTCGAGCTCGATCGTCCACCCCTGGTCGTGCCTGCGCACATAAGCGTCCCAAATGCCATCCCAGGCCCGCTCCTGCCCCCGGCCGGCTACCAGGAGCGCATCGGCCATGAGCCCGGACGGGTTCATCTCGAAGAAGTAGCCCGTCTGCTGGTCCAAGAAGGTGTCCATGACCCACATGAAGCGGTCGTCCGCGCCAAGGAACTCGTCCCGCTTCATCGTATTGCCCAGGATCCCACTCGGGTCCGAGTCGTAGGCCATGACCCCCATGTAGAGGCTTTCCTCGGAGAACACGATCCGGACCTCGGTCCGCTCAGTTGGCATATCTCCGAAGTCCGGGTCCTGCTGAACGAAGTCAGTCGCCGGAACGGCGCGGTTCCAGGCGGCCTCATCCAGGATGCCGTCTAGATCGATCGACTCCCCGTTGAGCATCCTCTCAGCGGCCATGGTGCGGCGATCGGTGGGGAGGTCGCTTACCTGCGCGCTGGCTTCAAGCGGAGCGAGGCCGACGAGCAGAAGAAGGCACAACGGAGTGAGTACGGAGAGTCGTTGCATGTGCTGGAGGGCAGGTGGGAGGGTGGTATGCGGGCGTCGGGTGGCACACGATCTGTCACCGAGAGGGCGCCGGCCAGGTTGACGGCGAGCTACCTAATGAGTGTCGGGGGTGGCCTGGTTTGTTGAGCTGGCCTCCGGGGGACGGCCCCATCCCGAGAGCGTTCCCGTGCGCATCCCCTCTACGCCCCGTATCCTTCCGAGTCGTGCTGAAGCCCGAAACTCGCACCCGTCGTGGGTGCCGAGCGGCTCAGGTCCTAATCCCCCGAGGTCAGCCTTGAACACGTTCCAGGGGCGTATCCCAGCGAAGGCTCTCTCCGTAGCCACTCTCTTCCTGGCACTGCTCTGGGGGCCGGTCGGCGCACAGGAGCGGGGCACGCCTGAGGGCGAGTGGCGCTACTGGGGAGCGGATGCTTCCAGCACGCGGTATTCGCCCCTCGACCAGATCAACGGCGACAACTTCGAGGACCTCGAGATCGCTTGGACCTGGCGAGGCGACAACTTCGGGCCCTCGGTTGACTACATACTGCGCGCGACGCCGATCTACGTGAACGGCAAGCTGTTCACCGTCGCGGGGAGAAGCCGGACGGTGGCGGCGATCGACCCCGCCACAGGGGAGACGCTCTGGACGTATCGGGAACCCCACACGACGAGGTGGGAGCGGTCCTCCCGACAGAGCTACGGAAAGGCTGTTGCCTACGCTGAGGTGGACGGCCGAGGTGTGATTTACACGGTCTCGCCGGCGTTCTTCCTCCACGCCCTGGACGCGGAGACCGGTCTCCCGCTCGAGGGCTTCGGCGAGCCCGTGCCCTTGGTCGGATTCGGAGAAGACGGCACCGTGGACATGCTCGCCGACCTGGGTCACCCCTTCGATCCGGACCGCGGCATCCCCGAGACCCTCGGCTATATCACCAATACGTCGCCGCCAATCGTCGTGAACGGCGTGATCATCGTCGGCAACTCGAATCTGACGGGTCGGCTGGACCCTCGACGCGAGAACGTGCCGGGCGACATCCTGGCCTACGACGCGCGCACCGGGGCGTTTCTGTGGAAGTTCAACGTGATTCCGCGCCTGGGTGAGTTCGGCCACGACACGTGGGAGAACGACGCGTGGGAGTGGAGCGGAAACATCAATACGTGGCCTCCGCTCTCCGCCGACCTGGAGCGAGGGATCGTCTACGTGACCACGGATGCGCCGACGAACGATTACTTCGGCGGCCACCGGCCAGGGGACAACCTCTTCGGGAACAGCGTGATCGCGATCGATGTTCGGACTGGGGAGCGTCTCTGGCACTTCCAGGCGGTCCATCACGACATCTGGGATCGGGACTTCCCGCACCCCCCGCAGCTGCTCGATCTTACCGTGGATGGACGGCAGATCCCCGCGCTCGTCCAGAGCTCCAAGCAGGCCTTCATTTACGCGTTCAACCGCGTGACGGGGGAGCCGATCTGGCCCATCGTCGAGCGGCCGGTTCCCCAGTCCAAGGTCCCGGGGGAGCAAACGTCTCCGACCCAGCCGTTCCCGACCCGGCCCGCGCCATACGAGCTGCACGGGCTCACCGAGGACGACCTAGTGGACTTCACCCCGGAGCTGCGCCGCACGGCGCTCGAGGCCGTGAGCCGTTGGGACTACGGGCCATCTCTCTTTACGCCGCCTCTCAACGTGGGCAACGCCGAGGGGAAGGAGGGCGCCCTCTTCTGTCCGGCGGCGGGCGGCGGAACCAACATTCCGGGAGGGACCGTAGCGGACCCAGAAACCGGAATCATCTATACCGCGTCCGTAAAGTCGTGCAGTGATTTCACGCTGGTCCCCGGAGTGCAGCGGGACCAGGAGTTGACCGGTCAATCCGGCTTGACCCCCGTCGAGTGGACGCATTCACCTGCCGAGAATGGGCTCGGAAGCATCCAAGGCATTCCGATCTTCAAGCCCCCTTATGGTCGCATTACGGCCATAGACATGAACACCGGGGAAATCCTTTGGTGGATTCCGAACGGAGAGACCCCGGATCGGGTCAAGAACCACCCACTCCTCGCGGGCGTGAACCTGCCCAACACCGGGCAGGCGAGCCACGCGACCGCGGTCGTCACGCGCAGCCTTCTGATGTACGGCGAAGGACGGGGCGGGCGCCCTCAATTCCACGCGGTGGACAAGCGAACCGGTGAAGAGCTCGGCATCGTCCAGCTACCGGCTACAACGGATACGGCGCCCATGACCTTCATGCACGAAGGGGTGCAGTACGTCGTGATGGCTGTCTCGGGGTCGGGTCTTCCAGGGTCTCTTGTCGCGCTACGGCTACCTTAAGCATGTCGGGCGCGTAAGGTCCGGTCGCTTCAGCGGCCCGCGACCGGGAGAAGTCAGGGCACGATACTTGCTATGCGCTTACTCTTCCTTCGCCCTACATCATCACGGAGATCGCAATGCGGTTTGCAGGAATAAGAAGGACCATGAGGCCCCGACTCGGCTCACTCCTCACGACGCTCGTCTTGCTGAGTGTTAGCGGCTGCGGGGGCGATGATCCTACAGGCGTCGTGGCGACGGCCGCCGACGTGCTCGAACTTGGGATATTACGTCTCTGACCTTCAACTCGGTTCCCTCCGGGAGCTCCGTTGAGCTCGTGTCACAGGGATTCTCGGGGGAGATTGAATTCCGGCAGGACGGTACATACACGCTCACGACGACAGATCCAGGGGAGCCCACCGAGGTCGAGAACGGGACCTTTGGTGTGAGTGGAAGCACCCTCTCACTCACCGTTTTCGGGGAAACATCGGCTCTTACGATCCAGGCGCTGACTAGCACGGCCGCGACGCTGTTCCAGGGGGACGATGAGTTCGACTTCAACGACGACGGCACCGAAACCCCAGCGACCACGACGGTAGTGCTCGCCAAGCAGTAGGGATAAGGCCATGCGGCCGTCCTGTCCGGCGGATACCCCGGGCAGGACGGTTCGCGTGACTGCGGCCCCCGCCGACTAGGCTTCTGGCGGGCCGGCCTCAGCCTCCGGCGGGCTAGTCCTGAAGTTCTCCGCCGGTTCTGTCCGTGCTCCAGCTCTCGACACTCGGAGTCCTGAGCGAGTGAGCTTGGAGAGCAGCTCCACCTCCATCTGCCTCTCCATGCGGGCCGTCTCGTCCCACGGGTCGGCTTGGGTCATGGCATCGCCTCCTTTCGCTTCGTCGCGGACGACTGCGAAGGAGGTCAGGCCCCCGCCAGCATCTTGGACGCTGATATGGGAGGCTTGGCTCTACCCCCGCATGAGCTCCGCGAGGTGCCGTGTAACAGCAACATAGCCGGCGGCGACCCTCGTGGCGAACGCGTCAATGGTGAGCGTGTTATTCGCGGGGACGTATCCCCAGCGGGCCCCAGCGGAGCGACGTTACTCTCATGTCTGTGGCCTGGGCCGTGCAGGCGCTATCGGCCGAAGTCCGACGGGAAGCGGCGCACTAAAGTGCGCCTGTGTCGGGGCCTGACAATTCCCGAATGATCTTCTGATGGTGCTCGGTATGGAGCACCGCGAACTGCAGCCACTGCGTCGCGTTGAGGCCGCCGAAAGCGAAGTGATGTCGTGTGGCGCGAGACGCCTGTAACTGAGCCAGCGACCCCTCTAGCCCCTCGACCCGCTCTCTAGTTTTTCGCAATCGGTCCGCCAGCTCTGTGGCGCTGGTCCCCTGGGGCCGGGTTCGCTCAGGGGCCTTACCTCGACCCCGCGGAAACGCACCGAAGAGCAGGACGACCCTTCCGACCATGCTTGGCCGACCGTCCGTGTCGAGCTCGGGATCCCGGTCCCGGGCTCGCTCGAGCCATTTTACGGTGCTCCCGTTAGCGACCGAGAGATGCTCCAGATGGTCCTTCACGCTCCACTTGGAGATCAGGGGCGCGGATGCTTCGCACAGGACAGGATCGGATACCTGCTCGATCATGAGGTCCAAGGCGGCAAGGAGTCCGGCGTATGCTCGGAAGATCTTCGTGCTGGTCATGGGTCTCTGCGGCCAATTGCAGAGGGTCTGGGCGCGCTCCGGATCAGACTGCGGTCAACATCCGGGTGCGGGCCCCGTAGGCGCAAGCAGATCTCCATCCAACAGATGCTTGCACGTTGAAGCGAGGAAGCTCAGTATGCTTCTTGTGGATCAGGTGTTCCGGTGCCCGCCCGAAAGCCCGCAGCGACGCCCTGATCGAGAGACACATGGCCTCGTCGGCGAATCCGACGCGGTCCGCAAAGAGAAGTCTCACAAGGGAGGAAGATCGCGATGAACCGCTCAGGTCGTAGGGTCTGGTTCCGGATGCTCTTGAATCTTTCGTCGATCGCTGTGATGGGGGCCATTGGCGCACCATCGCTGACCGGTCAGACATCGAGCCCGGTGCGGGATGCCAGCCTCGCTAACGCCGAGCCGTATCTCTACGCCGCAGAAGATTTCGCGATCGATCCTGCAGGGGTGACCTACTACAAGGACATCGCGCCTATTCTCCGTGAGAACTGCGTGAAGTGCCATACGGCCACAGGGATGGCTCCGATGGCGCTGACGTCGTACGCGGAGGTGCGGCGGTGGTCGCAGAGGATCATGGAAAGGACCTCCATCCGCGATCGGAGGGGGGCCATGCCGCCGTTCTTCGTGGAAAGGAACATCGGGATCCAGGACTTCCGCGACTCCGAGTATCTGGAAGACGAAGAGCTGGCAAAGATCCAGGCCTGGGTGGACCACGGGACTCCCGAGGGCGACCCTGCCGATGCGCCGCACGGTGCCCTGGCCCTGGGTGAGTCACACGAGGCCTCGGCGCCTGGCGCGGACGGCGCCGTACCGTGGGAGCTCGGGGAGCCCGACCTCGTGTTGGTGATGGACCCGGTGACGGTTCCGATCATGGGCCCGGACCAGTGGGGTGACTACGGCATGCTCCCGACTGGGCTCGTGGAAGACCGGTATGTGAAGGCCATGCAAGTCAGAGAGGTCAACGATCTATCCTTCGACGACCCGGCCCTCGAAAACACGGTGGGAGGACGCTGGGTCTGGCACCACATGAACTACGGCGTGCGGGTCCTGGACGAGGACGGGAATGTTTCAGGCGAGAGGATCAGCTACCCCATTCACGAAGTAGGACGCAACGCGGACATCTTCCCGGAGGAGGTCGGCTATCCCTTGCCGGCGAACTCCGTGGTACATCTGAATAACGGGCATACTCGACCGAACCAGGTTCGAGAGACCACGGCGCGCCTCGAATTCGGCTTCTACTTCCATCCGAAGGGTTACGAGCCGACGTACGGGCGCCAAGGCAGCCTGTCCATGGGCAACGGAATCGACGTCTATGCGAAACCGGGGGAGGCGAACCAACGGTTTGAGACCTTCACGGTGCTCGATCAGCATACGAAGCTCTACGCCTGGGAGCCGCACCTTCATGCACCGGGCATGCGGGCGTGCGTCGAAGCGATCTGGGGCCCCATCATTCACACGCTCAACTGCGTGGGCTACGACCACAATTGGGTCAAGCAGTATCTGTACGCCCCGGGTTCCGAACCGCTGCTACCGAAGGGCACTGTGGTGCGCTACGTCGGCTATCTCGACACCACCGACGACAATCAGAACATGGCCGACAATAGAAACTGGCAAGGAAGCGGCCGCCGCTCACTGGCGAATATGTTCCTCGAGCTGGGTTGGGCGGTCAGCCTGACGGACGAGGAATTCGAGGCCGAGATGGCCGTGCGGCGAGCGCAGATGCAGGACAGGAATGACTTCGACGTCGGCTGTCCGCTCTGTTGGGCCTTCGAAGAGGAGAATTTTGAGGCGCCAGCGGTGGAGGAGACTGGGGGAGACGGCGCCCAGTGAAGACAAGCAGCGGGCTATTGATGGCCCCATTGGCAGCGCTCTTCCTCTTCGACGGGGCGGCCGCTCAGACCATGCACTTGCAGGGCGAGAGGTTGTTTCCGGCCTTCGATGGGTGGGAGCAGCAGGCGGACGGCTCGATCAAGCTCTGGTTCGGCTACTTCAATGAGAACTGGGAGCAGGAGTTCGACCTCCCCCTCGGGCCTGACAACCATTTCGCCATCGTCGAGATAGGGGACAACCCAGCACTGCAGCCGGATCAGGCGTTCGACGTGTCTTATGATCCCGACGGCGCCGACCAGGGACAGCCGACCCATTTCTTTCCCCGTCGGAATCCCTTCCTCTTCACCATCACGGTGCCGGACCCCGAGGACTTTGGCGGCCCGGAAGAGAGGCAGGTGGTCTGGACGCTCACCGCCAACGGAAGGACTGAGCGAGTGTACGCCTCACTTTCCCCGAACTACGCGATTGACGGCCAGGCCATGTCCACGGATGTGGGAGGGAATTTCGGCAGCACCCATCAGGATCTCCGGACCAACCTGTTCCCGGAGCTCGAGGTCGAGGGCGGAAGCGAACGGACCGTAAGGGTAGGGGAGCCCTTGAGGCTGGTAGCGTTGGCGGATGATCCGGACGACTATCCCCCGAGAAGGGAGCGAGCTCGGCCACGGTCAGTGGACGAGCTCTATAATCCCCCGCGGGGATCAGTCGTCAGGAGCATACCCGGCCTGCGGTTCTCGTGGATCGTCTACCGGGGCATAGAAGAACACGCAACTTTCCGCCCGACCCAGATGAAGACGTGGATGGACTCCCGTATGTACGCGAATTCTCCGTGGTCGCCTCCGTACATCCTTCCCCAGCCACCCGAGGACCGGAGATGGGTGTCTGAAATCAGCTTTGACGAGCCGGGAGAGTACGTGCTTCGGGCGGTCGCCAGCGACGGTGCCAGATTCACCTACGAGAACGTGAAGGTCAGAGTAACGCCCTGACCCGGGGCCGCGGGCCCGGTTGCTAGCATCCAAGCAAAGCGAGGGAGCGACCGGTGATACCGGCGATGGGTTCGGCTGGCCGGAACCGCTGGGTCGGTAGCCGTGCACGTCGGTCGCCTCGACGAAACCGGCACACCATAGGCACGCGAACCAAACGGGAGAGCCCGTCACAGGACTCTCCTACGGTGTGAAGGCCGTGCTCATGACCGCCCAGAAGGCCGCGTAAGCTGCCCCTGGTTCCCCGGATGGCCAGAGCCGAATTCGGGCCTGAGGCCCACGGTCATCCAAGTGACCTGGGGGTGACCCGAGTGGACCTTCACCACCGACGAGTGGCCCAATCGTTCTCATGCCGACATTCCCCGCGCCGCGATACGCCAGATCGCTTCGACTCGGTCCCCGCGCACGGCATACATCTGGTCGTAGAGGTTCACGACCGGGTCGCAGTGCGAGACGATCAGCTCGAGCTTGTCCCCCATCCGGTACACCCTCGAGGGGTCCTCGTAGATGAGCGTGCCGAACTCGTCCGACCCGGACGTATAGCTCATTCCCGTCTCGCCTTTCACGATCGGCCAGGGCTGGTTAATGGTGCACGACTTGGCGCCGGCGTCAGTCGTGGCGCGTCCCTCGTACTGGCTGTTCAGCACGGTGGTGAGGATCGTGAGGGATGGCTGGAAGTCGGAGTAGACCTCGCTGTCGCTCTCGCCGCCGATCGCCAGGTACTGGGCATCCATGAAGACGTAGCTTCCGACCTGGAGGTCGGTCAGGCCGGCGTTCTCGTGGTCGATGTTGTACGTGCCGGTGCCGCCGCCGCTGAAGATCTCTGTGTTGAGCCCGGACCTCCGCATCGACTCGAACGTCTCCACGGCAGGCGCGAGGCGCTCGAGCGTCTGAGTGCGCCGCTCCCGGAAGCCCGCGACGTGCTGCGAGCCGCCGTCGTAGCACAGCATGCCGACGAGCCCCAGCCCCGGCAGCCCGTCGATGAGCTGGGCGAGCTCGAGCGCGGGTTGACCGGGTGTGATGCCGGTACGACGCCCTCCGGGATCCACGTCCACAACGACGTCCGCCGTGACGCCCGCTGCCACCGCAGCCTCGGACAGATCGCGTGCGTTCTCGGACGTATCCGTCGCTTGGATGAAGCCCGGGTACCGCCGACGCAGCCCCATGGCCCGCTCGATCTTGAACGGCGTGACGTTGGACGTGGTCATGAGGACCTGCTCGATGCCGTGCTCGAGCATCACCTGCGCCTCGCTCACCTTAGCGGTGCAGATGCCGACGGATCCGCCCTCGATCTGGAGCCGGGCGACCTCTGGGGTCTTGTGGGTCTTGGCGTGCGGCCTCGACGCGATCCCGTTGCGGGAGACGAAGGACTGCATCCGGGCCAGGTTGGCCTCCATCGCGTCCAGGTCCACGATCAGCGCGGGGGTATCGAGCTCCCACTTGGAGACGTTCGCCTGGAGGACGTCGTCGTGGGTCATAGGGCGGAGATCGGCTGGCGTGTAGCCCTTCACGGTCGTAGGCACCCAAACGGCGGCCGCGGCGGCCTGGAGGAAGTGGCGGCGGGGGACGGACGTGCTCATTGGAGGCTCCTTGGCTTGGGCGCGGCGGCCGCGCTCTGCATCATAGGTGGCGCGGGGGCGCTTCGCACGGCGGGACCGGCGGGTGCTCGTAGGCACGCGCCGTCCGATGTTGCGCGAAGTATCTGCCCAACCAAGCCCTCGCGCCTTACCCAGTCGGGACAGCCGGATTCGAACCGGCGACCCCCTGAACCCCATGCACGAGAATAACTTAGGCAGATACGACACAGCGTAGCATTCACGCGGTTTTTTGGGCATCGGTGTCGGATCCGAGGTGGTCGATTTGAGCGCGAAGTAGCACGAAACTCACAACAACGGCGGGGCGCATTCGGTGACTCGACCTCAAGCTTATCAGGCGCTCAGGTGAGGGTTGGGATCACGGCAGGATGACGGACAGCCAAGATGTCGCGCGATTCGTCGCTTTCGCATTCTTGCGTGCCGTGATCTGTCGGCTCGAATCGACAGAGTGCCTGTGGACGACTGACGGCCGTTCGCCTTGGTCAACCACCTAGGGTCGCGGCGCACTTAAGACTTTGACGTCACAGAACAGCAGCCGACACAACGTAGCAAGACGGGTTGGCCGCTGGCTTTATCCCACTGAGCCGGCTAAGGGCAGTCGGAAAAGACGAACAAAGGTTTCGCCTCTAGCGCCGCGACATCCGTACAGCTCACGCTCGTGCCCCGGAGCCCCACCTCGTGGCAGAGCGTTGTACCCGCGCCGCAGGGCGTGGATGAAATGAGACCAGGGTTGTCCAGAAGAGGCTGGATGTCGGTGAGCAACGGATTGGAGTCGAGGTAGACCCAGTTAAGTCGGATGAGCGAAGCCAGTGGCGTCAGGTCCGTGACGAAGTTGCCTACTAGACTCAACGATTGTAGCTCCGTCAGCCCGCGCAAAAAGCCGATGTCCGTGATCGAGGTAGTGTCAAGGAGCAGCGTAGAAAGGTTGCTCAGACCAGCCAGCACGCTGGGATCGCCGACGGGGTTGTTGGAGAGCTGTAGTCCTACCAGGTTCGTCAAGCCACTCAGGGCGCTTACATCCCCGACCGAGTTATCTCCGAGCCAGAGAAACTCCAGTGCGCTTAAGCCCGTTAGGGCGGCGAGATCTGTGAAGTTAGCGGCTAACTCGGACCGTGGATGAATCTCCTACGGGGCCCAAGAGTCCGCATCCCAGAATTGCGCGTCAGGGGACGTGCACAGGTTTGTTCAATTCGGGGCGCAGGCTGCGGACCAATGAATATGTGGTCACAGAGACGTTCACGGAGAGCGTTCAGCCCGAATCGCACCGCGCTAGTCGACGTAGCACGACACCTGGGTCTACTACTTCCTGAGCTCGTTCTTTGTCGGAGGTCGACTCACCGACCTCGGTTAGTCCAATCGGCCAAGCGTCTCCTCGTAGAGTCTCTCGATACGCACGACCTCGTCCTCGCTCAGTTCTGTGAATTCGCGTGTGAGCGCGCGCTTCGAGAGCCGCCCCTCGTTCGAATCCAGGAACTTCTTGAGCAGCTCGGCGAGGGGTGCGGGGAAGTCGACGATTCGCTGCAGGCCGGCCTCGAACTCGTCGAAGGCTTCTAGATAGCTGACTTCGGCGGGAAGATTCCTTCTGATCGTTTGCTCAACGCACGAGTAAAGGAACTCCGCATGCCTGGTCGCGTCGAAGTAGCGATAGTAGTCCGCCGTATCGTTGGTGACACGTACATTGTATGTCTCAGTCGCCTGCCAATCGATGAGCGGCAGCAGAGGCTTCGAATATGACTCCAGGACTTCCTTGTATTCGCTGATCCGGTCGAGGATCACACTGCTCACGGGAAACACGACGTCGTTGGGAACGAGGCCACCTAACGCTAGGACATGGTGGATAAGCCATCGATGCAGGCGCCCGTTGCCGTCCTGAAAAGGGTGGATGTAGACGAAACCGAACGCGGCCGCAGCGGCGAGCACGACCGGGTCCACACCACCCTTCGACCCTCGGTCCACGAAATCGATTACACCCTCAACTAGATCTGGTAGATCCTCAGGGCGTGCGTCGATATGGTCTGGAATGGGCTCTTGAGTGCGCCGGTCGTGCATGCCGACGAATCCGTCCTCGGCCCTCAGGCCGATTTGGACGAAACGGGTATCCCCGATGACGACCTGCTGCAGGCGCACTAACTCATCGACTGAAAGGGCCCTATGCCCGGCGTCTCGGATCGCATACCCCCACCGCTCTAACCGACTCTTGGAGGGTTGCTCGCCCTCGATCTGGAATGAGGCACTACTGTCTGCCAGGAGCAGGAAGCCGCCTGCCCTACGGATGACATCGGGGTGTGTTCGGCCCAATACAGACCTTGCTTCGTCCGAAAGGGCCCGCCAGTCGGCCGCCTGGATCGCCGGAGACCGACGGACGAGAGGACAGAAGGAGGGGGTCCCGGGGAGATTGTCGACCACCTTGTGTCGAACAGAGAGTTCCCCCTCGTCCAGGGCGAACTGGACCTTGGGGTCGACGGCAGGAACCGAGGCCACCTTCCCCAAATCCTCGATCGGAAGCCGATCGTCGGTCAGCCATTCATATAGGAACCATATACGCCTTCCGTACGCGCTCTTAGGCTGTGCGACGACGACTCCTGTCAACTCACTCGGATCCAGCGCGTCGAAGAGTGCTTTCAGGACCCCTAGGTCGACCCCTTCCCATTTTAGGGCCAGGGTAAGGTGGGCGCCCAAGGTGTCAGGAATATCCGAACGGGATCCTAGCAACTGCCAGATATCCGTCTCGGACTTTCGGTACTTGACGGAAATCGCGGTCAAGCGTGGAGGTAACGGGACGCTAAGCTCATATTTATCAATGAGTTGGGCGTACCCAGCTGGCCAAGCCAACTCGGGAATACTTCGACCGTGAAAAGCAGTGACTGCACGCTCTTCGAGCGACAAGACATTCATGGCATGAGCCTCCTGTAACAAAGCGGACTCCCGACGCATCGTTTGTTGATCTAAGGGCGCATTGACGCAACATTTCTGGCTCCTACATAGAAACTGTACTGCAGGATGTACCCTGAACGCAACATTCCATGTTCTGTCGACCCTTGCCGCCACGTTCCGTGTTCCGTCATCGCATTGTGCGCAGCACCCTGCCTCAATACGCGTCAAAACACAGGCCTAACGCATCCAGGCGCACTCCTGAAGACACGCGGAGCAACAATGTACAGGCCACACAAGCGATCCCGGCCTGGGAGACAGGCAGCGAGGGCAGACATCTACACCTCCAACATGACACTGAGGACCGTGCCGACACGATGACCGAAGACGAATGGCGGGGGGTATCGGACAACCTCTTCCCAGAGGCCGCCCACTGGGTGTCCCAGCAGCCCGATTTCCCCTTCTGGCGTGCCCCCAGGTGGGGAACCACTTCCTATGTTAGACCTTGAGCCATCGGTGGTCCAAGAAGTTGGGGCATTCTAAGGAACCAAGACGATGGTTTGATCGTCTCCGGGGCGGGGGGTAG
>Ga0114996_10004558_pt1 | contig 16555 bp, 5 predicted proteins | sample ArcticOcean_MG_C_4_FD_87039 | JGI IMG/M metagenome (GOLD analysis project Ga0114996, IMG submission 87039) | Marine microbial communities from western Arctic Ocean - ArcticOcean_MG_CB4_134 | ecosystem: Environmental > Aquatic > Marine > Oceanic | place: Arctic Ocean: Canada Basin | collected...
CACCGCCGAGTCGGTCGCGGACCTCCTTGAGCCAGTGCATCGAACGAGCGGAAACTGGGCTGCGCTCCTCGCCGTCCATGAAGTACAAAAGAACAAGGCCCATGACCCCGATGAGCAGGTGCGCTACGCCTTCGCGATGGCCGCGCTGCATGAAGGAGAGGGGGGAGATCTCGCCTCCGCCATGAGCCAATACGCCGAGGCGCTCCGAATTCAGCCGGAGCGCGAAGCGACCGTCACGGAGCTTCTGCGCATCGCTGACGCGCTCGACAGCCACGACGCGACTGTCCTGCTCATCGCTGGAGAGATCGACGGGATCGGCGATCTCGCACGCCAAATCGCAGTGCATCGAACGCTCGCGGAGGTGACCGAGAACAAGCTGAACGACCCGTCAGCAACGCTCGGCCACCACAAGGCGATCCTCGACATTCAACCCGACGACATCGCTGCCGCCGACGCCGTCATCCGACTTCACCGCGCCGCCGGCTCCTGGGACGCGCTCGTCCAGGCCCTGCTCGACAAGGCCGGACACGCAGCGGACGCCAACGCTCAGGCGAACCTGTTGAAGGAAGCGGGGAGCATCGCAGCGGGCGAGCTTGGCGATCCCGAGCGCGCCATCCCGATCTTCGAGATCGTGCTCGCGAACGCCCCTGAAGATGACAGCGTCCTCGACTCCCTCGAGGACCTCTACGCACGAATAGAGCGCCACGCGGACATCGTCGACATTCTTCATCGCAAGATCGAGCGAAGCGACGAGGAAGAACAACGCAAGGCGTTGGCGCGTCAATGTGCGTCCATTCAGGAAGGGCCGCTGGAGGCCCCCGAAGACGCCATCGCGACCCATGACCGCATCCTGGAGTGGGACGGCGAGGACCGGGAGGCCCTCGACGCTCTCGACAGGCTCCATTCCGCCGTCGGCAATGCCCTCGAACTCACGGGGATCCTCTCCAGAATCGCCGCCCTCGCCACATCCGAGGAGCGCGTGGATCTCCTCCTACGCAAAGGCGCCGTGCTGGAGCGCGACATCGGCGATGAACGAGCCGCCGTCGACACCTACGCCGCGGTCTTGAACGAGAACACCCTGGAAGAGCGTGCCCTCGGCGCGCTCGAGACGATCGTCCAGACCCGCGACGAGAAAGAGACCGCGTTCGCCGCGCTGCTCCCCGTGTTGGAGAGCAACGACTCCATGCAACGGGCCCACGACCTCCTCCAGACGATGGTGGAGCACCGGGATACGTCCGACGGACGCATCGAGCTCCTCCAACGGATGGCATCCATCGCGGAGAAGAACCTCGAGAATCCACTGAATGGATTCGATTGTCTGGGGCGCGCGCTCCGAGACGACCCCCAGCGGGAGGACGTCGCGGAAGAGCTCGAGCGCATCGCGGGCGAACAAGACCACCAGGAGGCGCTGCAGGCGCTCTACGCGAGCGTCGCGGAAGACACCTCGGATCCCAGTCGCGCTCTCGACCTCCACCTGCGCGTTGGCCGAATTCTAAAGGACCGCATCGCCGACCCTCATCGTGCGATCCCCGTGTTCACCGCCTTGATGGACGACCACCCAGACCACGGAGAGGTCCTCGACTCCCTCGACACCCTGCATCAGCTCACGGAGGAGTGGCCCCAGCTCGCCCGGATCCTTCGAGCGCGCATCGACGCGACCACCGACACGGAGGAGCGGGTCGGCCTCCATTTCCGCCTTGCGACGCTGCAGGAAGACTCCCTCGCCAACGCAAGCGAAGCCTTCGAGGCCTTGCAAGAGGTGCTCTTCCTCGTTCCAGCACAGACGCATGCCGTCGACGAGATCTGGCGCCTCTGTCAGGCGGGGGTCCGCCGCGACGACGCCTCCGAGATCTTGGAGCCCATCTACACGGATGAGGAGCGATGGCGTGAACTCGAAGCCCTGCTGAAAGTACGACTGCAAGACCTGACCGACCCCGTCGACAAGGGGGAGCTGCTCCTGCGGCTGGCGGACCTGAACACCACGCAGATGGACTCCCCGCCAGAAGCGTTGAGCTGGCTGGGGAAGGCCTTCATCCTGGACCCGGACGACGACCATCTGCTCGGGCGCATGGAGGAGCTCGGCGAAACCACCCAGGGGTGGAGCGCCATGATGGAGTTCCTACTCACTGGAGCCGCCGAGAGCGAGAACGACCGAAAGGTCGAGCTCTGGCACAAGGCCGCTGGAGTCGCCCTCGAGCGTCATGGGGCGCCCGACCAGGCCGAAAATCTGATGCGCCGGATCCTCGAGATCGACGCCGAGAACGTTCAGGCACTCGAGATCCTCGATACGCTCCTGACCAACGAACAACGCTGGGAGGAGCTGGAGCCCGTTCTGGAAACGCGGATCCGTCTCACCGATTACGACGACGACCAGATGGCGCTGCTGACCCGCCTCGGGGAGATCCAGCGAGACTCGTTGGAGCGCCCCGAAGACGCCATCCAGACCTTCCGTCGCATCCTCGCGATCGACGAAGGCCACTTCCTCGCTCTCCAATCCCTCGCCGCCCTCCATGAATCAAGCGAGCAGTGGGAGCCGCTGCGCGGTATCTACGAAATCCTCGGTACCCTCGTTGAGGATCCGACTCACCGCGGTCAGCTTCTGGCGCGACTCGCGGAGATACTGGAGCAACACCTCGAGTGCCCGGCAGAAGCCATCGACACGCTGGAGGAGCTCCTCCTCATCCAGCCGGAAAACCGCGATGCCCTGCACGACATCCAACGGCTGCTGAGCGCAGCCGAGCGCTGGGAGGACCTCGCGGAGGCCCTGGACAGAGAGGCGCGACTTCTCGGAGAGGAAGAGGGCCCGCGACGTCTGGAAGTCCATCGCATGCTGGGACAGCTCTGGACGGCCACCCTGGACGATCCGATGAACGCCCAGGGGCATTGGGAGCAGGTCCTGGGCCTCGCGCCGAGCGACATGGAGGCGCTTCAGAGCCTCCAGAACATCTACCGTGACTCTGGAGCTGCAGAGTCTCTCGCGGCCGTTCTACAGACCCTCCTCGAGGCGGAAGAGAACGCGGAGAGCGAGGGTGCTCTGGGACTCTGGCGGGAGCTCGCTGAGCTTCGTCAAACGGCCCTCAGTCAGCCGCATTCTGCCATCGATGCCTGGGAGATGGTGGCGCAGATTGAGCCCACGAACGAAGACGCGCTCGATGCCCTCGAGCAGCTCCATGCCGAGCAGAGTCAATGGGAGGAGGCCGTCGCCATCGTCCAGCGAAGGGCGGCGCTTCGGGACACTCAGGAGCGCCCGAGCGAGGCCACCGAGCAGTGGATGCGCGCTGCGGAGATCCAGCTCAATCAGATCACCAACAAGGACGCCGCCATCGCGCTCTATGAAGTGGTGATGGAGCGTGAGCCTGGGCATGTCGATGCTTCCTGGCAGCTCGAGTCGCTCTGCGAAGCAGGCGAGGACTGGCCGCGTCTCGCCAAGGTCCTGCTCGGACGCGTGGAGCACACCCAGGACTCGGACGACGTGGTCTCGACGCTCCACAAGCTGGCGAAGATCTACGAGGAGAGTCTCGAAGAGACCGAGGCAGCATTCCTGGTCCATCAACGGGTTCTGCAGGAGGAGCCCGACGACATGCATTCGCTGGGCGAAGCGTGGCGTCTCGCGGAAAGCACGGACAATCAGGAGCTCCTCGCGAACGGGCTGCTTCAGACCATCCCCCGAATGGAGGATGAGCACCAGCAGATCGAGAGCCGGATGAAGCTGGGCGCTCTCCTCCGAGATCACCTGGAGCGCGACGAGGAATCCGTGTCGCAGTTCCAGGCCATCCTCGAGATCCAGCCCGACCATCTCAATGCCCTCCAGTGCCTGGTCGAACTCTATGAGCCGATGGAGCGCTGGGAGCCCCTGGTCGAAGCGCTGGAAGCGCTGAGCGAAGCGACCGCCGAATACCCCGAGCGTATCCGCCTCATGGGGCGCGTGGGGAGCGTCCTCGAGCAGCGGATCGAAGACACGGAGCGCGCCGTTTCCGCCTACAAGGACGTGCTGGATCTGGACGAATCCGACACGAACGCATTGAACGCTCTGGACCGCCTCCACACGGAGCGCGCTGAATGGCGTGCGCTCCTCGAAGTCCTGGAACTCAAGATCCAGGCGACCCCCAAGGAGGAGGTGGGGCTCCGCCTCCGAATGGGGCGGCTCCTCGACGCAGAGCTCGGAGAGCCTCTCGCGGCCATCGAGACCTTCGAGGAAATCCTCCATCTGGACCCCGCCCATCCCGACGCGCTCAGTGAGCTTGAGAGCCTCTACAAAGGCCGTGAGGACTGGGATGGACTGATCGCCGTCTACGAGCGTCTTCAGGGAGCGAGCTCCGATCCCGAGACGCGCAAGACCCTGGCCCGAAACATCGCTCTCATCCAGGAGGAGGTGTTCTCGGATCCCACGCGCGCTGCAGAGGCGTACCGGGAGATGCTCGACGCCGACCCTGCGGACGCCGACACGGTCGCGGCCCTCGACCGGCTCCTCAGCGCAGACGACGCGTGGGACGAGCTGCTCAACGTCTTCGAGCTCCACGCCGAGAACATCAACGACGATCCGACACGGATGGTGGAAGCGCTCACCCGCATCGCCGCGCTCTACCAGGAGCGCCTGGACGACCCGGACAACGCCATCCGAACCCTGGAAAGGGTCCTGACCCATGACGAAAGCCACGCGGCTTCCCTGGATGCGCTGGAGACGCACTACCGCGGTCAGGAGAGATGGGCCGAGCTCGGCGGCATTCTCGACCGGAAGATCGGCGCCACTGAAGGCCCCGAACAGGTCTCCCTCCTGTGTCAAAAGGCGACCCTTCAAGCAGACACTCTCGCCGCAAGCGACGACGCAGTCACGACACTTCGAGCCGCTCTGGACCTGCAGCCAGACTCCCGGGAGGCGCTGCAGACCCTGCAACGCATTCACGCGACCCACAGCCGCTGGGAGGACGTGATCTCCACCCTGTTGCTTGAAGAAGCGGTCGCTCCGGAGGGCCCCGAGACCGCCGCTGTTCGCATGCGCATCGGGCGCGTTCACTCGGACTATCTAAACGACCCGGAGAACGCCATTCACTATCTGGAGTCCGCGCTCATCGCCGATCCCGGATTCGTAGACGCCGCCGAGCCGCTGGCCCGTCTCTTCGCCGCCGAGAGCCGTTGGGAGAGCACTGAGCCGCTCCTCGAGATCCTGGAAGGCGCCATCGGGGATGGCGAGGATCCGACGCTCGCCGCCAGCCGTTTCGCGCTCATCGCCGAGGCACGCGAAGGCTTGATGGATCCCGAAGGAGCGTTCAAAGCCTGGACCCAGGCCGTGCATCACGCTCCGGACAACTCGGACCATCGCTGTGGAATGGGGCGCATCGCGCTGCAACGCCACGCCTGGGATGAAGCACAAATCCACTTCGAGACCCTGCTCGATCAAATCCGGGAGAGCGCCAGCGACGCGGAGCTCGCGGAATGCAGCACAGCGCTCGGAGAGATCGCCCTCGCCCAGGGACGGGACACCGACGCCACGGATCACCTGGAAGAGGCGATCGCGCTGCAGCCCAGCAACGCGGGCGCGATCGCCAACTTGGTGCAGATGGCCCGAGAGCATGGAAACTGGCCCACGGTCGTGCGCTACCAGCAAGAACTGGTGGACCTCAAGGATGACCCGATGGAGCGCCTCGCCCTCCAGCTTGAAATCGGAGACATCTACAAGGACGAACTGGAGGACATCCACGGAGCAGTCGATGCTTGGCGCAGAGCCCTGGAGCTCGACCCCGCCGGGAGGGCATCCCTCGGGAAGCTGCTCGAGGTGCATCTCGCCAATCGCGAATTCCAGGATGCCGTCGAGATCCTCCAGCGCATGATCGACACGGAGGAAGACACACACGCGAAAGCCAACCACACGTTCATGCTGGCCCTGATCCATCGTGACGAGCTCAAGGACGACGAACAGGCTGTCTTCTTCTTCAACGAGACCCTCGACCTCGAGCCCAGCCGCCTCGAGGCCTTCCATGCCCTGGACGACCTCCTCACGAAACAGCAGGCGTGGAAGGAGGAGGAGCGCGCGTATCGCAAGATGATCGAGCGGATCGCGAACAAGGGGAACAGCGATCTCGAATTCAAGCTCTGGAAGGCCCTCGGAGACATCTACCGCCTCCGCCTGAAAGACTACGAATACGCCATCTCCGCGTTCCAGCTCGCCAGCGAAAAGCGTCCCGGTGACGTCCAGATCCTGGAGATCATCTCCGAGCTTCAAGAGAAGACGAATGCGGCTCCAGAGGCCTTGATCCAGACCCATCGGCGGCTCGTGGAGCTGGAGCCCGATGCCCGGATCAACAGCTATCGTGCGCTCTACAAGCTCTACCGCAACGCGGGCAACGACGACGGAGCATGGTGCATCGCGAGCGTCCTCAACGGCATGGGGAAGGCCGACGACGAGGCCTCCTCGTTCCATCAGGAGAACCGCACTCCGACGATGGCGCTCTCGTCCACCCCCGTGGATGGCGACGCCTGGTCCCGAGGAATTCTGCACGCAGGCGCGATGGACCGGATCCTGGGAGAGGTCTTCCAGATCCTCTTCAGCGTGCTCGGAGGATCACTCCGCGCCCAGTCCCTCAAGGACCTTCAGCTGCAAAAGACAGACGCGATCGATCTCGAAGATGGCTCGATGTTCTCCAACGTGCTCCGCACCGTCGCGGGGCTCCTCGACCTGCAGACCCCCGCGGTCTACTCGACCGAGCACGAGCTCGGGATCCGAATCGAGAACCTGGACCCCCCCGCGATCATCATCGGCAACGACCTGCAGAGCGGACGGAGCGAAAAGGAGCTCGCGTTTCTGGTCGGAAAGACGCTGACCTACTTCCTCCCCCTCCATCTGATGGCGGGGATCTACAGCCGATCCGATCTGAAGATGCTCTTCCTCGCGGCGATGAAATCAGTCCGACCCGACATGGACGTCGGGGAGAACGCGGACCTCCTCGCCCTCGTGGAGGAGATCAACCGTCGCGTCACTCCGACCCAACGGGAGACGCTTGACGGGCTGATCACCAACGTCGAGGTCAATCAGTCGGATCTCCAGCTGGGAGACTGGCTGGAGAGCGTGGAGCTCAGCGCGAATCACGCAGGCCTGCTAATGTGCAACGACTTCGAGGTCGCCCTGAATTCGATTCGCTCCGGCGCCATGTCGATGAGCAAGCTGGGCGATGGCGAGAAGCTCAAGGACCTGGTGGTGTACGCCGTCAGCGAGCGGTACATGGGGCTCCGCAAGCGCATGGGAATCGCCATCGAGTCTCTCGAGAGCTGAGCGCGCCGTGCTCGACCCCTCTTTTTTCGCCCGAGACCCCCGCGTCGTAGCCCGGGAACTCCTCGGCGTCCGGCTGGCGCTCCGCGCGCCGGATGGATCCCTCCGAAGCGGCGTGATCGTCGAGACCGAGGCCTATCTCGGCGAAGAGGATCTAGCGAGTCATGCCCGCGCCGGGCTCACGACGCGAACGGCTCCGATGTTCGGACCTCCGGGGCGGGCCTATGTCTACCTCTGCTACGGGGTCCACGAGATGTTCAACGTGACCACGCTCCCGGAAGGCGAACCCTCCGCCGTGCTCATCCGCGCGCTGGATCCCGGCCCCGGAGTCACCCGAGCCACTCATGGTCCGGGCCGGCTCACGAAAGCGCTCGGGATCACGCGCGCCCACAACAGCCTCTCCCTCCAAGGCCCGCTCTTGACCCTGCACCGTGCGCACGTCGTCGACGCACACGATGTGGGGAACAGCCCCCGAATCGGCGTCGAGTTCGCGGGGGAATGGGCAGATCGGCCGTGGCGCTTCTTCGATTCCAGGAGCACCCATCTCTCTCAGAGAACCCCCAGACGGTCGCAGGGTTGAATCTCTTGACAATACGGGGTCCGGAGCGGCATTTTTCCGGCCCAGAATGGTGCGCAACAAAGCCACCGTTTTCAGGAAACCAGCGAAGGGAATAATCGGGGCTGAAGCGGGTTCAAGCAGTCCCCCCCTCGCGACCGTGTCGAGTTCAGCACGAGGCAACACATGATTGAAGTGACAAACCTCCAAAAATCCTACGGAAACCTCGAGGCGCTCAAGGGCTTGAGCTTCAAGGTCCCCCGAGGACAGATCGTCGGATTTCTCGGCCCCAACGGCGCCGGGAAGAGCACAACGATGAAGATTCTCACCTGCTACATGCCGCCCAGCAGCGGCGCCGTGAGCATCGACGGTCACGACGCGTTTGAGGCGCCCATCGAGGTGAAAAAACGCATCGGCTATCTGCCGGAATCGACCCCCCTCTATTCCGACATGACCGTCTACGACTACCTCGTATACGTCGCGGCCATGCGCGACATCCCGGCCCAGGAGCAGGACGCACGCGTCCGGAACATCAGCACGACCTGCGGCGCAAACGACTTTCTCGGACAGGACATCGGGACCCTGTCGAAGGGGCAACGCCAGCGCGTGGGACTCGCTCAGGCGCTGATTCACGATCCCCCCATCCTGATCCTCGACGAGCCCACCAGCGGACTGGACCCCAATCAGATCCGGGAGATCCGCTCGCTCATCAAAAAGCTCGGGCAGGACCGGACGATCATCCTCTCCACCCACAACCTCACGGAGGTGATGCTCACCTGCGACCGCCTGATCATCATTCATCAGGGCGCGATCGTCGCCGACGGAACGCCGGAGGAGCTCGAGAAACAGGAGGCGCGGAACCCGACCATCATTCTGGAGGTCGGCGGCGAGAGCCTCGACGCGACGGCGGTGTCCGCCGCGGTCGACGCGCTCCCGTCCGTGAACTCCTCCGCCAATCGCTCCAACGCCCAGGGCCGAGTCTCCCTCAGCATCGAAGGACGGGACGGCGCCGACATTCGACCCGACCTTCACGCCCTCGCCGTGGCGGAGGGCTGGAGCGTCTACGAACTCCGCAGGGACGCGCTCGACCTCGAGGGCATCTTCCGCCAACTCACGCGTCAGGCCTAGGAGAGCACCATGAACAAGACTTGGACCATCGCCCGTCGCGAGTTGATGAGCTACTTCAACTCACCCATCGCCTACACGGCCATCGCCGTGTTCCTCCTGCTCGCAGGACTGCAGTTCCTCTACGGGTTCATCACCCCCGGGGCCTTCGGACAGGGAGCGGATTTCTTCGAAGCCAACGAGGCCTCGTTGCGCGTCTTCTTTGAGGGCACTCCCCTTCTCTTCGCCATCTTCCTGCCCGCCATCTCGATGCGGCTGATGAGCGATGAGCTGAAGACCGGAACCCTCGAGCTTCTGGTCACGCTGCCCGTGGGAGACATGCAGGTCATCGCAGGCAAGTACCTCGCCAGCCTCGTGTTTCTGGCCGTGACTCTGCTCTTCACCACTCCCTATGTCCTCACGGTCGCGTGGCTCGGGAGCCCCGATGTCGGACCGATTTTGGGAGGCTATTGCGGCCTCTTCCTGATCGGCGCGACCTACCTCGCCATTGGACTGATGACCAGCACGTGGACCCGCAATCAAATCATCGCCTTCATCGTCGCCGCGATGATCTGCAGTGGCCTCTATTTCGTGGACGGCCTGATCGGCAACGTTTGGGAATCCACCCGTCCGTTCTTTGAGTCCATCAGCTTTAAAGCCCACTTCCAGAACATCTCCCGTGGGGTCCTGGACACGCGAGATCTGGTCTTCTTCCTCTCCCTCATCACCGTCGCCATCCTGCTTGCAGCGCATTCGCTCGAGAGCCGGAAGTGGAAGGCTTAAGGAGACATCATGGCTCAGTCCATCGACCACAAGGCGCGCCGCGCCGCTGGATCCAACGCCCTTATCACCCTCCTTGCGATCATCGGCATCCTGGTCCTGATCCACTTCTTCGTGTCTCCGCGCGTGTTTGGACGCGTCGATCTCACACAAAAGAACGTCCACACGCTCCACGACGCCTCCCGTGGGATCGTCGGAGAGCTCGAGGGATTGACCGTACGGGTCTTCATCTCGGACCCGCTTCCTGTCTCCACGAAGCGAGGATATCGCGTGGTTTCGCTTCGCGGAGTCGCCCGCGAGTTTCGGGATCGACTGGAGGAGTATCGCGCCTATTCCAACGGACAAATGACTCTCACGCCCGTCATGGAGAACATCGTTGAAGAGGCTGAGAAGGCCCGCCTGGAGCTCATCACGAGCGACGAAGCGCGGGTGGCGGCTGGAGGAACCCTCCAGTTCGACCGCTTCGCCCTCGGGGCCGCGTTCCACTACAAGAACGTCAAGGAGGTCTACGCGCTGGCCGCTGACCCCAGTCGATTCGAGCATGACATCACGAGCCTGCTCTTCCGCTTGAAGGAGAAGCACGCCAAGTCGCTGCTCATGGCCGACGTGCTCTCCGACGGCAAGGTGATCTTTGACTCGGTCAAGGCTTGTCATGACTCGATTCAAACCACCATGGAGCGCTCCGAAACGACGGACGGAGGAAGTGGCCAGCTCAAAGCCCTCCTCGACGCCGCCGAGCAGCAAACAGATGACCTGAAAGCCCTCGTCGCTGCACGCGAGAAACAGATTGCGCCGGCGTGCAACTCCATCGCCGAGGTCCTCTCGCAGAAGGCGCCGGTCCTTCGCGCCCACGCCAACCCCTATCTCGACACTCTCCTCGACCGCATCGAGGGGTTCGTGCAGCTCTATCAATCCTTCGACACGGCCCTGGCCTCGAGCGATCCGAACCAGCAGATGGCGGCGTTCCAATCTGGAGAATTGATCCGAAAGGTCTTTGACGAAGTGGACCGCGACCACGAGAACCTGGTGGACTCACCGGGGCAGAAGCGGATCGGCATCGTCTGCGGTCATGGAGAATACTGCCCCTTCCCCAACACGCGCCCCTTCGTCGATCCCAACATCGGGCGCATGCTGGGTCAACAGAACCCGATGGTGCAGCAGTTCATGAATCAGGCTGCGCAGATCGAGCAGAAGATCGCGCAGATCAACAGCGGCCACAACAACCTGTTCCGCCGATGGATGGGCTTCGACATCGCACGCATCGACTTGATGAATCCCGTGCCCGACGACATCGAATCCCTGCTGGTGATGGGCGCCTCGAAGCCGCTGGCCGATCGCGAACTCTACCAGCTCGACCAGTTCGCGTTGCGCGGGAAATCCGTGATCGTCTTCACCCGCAACTGGGACGTGTCGCTCCTCAACCTGGAGCCCCCCACAGCGTTTGGAGAAGAGCCCCGGACCGACAAATTCGCATTGGCCGAGAACGGATCGAACATCGACAAGCTCCTCCAACACTACGGCATCGAGGTACACCGGGACCTCGTGATGGAGCCGACAAGCCACGAGGCCATCCTGCTCACGGAGCTCCGACGGATGCCCACCGGTCAGCTCGTGCCCATGGGCTCGGGGATCGCCCCCTATCCGCTCCTCCCGACATTCACGGACGTGCACTCCGAGAGCCCGCTCATGCTCAACGTCGACAGTCTCACGCTGCCCTACGCGAGCACCCTCTCGGTGACGAAAGCCGCGAGCACGCGCCCCGACTTTCAGGCGACCCCGTTGATTCACACCTCCGAGAGCGCCGTGATCCGAACCGGAGCAGAGCTCCATGAAATCCCGCTGCTGCCCCCCGAGAACGCTCGGGTGATGAAGCACGCGACAGCCTCGGGACGTGCAGTCGTGGCCATGCAGGCGCAGGGACCGGCGGAGAGCTTCTTCAGCGGCAAGGAGATCCCGCCGCCGCCGGCCGGATCAAACACTCCCGATGAAGAACCCGCCGACACACCGGAGCGGGTGGAAGCGGGCAACGTTCGGCTACTGATCGTGGCTTCCTGCCTCGGCCTCGAGGCCCTGAACGTTGAGGATGTCCTCAGCGGCTTCTCGTTGGACAAGCTCACCAGCGCAGGCGCCGGAGGGGGAATGGACTTCCTCCTCGATCTCCAGGCCTTCAACGCTCGCTTTGCCAACTGGCAGATCCGCATGGGTCAGATCGGGGAAATCGTCAACGCGAACATCCCCTTCCTGCGCGACAGCCTCGACTGGTCGGTGAAAAACGACGAGCTGATCGCCATTCGGGGAAAGGTGTACAACCGCCGCCCGATCAGCCGGGTCAGCGCCGGCGCCGAGCAGTTCCTGCGCTTCGCCAACCTGGTCGGCGTCCCGCTCCTGTGCATCGGGATCGGCGTCGTGCATCTCCTGCTCCGACGGCGACGACAGAATGAGTTGCACACCCCACCGGCCCAGGAGGGCTGATTCATGCAGCGAAAGACACTCCTTGCGCTCCTCGGTTTTCTCGGGCTCCTCGTCATCGTGGTCGTGCTTGAGTACACGCCCGAAGCCCCCCCGGTGGTCCGAGTCACCCTGCAGGGATTTGTCCCCGAAGGGCAGATCGTGGCGAAGACCTCATCGGACCTGGTGGATCCGGGGTTCACCCGGATCCTTCTCGAGCGGCCGGACGAGACCGTGGAGCTCCAAAAGACGGGCGACATCTGGATGCTCATCCAGCCGCGGAGTAGCAACGTCGAGCAATTCAAGGTCAAGCATATGCTGCTCCCTCTCCAAACGCCGACGGAGAGTCTGATCACCCAGAACGTCACGGAGGATGACCTGCGGATATACGGCCTCGATCCGACAGCCGCGATCCGCGTCTCCCTCTTTCAGGGCGACGTGCTCCACACCGCGTTCGTCGCGGGTGGCCGTCAAAAGAGCGACGCACCGGACGCACCGAGCGATCTCGTCGACACCTGGGTGGGCACGGATACCACGAGCGCGGGGATGAGCGTCAGCCGGATGGGCGACAAGGATCTGCACACGCCCTATGCCATCGCGCTGAAGGACCTCCGCTCCAAGAAGCTCTTCACCTTCTCCCGGGACGACGTGACCGGCATCACCATCCTCAACCCCCACAACCCGCATCCGCGCATCGTGTTGAGTCGACAGGGAGAGGGCGCGAACGCCGCCTGGTCCATCGATGAACCCATCGGATTCCAAGCGGGGGAGACGGCGGGGCTGGTCGGCGCCCTCGCGAACCTGCGCGCCTCCGACTTCGTGCCCCTCGGCGACAGCGCCGAGAAGGGACTGTCCGAGGCGGATGAGCCTGCTCAAGTCATCATCCAGCTCGCAGAGGGGGACCCCATCACCCTCCGCATCGGCGCGGAGCGCGACACCCAACGCTTCGCTGCAGTGGAGGGCTCCGACGAGATCGTGGAGCTCGCCGGATACAACGCGAACAACCTGCTCAAAAACATCGGAGACCTGCGCAACAAGAAGGTCCTCGGGATCCCGTCCGAGGCCATCGTTCGAGTGAACTTCGAGACCGATGGCCTCGTCCTCGCGAAGACGAAGAGCGGCCAATGGCGCATCGCCAAGCCGATGGGAATTCCGGCGGGTGAACAGGAGATGAACGCCTTCCTCAAGGACATCGACAACTGGTCGGTGACCGAATTCTCCCGGGTCGAGGAGCGCGAAGAGCGCGGACTGGATCCGGCGAGCAAGCCCTCCGCCATCACCTTCACGGAGGTCAGCGGGAAGACCACGCGGATCCTCGTCGGCGAAGCGCGAAACCAGGTCCACTGGGCGATGCCTGCGGGATCCGACAGCCCCGAGATGTGGAAGCTCACCGCCTTCATGGCCAGGAAGCTCCGAGAGCGAACGGCGGACGATTTCCGCAACAAGACCGTCTTCGGGCTGAAGCGTGATGACATCCGAGCGGTGACCCTGAAGCACGCCAACGAGACCGTCTCGATCACGCCTGGCCCCGAGGGAGGTGAGTCCAAATGGATCGTCCATCGCGGTGACGAGCTGCTCACGAGCCCCAAATCCACGGAGATCTCCAAGGCGATGACCTCCCTCGCGTCGCTGGTGGCGAAATCCTTCATCGCCCGCGATCCGGGCGCGAAGGAGACTGGACTCGACGCCAACGCCTTCACCGCGAAGTTCTCTCTCGCCGATGGAACGAAGCACACTGTGCAGCTCAGCGCCCGCACATTCTCCGAGAACGAAGTCTACGCCCGAACCTCAAGCGCAAAGGGATGGAGCCAGCAGCTCTTCACGGTGAACCGCTTCCAAGCGGAGAACATCCAGCGCAAGTTCAAGCACTTCAAATAGAGTCGACCTGCGAGAGGGCTAGAGCTCGTCGAGCAGCTCCGCGAGCTCGGCGCGAGCCCGCTCCAGGAGCGGATGGTCACTCGACTCATAGCACGCGACCCGGCGCTCGAGCAGCGTCTGAACCCACGGGACATGCGGCTCGAGCAGCCCCAGCGCCTCGGCGCAGGTCTCTTCAAACCCCACATGCTCGGACACCTCCACGGCGAGATCCCTTCGATACCGATTGAGCGCGTCTGCAGCGAAGGGCTCGAACAGGAGCCCGAAGAGCGCACGTCCCAGATCCGGGCGCTCGCTGCTCACCCGGGAGACGAGCATGAGCACGGATCGCATGAACCCGCGATGGGCCCATGGATCCTCCCGATACCCAAGCAATGACTTCTTCAACTGCTCAGCGGCCTCCTCATGACGCTGCTGACTGAACAAGAGCCATGCCCAAACGCCATCGGCCTCCACCGCATTGAATGTTCGCAGCTGCTCGATGGCCTTGAGCGCGCTGGGTTCTCCCCGCGCAGCCAGCCCACAGGCGTAGAGCAGCAGCTCCATATGCGTCTGAGGAGGCTGAGTCTGCTGATCCCAAACCCCCACCGCCTGGGACCAGCGCCCCTCGAGAAACTCCTTGAATGCCCGAACTCGCGTGCCATGCCCGGGAGACACGTTCAGACGTGCTGGCACGGAGTGATTCGCCCCAGCATACATGCTCAACCACTCCCGCTCCCGCAGCGTCTCATCCAGAGGCTCCCCGAGGAGCGGCGGATCCTGTGTCCCGTTCGAGCGGGCCATGTTCTGGAAGTCCCCGAGGGAGAAGAGCTGCGCCTCGCTGACGCTCCGACCGTAATCAAACTCAACGATCTGATGATCGTCGGAATTGAGCACATCGCCCTCACCTACCGCGATCTTCCGAACGAGCTCTCCATGAGTGATGAAGCGGGCAAACACGCCCTCCAGCGTGGACGTCCGCCAGGCGGCCTGCAGCGCCTCACGGACAACGGGCTCCTGAATGCGCGCTTCGAGGCGCGCACGATCGTAGCTCTGAGGCTCCGCTGAAGCCACGAGGAGCAGATCATTGGCGTCTGTCTGCCAGACCGTCACGTCGGTGAACTCGCTCGACAACGTGGCAAAATTCGTCGCCATCGTCTGCAGCGAAATCTCATACGCTTGAATCCATTGAACGAAGAGCCCCCCCTCATTCAAGCGCTCACGAACGGCGTGATAGAACTCCACGGTCAACAAGCTCGAGATCCCCGCGCGATAGGGGTTCGAGGGCTGGCTGATGATGACGTCGTAGCGACGCGGAGTCGTGTGCAACACCTCCCGAGCATCCCCGAGGATGTGATGCACGCGGGGATTCTCCATCACGTTCTTGTTGGCCACGCTGCACATGCGGGCGACTTCCATCACGGCCGGCTCCAGCTCCACGGAATCGACGCGCTCGATGCGCTCCAGAGCCCCCAGCCAACCGGTCGTCTCCCCCGTCCCCAATCCAATCACCAGGGCTGTGCGGGGCGCGGGGTGGAGGATCGGTCCGAGCACTCCCAGCATGATGAAGGTCGCGGCGTCGCCGATGACGTTTCCGTCGCTCTTTCCATTCACGGCGAGCGTCAGGGAATTGGAGTCGAGCACGGCGATGCTGCTCTCCTTTCCCTCGACCTCCCATCGGGTCAAGCGCTTCGCCTTGCGTTGCCAGCGCTTGACCGTCTGAGGCGTGAGATCGGGCAGCTGAACCCGTCCAGCGCCGATCGGCTGATGACGCCACGCGGCGCTCGGTCCAGAGCCCATCATCAACGCGAGGGCCAACACACTGATGCCGATCGGAGCCCACGCCATGCGGCGCTGTCCAGAGACGAGAGCGGCCGCCAGCGCGAGCGCGGCGAGGAGACCGACCACTCCCATCCAGCATCCGTTCACACCCAGCCATGGGAGCAGACCGAAGCCGCCGAGGAGAACTCCAAGGATGGCGCCCATGGTATTGAACGCGTAGGTGGTCCCCAGGTCCGTCCCCACCGCCTGCTGCCCCTGTCCCAGCAGATTCACGAGAAGCGGGAACTGGATCCCCGCGATGACCGCCGCGGGAAAAATCAACACTGCAGCGACCACGAACCAGCTCGAGGCCAGCCCTGCGAATCCATGCGCCCCCCACTCACGCAGCGTGAGCGCCAGAATCGCCACGTCATCACCCAACGCGAACGGGAGCGCGATGGCGACGGCCTCCAGCGCACACGTCAGCGCCAATCCGAGCACAGTGGCGCGACGATCCCCGGAGAGCAGCGCATAGAGCAGCCCCCCGACGCCGATGCCGAGAAGCACGACAGCGAGGATCAAGCCGAACGTGAAGACGCTGCCACCGAGCAAAGGGCCGAGGAGCCGATACCAGACCATCTCCATCAAGAAGAAGGCAAATCCGACGATTGCGGCCGATCCAAGCACGAATCGGAGGGAAGCGGCGGGCGCCCGCGAGGACTTCGCCACCCCAGACACCTCGACTGGCGCCGCCTTCCGCGCCATCGCGTTCGCCACAACAGCGAGGA
>Ga0114996_10004559_pt1 | contig 16554 bp, 16 predicted proteins | sample ArcticOcean_MG_C_4_FD_87039 | JGI IMG/M metagenome (GOLD analysis project Ga0114996, IMG submission 87039) | Marine microbial communities from western Arctic Ocean - ArcticOcean_MG_CB4_134 | ecosystem: Environmental > Aquatic > Marine > Oceanic | place: Arctic Ocean: Canada Basin | collected...
AATGCTCTCACCATCCTCAAATCCAGAAAGATCCGTATTCACAACCAGCACTGCTCCTTCGTTTTTCTGGATATACTCGCCAATAGTTCCTACCGATAACACTATTCCACTAAACATGGCGTCGCCTCCACCATTAAATCTTCACCAATTTTTGTCACTTCAAGATTCTTTAACTTTATTGCGCTGTTCATTTTCATCACCCCCCGCCCTCCGAGAAAACCGGGAGCCGTGGATCCACCTATTAATATCGGGCTGATGAATGCAACAACCTTATCCACCACACCTGCTTTTAAAACACTGGCATTCAGTTCGGCACCGCCTTCAATAAGTATAGAGTTCATATCTCTATTTGCCAATTTTTTCAGGAGATGCTTGATGTGGAATCCGTTTTTACCGATTTTGCTGTTTAGAATTTCCACCTTCCTGGCGCTCAGAGCTTTCTGGCGGGCAGAAGAAATATCGGGCCCAGTCACATAAATGACTTGTTGGGAACGGCTGTTTTTAAAAACATTTGCCGTAAGCGGGATTCTATTTCTTCGATCCAGGATAATACGGACGGGATGTTTAACCGAACCTGTTTCAAGCCTGCAAGTCAAGCGAGGATTGTCTTTTAAAACGGTTTCTGTTCCCACCATGATGGCATCAACATGGTTTCTGATCTTGTGAACATGGTTTCGTGCCAGCTTCCCTGAAATCCAACGCGAGTCTCCGGAACGGGCGGCAATTTTTCCATCCAGAGACATGGCTGTTTTCATAATCACGAATGGCATTCCCGTTTTCATGACTTTTACAAACGATTCATTCAGCTTCATGCATTCTTCTTTTAAAACACCGGATACAATTACAATACTTTGTGCTTTGAGTGTACGCAAACCTTTCCCGCTGACCTGTTTATTGGGATCTTTCATGCCGACAAATACCCTTTTGATACCTGCCTGAACGATCGCGTCGGTGCAGGGGGGCGTCCGGCCAAAATGGCAACACGGCTCCAGGTTGACGTAAAGGTCGGCGGATCGGGCTTTATTGCCTGCCCGCCTTAAGGCCTCGATTTCGGCATGGGGATGACCGGCACGGGAATGATATCCTTCTCCGACAACCTTTCCACGCCTGACCACAACCGCCCCCACCATAGGGTTTGGGCTGGTTCTGCCACGAGCCCTTTGAGCAAGCTCAAGCACCCTGCGCATATATTGAATGTGTTTGTCATCTATCAAAGGGTGACTTCAATTCCGGGGAATGAAAGCAAATGAAAAGTTACCACGTGCCCAGTGGTTTTATCGACGTAGAATATTCACCATATGCTTGCGGATGCTACCACGCTGATACACAATCTCAATCCTGCGGTTGGTGGCCCGTCCTTGCCGGGAGCCATTGGGAACTTTAGGCCGGTATTGCGCAAAAGCTTCGATAGATAATTTAGCTGGGTCGAAACCCGCGCGAACCAGCTTCCTGGCAACTTCCGCAGCGCGGGCAGCGGACAACTCCCAGTTGGAGGGGTACTGTTTCGTTCTTATATCTATATTGTCGGTATGTCCTTCAATTTTTACCTGATAGCTGAATTGCTTTAATTGTCCCAGAGACGCTTCCAACTGCTTGTTTTTCTCAAAAACCGTGTCATTGAGGTGAGCCACCCGCATGACAAAGTTCACCACGAACAGCAGTTCACCTTTTTTGATGGGCTTGGATAAATAAGCATCTGCCCCTGTATCACTGGCCTTAATCGCGTTGTCTTGCTCCGCATCGTAGGCGGACATAAGTATCACCGCAGAACGGAGTTTTAATTCCCGCACACGCTGGCAGACCTCAAACCCATCCATCCCCGGCATATGGATATCGCATAAAATAATATCCGGCTTGATTTCACGCATTATCTGAAGCCCTTCTTCACCTGTTGAGGCTTGAAAAACTTCAAGAGTTTGCGCGCCAAAAGACTTGGTCAGAATCTGCTTGACGATCAGCAGTAGCGTCCGATCATCATCAATACATAAAAACCGTTTCGTGGATTTGGTAATAGCCAAATTCCAACGCTCCTATGCTTGTAGAAAAAGAAATGGAGGAATTTTCTATTTAAAAAAATTTCCCCAATTGGGAATTATACTAAAAATTTTTAGATCCATTCTGGGTTCTATTTGCCCAAAACTTCAAAAACCCAGACAAAACGCATCGATCCACTGATAAACGGCCTCAAATCCGGACTTCAATAGACCCGAACCTACCCCCCTGAACAGAGGCAAACCCATTGCAAATTATAGCTTGATAACAGAATTTAACTGGTTATTGTAAAGAAAAACCTGACCAAATTCAACTTCTTATGGTCTTCACCCGCTACTTCTCTCTTATCGTCTGTATTAGGAATTCTTTACTATTTTTATTCTTTTTTTAAGGAAAAAAGCTTTTACAGGTCATCGATATCGTCGCTCTCAATTTCGGTAAATTGAGGAGCTTCGACACATCTCAGCCCCACGGCCAAATGCCGCTCGGAGGGGTCAAAGGAATTTCTGAAGACACATTTGGCATACACTAGATAATTCATCCACGATCCGCCACGCACAATCCTCTGAGTGGAATGCATGGAGACATTTTTCTGCATACACCATTCCCAGACGTTGCCTGCCATATCGTAGCATCCATAGGGAGACATGCCCTGATCCAATTCCAGGACTGGGTTTGTCTTGCACGCCATAAAGTCACAGGTGTTTGCAAAGCCTTTTTCATAGCCCATTGGCTCTCCCCAAGGATAAGTCTTACCATCTGTTCCCCGGGCCGCCTTTTCCCATTCCTGCTCAGTGGGCAGCCTCAATCCTATCCAGAGGGCAAAAATAACCGCCTCATAATAGTTGATGCCAATAACAGGCTGATCACCATCAAAAGAATATTTAGGAAACCTGTTCTGGTGTTGCGGATCGAACTGCTGATACAAAGCATTGGTGACCGGAAATTTCATGATAGAAAATTCCTTCAGGACAACCTGATCCTCCTCATCCACTTCCTCCTGATAAATAAATTTCCCTTCGGGAACCGTGGCCATTTCCCCGAATTTTTTAAGGGTTGCTCTACCCTCTTTTTCCAACTTTGCAACCTCATTAAAAAACTCCTTAAACTCGTCCAGTTTCTTCAGAGATTCAAAATCAAACGTATCCAGCAACTGATGAAAATCGAGTCCATGCTTCGCAAGAATTAGTTCGAACACGCTGAATAAAATTCTACTATCGCGGTGCTCTCGCTTCAATAAACGGCTCAGCAAGTTTTCCAGGTATCCGGTCTCGTTATACTGAATCACCTCTTGGACACGCACCTTCCGGCACTGGGAAAACTGAGGAAGCGTTTCCTTGCACTGGTATTTCAACAATTGCTTTATCAGCAACTCTTGCCCCTTCGGCAGGTCGCCCACCTCGGCCAGCGAGTTTCCCGCCAGCATCACCTCCCCTTCCTCAATTAAAATATCGAACAGTTCTTTTCCGGAAACACCTCCGGCCATGATCTTTATGGCCTCGTGCCATTTCTCATCCCTACAGTTTTTCCGGACAATTTCCCTCCAGGAATTACTATTCTGTAAATACCGACCTGCCAGAAACTCCTGAAACGATGGATGGCAATATTCCCAACGTCGATTCGTCTGTTGCAAAATTCCTTCCCACCAGGCTGCAACACTTCCTTCGTGCAAAAGAACTGCCTTTCCTTCTAAGACAGGTTTTTCGTAACCCGGCTCTACATCAAGAAAACGTTGTTGTCGCCCTTCCACCATTAATTGGTAAGAAATTTCGGAAAGTTGGTCGAGGCAGTCTTCCACCCAATTTTCATCCGCAGAAGGATTGGCCGATTTCAGTTTAAAACGGAACCAGGCAGAATAAATCTCCATCCTGTTCTTCAACCCCTCGAGGATTTCGTTTTCGGAAAGTTCACGGATCATGCCCAATAAAATGGGTACTTGTAAAAGTTCCGGGGTGTATAGAGCCAGGTTTTTGATCTTTAAATTTTTAGAGGCTTCTCCCAGATAAGCAAAACTATCCTTCGGGTCAATTTTCTGGAAAGCCATTTGAAATGCCGCGCTCTCTCCACGCTTAATAACCGCGTCGGTGGATAAAGAACCAAAGTTGAATCCATGGCTGGCAAGCAGAACAAAATTGCTGCGAAAGGCGTTATCCTCCAGAAACGATTCCATAAAAAACTGGAAACGGTCCTGAGTATGAAGCTGGTCAAATCCATCTAACAGGAGCATGCACCTGCTGGTGTTGAAGATGGTATTAACCGTGCTCTCCAGGAGTCCTTCATCCAAAGTCAAATCCGGATTGTCTTCCTGTTCAAGCAGAACCACATCGATGATTTCACGGTTTACCCCGTTACGGAACTGGTCAAACCTAGCCCCTTCCTGTAGATTCCCTAAATGGAAATACACCGGAAGGGAATAGATCTTATGAGCAGGTTTCTTAAGAAGCGTTTCCAGATAACATTTCAGAAAAGTGGTTTTGCCCATTCCCGATTCAGCGTCCAGCATGATCTTTAACAGATTGACGTCAAGCAAATCTTCATTAATGATTCTTGGTGCAGGGAACACCTGTTCAAGCAGGCTTTGGCGGTGCATAACCGGATTAACATCCAGCAAGACCTGAGGAATAAGGGTTCTCTTCCCTTTTGGCAAAGTTTCATTCAGCCAACGGGAAACCCTTTTCAACTGGTGCTTCCTATAGGTATCTACAACCCATTCAATGGATTCTTCTGGTCGTTCCGGGGCCAGAGGAACTTTTTCCCCATCAAAACCAGGAACCAGTTCTTCTGCGCCACTCATGAATAACAACCAAGCAATCGATGATATATATGTTCAGACATTTGACCTTTTTCTCTTTTAATTCAAGGAGTATGGTAAACCTGTTATTATTGTAGGATATTGATTCGATACTATCATATTGCCCGCCAAAGCCCTCACCGATGATTCCGTTAAAAGACGAAAATCCTACAAAAAACTTCCCGGTCGTCACACTCCTTTTTTTGCTACTAAACCTCAGCGTGTTTGTTTATGGGTTCAACCTTCCTGTCCATCCCAGCGTGCTTTATGCAGACTACGCCCTCATTCCATACCAACTTGTTCACAGCCCTGTTAGCGCTTATCCTACCGTTTATACATCCATGTTTTTGCATGCGGGAATCTGGCATCTGGGAGGAAACATGCTATATCTCTGGATTTTTGGGAATAGTATTGAGGATGTTCTGGGAAAATTTCGCTTCATCCTGTTTTATTTTGTCTGCGGCACTATCGCGGCACTGGGGCATATCGCTACCGACATGAACTCACAAATTCCCATGGTTGGAGCCAGTGGCGCCATATCAGGGATACTCGGGGCTTATCTGATATTGTTCCCTTTCGCCCGAATTAAAACCTTTATCTTTCTCGGGTTTTTCTGGACCATCGCACGAATTCCAGCCATCGTTTTACTACTCTTCTGGATTGGCCTGCAAATTTGGAACAGTGCATCAACCGGTGCAGGAGGAACGGCCTGGTTCGCCCACATCGGAGGCTTCATTGCGGGAGTCCTACTCATCCTGCCGTTCAAACATATTCGCTTAGCGAGTGAACATGGAAATCAGTAATATCACCACCAGTGCCACGAAAAAAACCCATATCACCATGAACACCTTCGATCCCATGCTGGGATAATTTGGCACAAGCGATTTCTGGCAATGCGGACAAACCGGGGCTGGCGGAGAAAAATCTTTTCCACAATATACACAAGTTTGCATTTTCTTTCTACGCTCCGGGTTCTTCCTGGATTCTTAATCGCACCAGATTCAAAGCGGCCTGCGCTGCACGCTCTTTGTTTCGGCCGCGGTCATGCGTGAAGACAAATTTCCTGCAATGCGTGCCCAACCGGTCATGCACCGCAATATAGGTCAAACCAACAGGCTTGAGGTCACTGCCTCCGGAGGGTCCTGCAATTCCTGTTACAGAAACCCCAATATCAGCTCCGGTCACACGGCAAACCCCTTGGGCCATGGCCTCGGCTACCGGCTCACTTACCGCGCCAAACTCTTCAATCAGCCGCGGCTCCACTCCCAGGCGATCCATTTTGGCTTCGTTGCTGTAGACCACAAACCCTTCCTTATAATAATCCGAACTGCCTGAGATCTGTGTCAGGCGATGCCCGATCAACCCCCCCGTGCAAGACTCGGCCGTAGTCAGAGTCAATGATTTTTCCCGCAACAAATCGCCGACCTTCTCTTCAAGCGTCTCTTCATCCTTCCCATAAATATAACGGGACAAGCGTTCCGCCAGAAAACTTTCCGCCTCATCCAGACGTTGCTCCCCTTCCTGTTTAGACTCAGCCAACACCGAAATGCGAATCCGAACACCCAGATATGAAGGCAAAGAGGCTATCGTTGCTTTTTCCTGTAATGCTTCTAACGGTCCCACTTTTTCCCACAAGTCCGCTTCAGTAAGTCCGGTAGTTTTTATCAAACGGTGCAGAAAAATTTTATTCCCGTGGCCGGCCATTTCTGGAGCAACATATTTTTCGAACAAATATTGCATCTCCAGAGGAACACCCGGCAAGGAAAACAAAATACTGTTTCCCTTCAGCATCTTAAATCCGGGAGCGGTGCCTTTTTCGTTATAGAGGATTTCCGCTTTCTCAGGCACCTCATACTGGCTTCTCACGCTTTCAGGAATCTTTCGCCCCCGGGCCTGGAACATTGCTTCCAGCATTCCGGCCACTTTGGCGTCTTTTTTCAAACCACACTCAAACACTTTGAGCAGAACAGATTTGGTGATGTCGTCATGCGTGGCTCCCAACCCTCCGGTCAGAATAACCCAGTCCGAACGTTGCAGAGCAAGTTTTACGCAATCCTCAATGACAACAGCCGAGTCACCCACAGTAGTTATACGGGAAACCTCTATTCCCAAATCATGAATCTGCTCTCCCAAAAACTGCGAGTTTCGATCCAGGATCAAGCCGCTGATTACTTCATCCCCAATCACCACCAGTTCCGCACAAGGCACTTTAGAGTCGCCAAAGATCATGAGACACCCAAGTAAAACAACATTTATATTCAGACATTCTACCTTTCATGACGTCCCAGTACGAGGGAAATGGTGAGTAGTAAATATTGCAATTTACCCTTGACCCTGTACTATAGTACAGGGTATAGATTCATTATAAGGAGTAATAAATGAAAACGATGACACGGGGTGAATTGGCAAAGGAGTGCGGGGTAAATATCGAAGCGTTACGGTATTACGAGAAAAGGAGACTGATCGATCCCCCAATGCGTTCCGAAATTGGGTACCGACTCTATTCCAAGGAAGACGCTGCCAGGATTCGTTTTATCCGGAACGCGCAAAAGTTGGGATTTACTTTAAATGAGATTCTGGAACTTTTGAAATTGCGGGTTAATAAAAATGAAAGTTGTGAATCGGTCTTGAAAAAAACGAAAAAAAAACTGAACGAAGTGGAACAGAAAATTAGAGGCCTTAAATCCATGAAAAAAGTTTTAAAAAAAATGATTCACCGATGCGAAGAATCCACACTCACTAGCGACTGCCCAATCTTAGGCAGTTTCGAATCGGGGCGAGAGCTGTAAAAGGCTTTCTCTTTTTAAAGTGCGAGATATCAGTTTTGGTTTCGAATGAAGATTAGATTCTTCAAACCAAAGTTTAAATAAAATTAACGGTTAGATAGGAATTACTGACTTAAATAAAAATCTTGCTTTTGGGAGGGAACCATGGATAACACGAAAATTAACCAGGAAATCACATCAGCTTTTGGGCTTGATACACCCCCGATAGCGATGTCTTTTGTTAATGATCAACCGCAGGGAGTGGAATCTATTGAAGGGGAATTCCCCTCGTTTTGTACCTTTTGGCGCATCGCCGAAGAAAAAACGTTCTATGCACCGGCGGATAAGCATTTTAACTGTCCCATAGGGGCCATGGTGTTGGGATTCGAGATGCCCAAAGAGGTACAGGAACAACTGGGTGGTCTGGTTAAAAAAATGTGTGAATGTTCTTACCTGTCAGAGGATGAGCCCGCAAATATCCCCACCCTTACAGAGAAAAAAGCTGGCGTGGTTTATGGACCTTTAAAAGATTTTCCGGTGGAACCCGAATTGCTCTTGATGTGGTTGAAACCTTCACAAGCAATGATTTACAACGAGGTCTTGGGATGCTGTAAATGGTCGGGAAGCATGGAGTCCATGGCATTGGGAAGACCGGCTTGCGCGGTGATTCCTTCAACCCTCAATAATTCTACCTCCGGCATGTCGCTGGGCTGTACGGGAATGCGCACTTTTACGGAAATCAGTGACGAACATATTTTGATCACGCTCAACTGCAAAGAAATAGATTCTTTCATGGCAAACCTTGCAACCACGATATCGGCTAACAAAGAGATGGAAGAATTTTATTTAGATCATAAAAAAAATATCAAAGGTTAAATATCATTCATGAATAAAGCCTGGACTTTTAGTTACCTGCTCCATAAATTTTTTAACTGATAGGCGACTACCCTTACTTAAAAAACAGGAATACTTTTTCGAAGGTTTTTTTAATGTCATTTGTTTACATGAAAATACTTGAATCCCGTCCTGAGCGATATGATCTAGGCATGAGTTTGCTGACTCTGGGAGCATTGACTAAAATCAAACAGCAAATCGCCGAACATACCCATCCTGGAAATCGGGTTCTTGATCTTGGCTGCGGTACCGGTACCCTGGCACAAATGTGTATTGAACGAGGGGCACAGGTGACGGGTGTGGATGCCAACAGCGGCATGCTTGCAGTGGCAAAGAGAAATTCGCCCTCGGCAAGATACCTCAATATTAGCCTTAGTCATCTGGATGACCATCTGGAGGATGAATCATTCGATATCATATTGAGCACTCTTGCTTTCAGCGAACTGACCAGCGCAGAAAGGCTTCATGTATTGAAACAAATCAAAAGAATTTTGAAAAAGGAAGGAAAAGTTCTTGTCGGTGACGAAATAATTCCCGAAAACTTTTTAGCCAAATGCTTTTACTATGCCTTCATGTTACCCATGCGGCTTCTTACATGGATCATGACCCAAAACACGACCCATGCGATTTCAAACTTTGATGACGAGGTGCGGCAGGCTGGCATGGAAATAGTCAACCGTAAGCCGTTTATGTTGGGTATGTTCATTCTTCTGGAAATTAAAAAATGATTGGTTGGATTAAAGACATTTACCAAACACTTTTTCGATTTGCCCGGTTTCCATGCGAACCCGAAACTGTTTCAGTTGGTAATCCTGATAAATCTTCGCCGGTCCTCGTCACATGCAATTTCGATTATACGGTCAGGCATCTAAAGAAATATTTGGAAAAAGAACAGCTAGATTGCTTTCTCCTGGTGGTCAATACCCAAGGCACCAACGTCTGGTGTGCTGCAGCCGAAGGTATTTTTAGAACAGAAACTGTCCTTGCCCATTTGAAGGTTTACAATGTAAATGACATGGTTGATCACACTCGTTTGATACTGCCGCAATTGTCTGTGGCTGGGATAAAACGAAAAGACCTCAAAGAACATGGCTGGGAAGGCATTTATGGCCCCGTTTATTTTACCGACTTAAAAGAATTTCTGAAAAACGGATTGACCAAAACCAAGGAAATGCAGGCACTGGAGTACGGGTATTGGGAGCGTTTTAAAATGGGTCTGAGCCATGCGGTTTTCTGCACGTTAGTCTGCATACTTCCAATATTTCTTTTTGCTTCGGATTGGTGGCTTCAGGCTATCGCCCTAGTCTGGTACTTTGCTTTCAGCATGCAATTGATTGAGCACTTTATTCCATTCCATAGATTGCTCTACAAAGGTCTGGCTCTTACTCTGCCGGTCTTGGCCATTGCGCTGTTTTCGGTCACAGATTCTGTATTGAGAATCCAGGCCACGATTGGAATTATTGCCTTGGGAGCTTATATTGGATACGATGCTCAAGGCCATTCACATTTAGGACAAAACCAGCAATCGGGTAAACTTTTTGCCAGGATTTTTGCTTCATTGGCTTTAATTTATGGAGGGACACTGTTGCTATGAAAAAATATGTAGATTGGGACAAGGTAGAAGAGGAAACAGGATCTGCCGAAGAAGCCTGTGAATGCACAAGAAGCAAATTGCAGGGTCTGATCGATTTCGTGGTGGAATTATTTCCCAAAAAAAAGGAATCATCTTGTTGTAATGATATGAATGAAACAGAAAAAGGCCAATGCAATGACAACTAACATCTCAAGCTCAGCTAAAACAATAGCAACTTCCATTTGTCCCGCCTGTGGTTGTTCATTGGTGAGGTTGGGAATTGGTGCGGATCGATGGGCAAAGAGCAATTACGAAGGCAAAGAGTATTTCTTTTGTTGCCAGGGTTGCACCGACCTGTTTAACCAGGACCCTCCCAGGTACCTTCAGGAAACCAAGGACCTGGTCGTGTGCCCAACCTGTTTGGCGGAAAAACCGGTGCAATGGACCGTGCGCATGGAAATTTCGGGATGGGAAGTGTTTTTTTGCCGATGTCCCTATTGTCTGGATGTATTTCGAAAGGACCCCGATCACTACGTCAAACGGTTACAAGGTGAGATTCCCTATAAAGGTGTTTTTGGTGAAGCCGGGTGTTGTCCCACGGAGATATAAGCGGAGAACCTCTGCTTGGGTAGCAACCTTCCTAAGCTTTCGTGCCCCGAAAGGGGTATTACCTGCGTTGCTTTTATAGTCCTCAAGGCGTTTATCTCGGCCCAATGGACAATTGCCCATTGTGTACCTCTTTAGGACATGAAAGCTTAAGAAGAATCCGCGCTTACCAGCGACTGCCCAATCTTAGGCAGTTTTGAGTCGAGCCGGAAAATATAATTTCAGATGACAGGTTGAGGGCATAGTTTATGAAGTTTCGGACCATGCTGTTTTTTATCATTTCATTTTTTCTGGTTGCAAATAATATTTTCCCCGTTTTTGCAATGGCGGGCCAGCGATTGAAGCGTCGCTCAATTTCCCCGCTGAGCTCGCATTTGATCGTGGCAACTTATACATCGCTGATCGAAATAACCACCGCGTTCGCAAAGTGGACTCCCAGGGAATCATCACTACGGTTGCGGGAAACGGCATTGCAGATTATGAGGAGGACGATGGGCCGGCAGGAATGCCTCCTGAGGCTTTACTAAGAAAGTCCCTAGTTGTGGCAAAAGACAATAGCTCTTGTTGTGGTTAAAGCCGGTTGAAAACAAACCTCAATTCTGAATCCGGAGAAAATCATAATGAACTTTACTCCATTCAATTTTAAAACTTCCCTCCTGCGTATGGTTTCGTTGTTTATTGTAATATTCAGTCTTTTTCCCAATGTGTGCTTTGCGGAAAACCAAAATCTAATATCAAAGGCCGACCAAGCTCTTGCAGTAGGGGATCTCGATAACGCAGAAAAGCTGTTAGCAGAAGCCGTAAAATTTAATCCCGAAGGGTACAGGGCTTTAAAAGCTTTAGCTGAGCTCAAATTTCAGCTTGAAAAGCATGAAGAAGCCGATGCCTTGATCGATCAAATCCTTAAACTGGAAGTAACCGGCGGCAGAAAGGTTCTGGTCTTTATTGAGGGTGAAGAGAAAGGCAGAAAAGGGGAATTGATCGACGAAACCATTACAAAAATGGTCGCTCCCAAAACATCTGGCAGCAAATTCGTTCGACCAGGCGCACTGGTGCCCGTTGAGCATTATCGAATCTTCTTGATGGATTCAGGCAAGGCAGAATTTATGCCAAAGAGCGCGGTTCGAGTCAAATACATCGGTATTCCGAGAGTTCTTCGCGAACATGTAGTCGTACTGAGGGAAAAAGTAAAGAAGAGAATCATAGCACTTACGAAAGCAAATGTTCCTGAAGAAATGGTGCCCGTCAAAGGCGGATGCTTCCTGATGGGAAGTGAAAAAGGCGGACCTCTTGAAAAGCCGGTACATGAAGTTTGTGTGTCCTCTTTCAAGATGGACGTTAAAGAAGTAACGCAGGTGGCGTTTCAGTCAGTCATGGACAACAATCCATCCCATTTTCCGGGTGGGGATCTTCCGGTGGATAGCGTGACCTGGATGGAAGCCAAGGAGTATTGCATAAGTTTGGGTAAGCGTCTTCCAACGGAAGCGGAATGGGAGTATGCCGCCAGAGCGGGAACTCACACCAATTTTTATTGGGGGGATGATTATGATGCGACCAAGGCAAATTATTGCGACGGTTCCTGTGAACTCAATGTCAGAGTCGCTGATGCTTCAGATGGTTTCAAAAATACGGCTCCCGTTGGCTCGTTTCCTACCAATCCCTTTGGCCTGTATGACATGGCGGGTAATGTGAGTGAATGGGTGTTCGATACACATGATCCCAGCTATTACATCATGAGCCCCAAGGATAATCCTTCTGGATGGGTTCCTTTGCAAACAGAAGAGGTCCAATTAGGCCCCGAACAGGATTTTCTGGCCGAGCGGTCAGCGAGCAGGAAAATCGTCCGTGGTGGAGACTGGGAAAGCCATCCTTCTGCCGGATGGTCCGCAAGCAGGAAAGTGTATTATCCGGGCTACCGCATTGAGGGGGTGGGATTTCGGTGCGCCGCAGAATAACAACTCCACCGCAAGCGGACGCAGTATCCTAATGAAGTGTTATTTTAAAAGCCGTGGTAAGCCAAGGGGAATAAAACCCGCTGGTGGGATTCAAAGGAAAACATTAAAATTTATAAGGAGCAGAGAATATGAATACTAAACGAAAAATTGAGATTTTTAGTGCCGGTTGTCCTGCTTGTGAAGAAACGATTGAATGGGTAACCAGCATTGCTTGCCCTTCTTGCGAAGTTGATGTTTTAGATATGAGCGATTCTGCAACAGCAGTCAGAGCAAAAGAAATGGGAATACGGTCGGTTCCTGCTGTTGTGATCGATGGTAAACTCGCAGATTGTTGTGCAGATAGAGGACCGGATAAGGATATGTTACGGGCGGCTGGTATAGGACAAGCCTTATCTTAATTAACTGGCTACAATAAAGAAAGAAATACGTTTTTCGTTACTAGTCCCCATCAAGAAGATTTGGGCAAGCGGATGGTAAAAGTGCTTCCCACATTCATCTGGCTTTCTACATCCAGTTCTCCGTTATGGCTCTCCACCACTTTTTTGCAAATGGCAAGGCCTATCCCTGTGCCTCAATATTGGCTCCGACCATGGAGACGCTCAAAGGGTTTAAATATTTTCTCCTTATATATTTCGTCAAAACCGATTCCATTATCCCGAATGGCGATCAGATGATGCCCATCGCTATTTATTTCCACTTCTATCGATATCCTGGGCGGCTCATCTGTTTTCGCGTATTTTAAGGAATTGGACAACAGATTTTTAAATAACTGGTACATCTGAGTTTTATCCGCATCCACCTTGGGCAGACTTTGTACAGATATATTTTTCCTGGAATCCGGATAATTGGGCTCCAGATCCTCAATCACTTCAGCCACCACTTTATTAAGGTCCACCTTCCTGAAGTTTGTTCCCTGGGAAGCAACTTGCGACAATTTCAACAAATCGTCGATCAAACTGTTCATACGCTCAGCCGATCGTCCCATTCCATCCAGATATTGCTGGGCAATCCCACCAGGCTCCACATCAATGACCTCTTGAATGCGGCCGCTGAAAACCATGATTTTCCGCAAAGGTTCTTTCAGGTCATGCGCGGCAAAGGTGGAAAATTCCTTAAGCGCATTATTACTCCGCTCCAACTCCAGGGTACGCTGTTTGATATGCTCTTCCTGTTCAGCCAGAACATGCTCCAAATCGTTCTTGGCTTTTTGCTCACTGGTGATATCAATGGCCATTTCCATGATCAGGATAGAACCATCCACATCTTCGAAAGGGGTTACAACTGTCAGATAGGTCTTTCCATCCTGGGAGGTCCATACATTTGACTCCGTCTCATGGGAGTCATAAATCCTGAATGTAGAACAAGGTTCACAAGGCTTTGATCGGTTGTGCATCAACTGATGGCACAGCCCTGTGTCAGGAGACCCAAACCGTTTTTTGAACATCTTATTGGCAAAAGGAACTGTGTAATCATCCGCTTGCAAATGGAAACAAATGGGCAACTGGTCAAGCATGTTGAAAAACTTATGCCGCTCGTTTTTAATTATTTCTGCCGCTTTCTTCCTCCTATGTAACTCATCCATTAAAATGATATTGATAGAATCGGGGCTGGCTAACTTTTTGTTCTCTATATTGTCCGATTGCATTTCCTGATTAATCAGAGTCTTTTCCAGTTCCTTCCAGTTGCGGATAATTGACAGCCCTTTATACGTAGGATAGGCCAATGCCAGGCAGGCAATAACTATTATGGCCCAGACATCCTCGATTTTATTGCTAAAATCCTCATGCCCGTCTAACGAAAGGAACCCTTCCACCACAAACTCCCAAAGCAAGCTCATTAGAGCAATCATTAGGAACACATAGAATATTTGCAGTAAAAAATATTTTTTTATTGCTATATTTTATAGGAAACCATTTAATGCAAGGCTGGCAGGTTTAAAAAAAGCTATGGACACAACCTTGTCACCCTTAGTCCGTCGAAGGTTGATAACAATTTTATACAATGTGATCCTTCGGCAAGCTCAAGAAGAAATTATAGGGAACTGCGCTTAATTCTTTCAGCAACCTACTAAGTAAACCATAGTAACCCTATTTTTATAAATATCAATCCCCTATCGATATTATCTCTATAAGGATGTCTAATTTAACAACCTATTTTAAAAGCCTATCCCTGATAAACATAGATTTCTCAAGGTTTTTTATCGGAAAACCTGAAAACCCAGGGCTTTGCTTTCAGAAATATTTTTATTATGTTTTTTAAACTCAAAAAGGACCGCTTCTCCCTGACTTCTGATGAAATCACGCAGAAAACTTATAAATGTGATTTATGGCGGGGAGGATTTGAAGGAGTACTTTCTTCCGGCGCTCAAACCTTCTGTCTGTTTATAGCTATCCGGTATTTCAATGCAGGGCAAATCATTAAATCTCTGATCGCCGCCGCTCCCTTTATGGGAATGTTCCTTTCCATGCTTTTATTACATTACGCCTCCGCCACCGACTGGAGAAAATCGACATGGGGGTCTCTTCCCTCACTGATTACGGGAGTCTGCCTTCTGATTGCCGCTTGGACTACGTCCATGTATCTGTTCGCGTTTTTTGTAATCACCGCATACATTTGCCGTAGCGCCCTGCTTCCCTTCATCACTGATATTTATGGAGACAATTATCCCTCGGATCGCCGCGCGGCATTTTTCTCTAAATCTTTGCTCTTGTCGGTTGGGATTGCCGCCCTATCCGGGTTTATCGGGTCTTCCATTCTTGAAAAGGATATCGAGTATTACCCGTTGATCTTTACCTTTCTGGGTTTTTGCGCCTTTTCCAAAGCTGTAGCCATCTATTGTATGCCGTCAAAAAAGGTGGATAAGAGCCCTCATGAAAATCCTTTCGGAAACATGAAATACGCCTGGCAGGACCGTTCCTTCGGCTATGTTTTACTGACCTGGTTCATTATGGGATTTGCCAATTTATGGACTCTCCCTTTGCGAGTGGATTATGTTACCTCAGCGCAATGGGGCATTGAAGGATCGGCCATTTTTGTAGCCATGATTATTACGGTCATTCCCGAAACAATGCGCATGCTTCTCATTCCATTCTGGGCAAGGCTGTTTGATAAAATGAACTTCGTGGTTCTTCGGATGATCCTGAACCTGTCTTTTGCCGCTGGTATTCTACTGTTTTTCATCAGCTCCAACCCCTGGATCATCGGCGCAGGCTCCGCTTTGATAGGGGCCGCTTTTGCGGGGGGTAGCATTGCCTGGAACCTATGGGTCACCAAATACGCCCCTCCTGGAAAGACCGGCGCCTATATGTCGGTGCATGTCAGCTTGACGGGCATCCGCGGCACCTTGGGCCCAATGATAGGTTACTGGGCGATTGGTTTGATCGGTGCCCAAAATATAGGCATCCTTTCCTGCGCCATGATGATCCTGGCGACCCTGATGCTCATCCCGGAAATCAAGCACGGAAGGTGGAAAACAGCCTGACGGCAACCCTTTCATTTTATTTTGCTATAATATAGGGGTAAGGTTTTAACTAGATTTGCCGTTTTGTTATAAAGAGCCTTAAAAACAACCTGTTAAACCTACAGACAGACCCTCATGGCCCGGAAAAATTTCAGCCTGAAAGATATCAAACTGCTGGCAGATCGCTATTCCCGGTTGGGTGACCCCGAGACTGTGTCCTTATTTCAAACGATCCAGACTTTTTATGCTCCGGGGCAAAACCCTGAAGACAGGGATCCCATAGATCCCCTCGAAGTATTGAAGAAACAATCCTCGGTTTCACGGCCCGAAAACCAGGAGCAAGGTCTGATCTGGCTGAATTCCCTGCGGGAAAAACTTAACCGTGAACTATTCGACATCATTTCCGGCCAGGGAAATCCCGCAGAACTAATCGTGGGCCCAGACTATACGTTTATCCAGATCGTGGAAAACCCCGTTTCACAGGTAGAAGCAACTCCAGAGAGAAGAAAATTCAAGGA
>Ga0114996_10004564_pt1 | contig 16539 bp, 15 predicted proteins | sample ArcticOcean_MG_C_4_FD_87039 | JGI IMG/M metagenome (GOLD analysis project Ga0114996, IMG submission 87039) | Marine microbial communities from western Arctic Ocean - ArcticOcean_MG_CB4_134 | ecosystem: Environmental > Aquatic > Marine > Oceanic | place: Arctic Ocean: Canada Basin | collected...
CCCCTACGGCTACATCAACTGGCAGTTCATGTTCGATCCTGAAGACCATGACGATGGCGAAAAGACGTTTTTGGGCGAGACAGGAAACTTTAACGGCGAAGATGTAATCGCCATCATTTGTAAGCAGCCAGCCACTGCAGCCTTTGTTGCACGGCACCTGTACCACTACTTCGTCGCCGACGAACTTCCCGTGCCGCAGTGGCCACACTTCCCTCCGCTCAATCCGGAAGCAATGAAGGTAATGACCGATGCCTACTTCGAATCCGGCTACTCGATCAAGGCGATGCTGAGAGCGCTGTTCCTGTCAGACTCTTTCAAATCTGAAGAAGCATGGAACGCCCGGGTGAAGAGCCCTATCGAACTCGTTGTTGGTACTCTGCGTCTCGCAGGCGGTTACGACAGTCCGACTGGCGACGTATACGGTCACATCGCAGCGGCCGGCTATATGGGGCAGGACATCTACGCCCCTCCCAGCGTCGAAGGATGGATGGGCGGAGCCGACTGGATTTCAACAGGGTCGATGGTTCAGCGAATTAACTTTGCCAGCGACATCGTTGGTGATGTTAATCGAGACGGAATCGTTGAGTTGATCGAACGGGTACGTGCTGACGCCGAGGCTAACGGTTCCGCAACTCCCGAATCACTCGTTCGGGCGAGTCTCAAGCATCTTGGCAATATCAAGGTTTCTGAAGATACGGCAAACGGCCTTGCTGATTTCGCTTCGAAGGGCGATTCAGCAAACCCGTCTAACGAGCACATCGCCTCGCTACTTCAACTTATCGTCGCAACCCGCGAGTATCAATTCGTCTAAACATGACTACTTCAAATCAGGCAAAAACAAAAGTTAATTACGTCGATACAGTCGGCTTTGGAGCTGACGTCGGAGGCCGCGGTTTCCACATCCCGTACGACCTTTCGATCAGGCCCGATGGCCGGATATACGTTGTAAATCGCAGCCCGGCGCACCGTGTCGGAATTCGCGTCGGCATATGTGACGTGAACCACGGCTGGTACCACGAGTTCGGCAGCGACGGCACTGGGGACGGGCAATTCACGGGGCCAACGGCGATCACGCACGGTCCCGACGATCGCGTGTATCTCGCTGACGAAGAGCTCAATCGAATAACTGTCTACGACCCCGAAGGCGAGTTCATATCGAAGTGGGGCGAGCAGGGCAGTGAGCCGGGTCAGATCAGTGGACCCTCGGGCCTAAAATTCACGTCAAACGGCGATCTTCTAGTTGTCGACCATCTCAACAACCGAATCCAACGCATGACTCCGGACGGTGAGTACATCTCGCACTTTGGTTCTGAAGGCTCCGGTGATGGAGAATTCAACCTGCCTTGGGGCATCGACACCGACTCAAAAGACAACATCTACATTGCCGATTGGCGCAACGACCGCATCCAGCGTTTCAGCCCCGACGGGGCGTTTATTGATGCGCATGGTTCTTCCGGCAACGGCGACAACGAGTTCAATCGACCCTCAGATGTGGCCGTCGATCAAGACGGCTACATCTATGTCGCCGACTGGGGCAACCAGCGGGTGCAGGTGTTCGATGGCAGCTGGAATTTCGTCGATTCGCTACGCGGCGCAGCCACGGTATCGCCGTGGGCGCAGGATTATCTCAACGCTAACGCCGATGAAGCCGAAGCCCGAGCCCGGTTCAACTCGTTCGTTGAAGTCGATGCCGGTGACCCGCACGAAATTTCCTCGAAAGTGGAGAGCTACTTCTGGGATCCCACCGCAATCGAAATCGACCCCGAAGGCCGGCTGATAGTCACCGACACTCTCAGACACCGACTACAGATCTACCAGCGAGCAAACGAATAATTCTGTCATTGCGAGGAGTGACAAAGGAACGACGTGGCAACCACGTACCCATCAACGAACGTCCTATTTAGCCAACAACCGATCAAAACCAACTTCACCGAACATCCGATTTAGCCAACAACCGACCCACACCATCCTGAGCCCCGTCGAAGGGTCACGAACCACCCCCAACAACATCGCAATCTAGAGTCCAACCCACCCTTTTGTAAAAGTGCCACTGGCACCCAACATAGCAAGCACTGAAGGAAAAGTGGCAATGCCACCAACTAGCAAGAAGCGAGAAAAAGTCCTCGTAGTCATCCAACTCTCCGGAGGCAACGACTACCTCAACTGCATCGTCCCCTGGGAGAACGGCTTCTACAAAGACGCACGACCCAACATCAGAGTCACCGACGATCAGGTCATCCCCCTCGACAACGGCTATGGACTCAACCCCGGCATGGGTCCGATCAAAGACCTCTACGATCAAGACAAAGTGGCGATCATTCACGGCATCGGCTACCCGGTCCCGAACAGGTCGCACTTCCGATCGATGGACATCTGGCACACCGCCGAGCCGACAACTGTTGGCTCAAAGGGCTGGCTCGGTCAGGCGATCAAGGAAATCGACCCCGAAGGGAGCAACGTCGTCACGGCGGTCAACTTCGGTGCTGGACTCCCACGTGCGCTCGCTTCCCCCGGTGTTCCGGTCGCATCGGTCAGCGATCTGGAGAATTACGGCCTGCTCACCGGAGTCGCCGGCGCAAGCCAGCGGGAACAAGCGCTGAGCGCCTTTAGCCGAATGTACACACCGCTTCTCGGATCAGACACCGTGATGGACTATCTTGGCCAGACCGGACTCGACGCATTGCGAGGTGCCGATATCCTCAAAGAAGCCCCTCAGAAGTACAAATCTAATGTCGAGTATCCCGATAACCCCTTCGCGAAAAGTATGAAGGGTGTCGCCCAAGTTCATTTCGCCGATCTCGGAACGCGGATTTTCTACACCCAGTACGGCAGCTTCGACACTCACACCAACGAGGTCGATCTCCAGTCGAACCTATGGAGCGATATTTCGAGCTCGCTCGCTGCCTTCTTTGACGATCTCGATGAGCACGGTCTCGGTGACGAAGTTACCGTTCTCATGTTCAGCGAGTTCGGACGGCGTGTGCTCGATAACGGCACAGGCACCGACCACGGCTCGGGCGGAGTTGCCTTCGTGGTTGGTAACCAGGTCAAGGGCGGTCACTACGCTGAGTACCCGTCAATCGACCCGGTCGACTGGGTAGAAGGCGATCTCGCGTTCAACAACGACTTCCGTGGCTTGTACACCGACATACTCGAAGACTGGCTCGAAGTAGACGCCAAACCAATCGTCAACGGCACCTACGAAAAAATCAAACCGTTCGTAGGGTAGCGACCAGTTCTCCCTCCCAGGCTGGGAGGGAGTTAGAGCATGTACTGAGCCAGTCGAAGTGGGTGGGTCGACTGCGACGCCGGTCCCAAGTCATCCGATGACGCACGGACCCTAACGCCAAGCGCGCGACCAAGTCGTCCGACGACGCCCGGAGCGTAACGCTCCCTCTCCCAGCGGGAGAGGGTTGGGGTGAGGGAGAATCTCTCAAACTCACCACAACGGCTCGACCCTGTTATTGCGAGGAGACCGATAGCACGACGCCTGCCCTGAGCATCGTCGAGTGGGTGGCAATCGTGGACCTCATGCAATCATCCTTCGACTAAGCCAACAACCCGCGCGACCCCGGCCCCAGATCCCTCGACTCCGCTCGGGAAATCCATTGTGGGCCTAAAGACGCGATTCATAGCAGATGCCAACATCACCCCTCTACTTCTCGACCGAAGTGGAGAGACCTTCGGTGGAGCAGGGCGGATGGGCGCATGCGACCACCGTCCATCCCAGCCAACAACCCGCGCGACCCCGGCCCCAGATCCCTCGACTCCGCTGACTCCGCTCGGGAAATCGATTGTGGGCCTACAGACGCGATTCATAGCAGATGCCAACATCACCCCTCTACTTCTCGACCGAAGTGGAGAGACCTTCGTTGGAGCGGAGAGGATCGGAGCATGCGACTCCCGTACACTCCAGCCATATGCAAACAACCACATTCAAAACCACCACTGAAATCGAACTCAAAGCCGGCATCTACGGCGCTGATGCTTCCAGCTCCACCCCAAAGCCAGTCATCCTCTGGATTCACGGCGGGGCGCTCATTATGGGTACCCGTGCGAAGATCGCTCCTGGGCAGCTTGAGCGTTACTTGGACGCCGGGTTCGTTGTGGTATCGATCGACTATCGTCTCGCTCCTGAAACGAAACTCCCGGCGATTGCCGAAGATGTCGAAGACGCGATCAGCTGGATTCGCGGTGCGGGTGCTGAAGAGTTTGGATGGGACTCGGATCGTCTTGGGGTAGTCGGTCACTCAGCAGGTGGCTACCTCACACTGCTCACCGGCCATCGGGCAAACCCCGCTCCGAAAGCTCTCGTCGCCTTCTACGGTTACGGCAACATTGCTGGCGATTGGTACAGTAAGCCCGATCCGTTCTACAGCACTGAGTTCGAAATGTTCACTGAAGAGCAGGCTCATGCAGCCGTCGGCAACGGTGAAATAGCGGATGGGTCGATTGATCCACGGCGACGAGATTATTACCTGTGGTGTCGACAAAACGGACTCTGGCCCGAAAAAGTAGGTGGTCACGATCCTGTCGCTGAGCTCGACTGGTTCGCTCCTTACAGCCCTGCCGACAACGTTGATTCGAACTATCCGCCAACGCTGCTGCTCCACGGAAATGCTGACACCGACGTACCGTACGAGCAGTCGGTTCATATGGCACAAAGGCTCGCGTCAGCCGGAGTCGAGCACACGTTTACGACAATCGAAAGCGGCCCTCACGGCTTCGACAACAATCCCGAAACCGCCACCACTCCAGCGGTGGTAGCGGCCATCGATAGCGCGGTCGAGTTCCTGACGAAGCACGTTTGAGGGTCTGACCCTACTTCAGATCAATTTCTAAGAATCGGACTTCGCCATCGGCCCGGTTGACGACATCGTGGGTGTCGCCCTTGCTTCCAAATACGGTCACACCCGGCGCCACTGGAAAGTTGATGTCGTCCTCGCCGACAACTACAACAAGCTCCCCCTCAGACACGCCAATCACCAGATAATCGTGCTCGTGAGTGTGATCGCCGATCTTCGTGTCCGGTGCCATCGACCAATCTCCGACTCTCACCCGTTCGTTGTCCAAGATGTACGTCGGTTTCGCTGTATCTGTCATCCCCACACCTCCCTTTGTATCAAGCGGCAGCTTACAACATTCAGCGAGTCTAGAAAATCTGATTTAGCAGTCTCCACTACCACTGACAATCGCCCCTACCATCACCATTGCAATCTCAAAATCGACCCCGACTGGTTACTTGTTACCAGCCGGTCGCCACGACTTCTTGTTTTGATATTTGGCAATTCCTATCGATGGCAACGGTCTCCAAATATAGGAAATTGGTAATCAGAGATCGCCACAAATGATGGCGGCAAAACAAGGAGACCTAGACATGATTATCGGAAAACGAACAGCCAGCGTAATTACAGCACTCATCGGACTGGCAGTACTCGCCCTACCCGTCGCGGCGGACGTAGGTGACAACGACGCAAGCGCCCCCGTACAGGAACGCAGCGTCTACATATTGAGGACGGCCTCGACCCATCAACAACCTACTCGATGACGGTAGCGTTGTTCGGCAACGACGATTCAGACGCAGCCCCTCAGACCCGCCTGATTGCGATCGTAGAAGATTCGCTCGACCCGAACGGAACTATCGCAATGGAAGTACCAACCTGGGACGGCGTAAACGCTCAAGAGCAGGACGCCAGTGCACCTGCACAAGGTCTGATCGTCTACATCGTTGAGGATGGCTCGGACTCTTCGCTGACCGTTGCGATGTCCGTACCGTTCAACGGCGATACCGTATCAACGCAGCCGGAACGCTACGTAACCATCATCGAAGATGGCTCTAACCCAGAGAGCACGACCGCAGTGTTGAATCCTTTCTCAAGCAATCCGGTGTACGCACTGCTTCTCCAGCCCAACAGTTCTGCAGACGCTGCCTAACCGCTTACGGTGCCGGGAGTAACTTCCACGGCACTAACCCCAGACTTTCTCAAACGAAAGCCACCTGCCCACCGTTCAACCTCCTCGAACGGTGGGCAGTGTGTTTTAAGCGACAAATGGATAGGGCGTTCCGACTCAGCCAACCACGACCGTACCCAGAAAACGAGCCATCGGCTCTAGAAGTGAATTGCTTCGCCCGTAACAGCTGCGCCCGCTTCCTTCACAGCCTCAGACAGCGTTGGGTGAGCGTGAGTCATCTTGTGAAGCTCGAGGTTCGTGCCCTCAAGCATCTGCAGCATCCCGATCTCGGCGATCAGCTCGGTCGCCTCAGGGCCAATAATGTGCGCCCCGATCACCTCGCCTGAATCATCGTCGATCAGCACTTTTGCAAATCCTTGCGGCTCGCCAATTGCTACCGATTTACCGGCAACCGCAAACGGCACCTTGCCGACCTTCACATTGATTCCGTTCTCACGTGCCTGCGCTTCTGTAAGACCGATCGAAGCGATCTGCGGCTGGGCGTACGTGCAGCGCGGCATATTGATGTAATCCTCGATCGGCTCGGTCTCGTGACCGGCGATCGTCTCGGCTGCAACAACCCCCTGATCGAACGCCACGTGCGCCAGCATCAGCTTGCCGTTCACATCGCCAACGGCGTAGACGCCACCGACATTCGTGCGCATATTGCCATCGACCTCGATGAAGCCGGGGCCAGCCGTGTTGATTCCAACGTTCTCAAGCCCGATACCGTCAGTGTTCGGCTGAACGCCAACGCCGAGAAGCACCTTGTCGCAAATAAATTCCTTCTTCTCGCCGCCGACTTCGTACTGAACAGCAAGTCGGCCGTCCTTCTTCTCGACCCCAGAAACGCTCGCCGACAACGCGAACTCGATTCCCTGTCGACCGAATTGACGCTCCAGCTCGACCGAAACCTCCTCGTCCTCTCGTGGAACAAGGTGGGGGAGCATCTCGAACATCATTACGTTTACGCCGTACGAATTGAAATAGTAGGCGAATTCGCAGCCGATGGCCGATGCGCCAATTACAGCGACAGCGTCCGGCTGCTCTCGAAGCTCCAGTGCGTGCCTGGAAGTGATGATGTCTGTGCCATCGATTTCTAGTCCCGGCAGACTACGGGCACGTGCGCCCGTTGCGATAACGATATTTTTGGCAGTAAGAGTCTCGCCGCCCTCAACGTCGATTTGGGTCGACGACTTCAGCGTTGCCTTGCCCTGAACAAGGGTGATCTTGTTCTTCTTGAATAGAAATCCGATGCCGTTAGTTAGGGCCTTCGAGACTTTGCGTGAACGATCAACGGCCTTCGACATGCTCGCCGACCATTCGCCAACCTCGATGCCCCAGTCCTCGGCGTGCGAGAGATGATTTACGACTTCAGCGTTCTTGAGAAGTGATTTTGAAGGGATGCAGCCCCAGTTCAGGCAAACTCCACCGAGTCCACCGATGCCGGTGCCATCGTCCTTCTCCACAACCGCAACGCTCAGGCCAAGCTGAGCACCCCTGATCGCAGCGTGATAGCCGCCGGGACCCGCACCAATAACGACAAGATCGAAGTTAGTTTCAGCCATTCGAATTTTTACCTTCTGGTGAACGCCCGTCCAATTAACGCGTGGAAAGGCTCAAAGCTTGCGAAATCAACTGCCCGATTATACGTGCGATTTTGAACAACTTTTAGCGCCGTCATCCTGAACTAGATTCAGGATCTCGTCATACGGAAGCCAGCCCACTACTCAGTCTCCTTCGTATCTATTGACATTGCGAGGAGGGACGACGCCTGCCCTGAGCAAAGTCGAACGGATTCAGGATCTCGTCAGGCGGAAGCCATCTCACTACCCAGTCCTATTCGTATCATTTGTCATTGCGAGGAGGCACGACGTGGCAATCAACGATCACAGCCAGTAATCGTCCGACCCATCCGAATATACGTCCATACGCGACCCCAACCCCAGATCCCTCGGCTGCCTCGGGAAATCGAATGTGGGTGGTGTGCGCTTCCTTCACTCCACTAAAACAGGGTACAAACCCCAATGCGTTCGTAACTCCAAATGAGCGAAACTGAACCCATATCGTTCATGATGTGAGGTTGTAGACGCAGTGCCTATCAGAGGATCCAGAGTTCGAAGCGGAACTCGACAAACGTCAATGAGGCTGTTCGTCAGCCTCAGCCTGATCGCGCTCGTTGCGATTATCGCCGGCTGCGAAAATACGATCTCAATGGAGCGCACGATCGTCGCCCATCTGCCATCTGAAACCCAACTGGCCGCTGAATCAGCAACTCGATCAGCGAGCAGCGAAACTCAACCCGAAGTCCAACCCACTCTCGAACCAGTCGCAACTCTGGCGGCGATCGCCGCGGAATCGACCGCAGCACCGACTCCTTCACGATCGCCACAAGCTGCAGGTACCGCAACCCCCGTATCGAACGTCCAGACGCCCGCGACAGTCGAGCCAACACCACAATCTCTCCCTGCTACTGCGACCACATCACCATCTTCCTCAAATCCAACGGCAACCGCTCTCCCGCCCACCATCGCACCCGCAGCCACAAGCCCCGCCGCTGCTCCAACAGCAACCCCAACCCAACAACCCACAGTAAGCGTGCCATCAGTACCACCGACTCCGAGGCCAACCCCCGGACCTATCAGCCGCCAAACCAACTTCGTCCCGCTAGACGAACCGAAATACGTCGCCCGCGAAAACGCATCGACAAATATCACGAACACCTCTTACGTACTCGGCGTTACCAATAACGGGGAGTCGAGAGCCTATCCGCTCGACATGATGTGGTACCACCACATCGCCAACGACACCGTTGGCGGCGAACCGTGGCTCGTCACCTACTGAATTCTGTGTCATTCAGGGGTCGGGTTCGATCCCATAGTGAACGGTCAACTGCTCAACTTCGAGGTTGTTGCGCTGATCGACGGCGTGTTCTCGATGACCGATCGTGAAACGGGAACTTTGTGGACCCACCTCGACGGGTTGTCGCTTTCAGGTCCGCTGCTGGGTGAGCGCCTCAAGTTCCTGCCGATGCAAATTACTACTTGGGAAGAATGGCAACGACTTTACCCGGAGACCACGGTTCTCGATTGGGACACCGGTTTCCAATCTCGATATCGACCGATAGCACCGGGTGCGAGCGTTGGCAGCAACGCCGATTTCAATGACACAAGACTCCCGGTGAACGCACTGATGATCGGTGTCGAGTCGAACGGCCAGTTCAAGTCGTACCCGCACCAGTTGATCGAACGAGACGGCAATGTGATCAACGACACGTTGGGCGGAGCTCCGATCGTCGTGTTCAGAACGCCGTCTGGCGGTTCAGGGCTAGCTTATTCACGAGTGACTGGAGGCCAGACCCTCTCGTTCCAGATCGAGATCAGCTCGATAAGCATCTACTCTGATCAGGAAACCGGAACACTGTGGAATTCCTCGGGACTCGGAATATCGGGGCCACTCGCCGACACTCAACTCGAGTTCGTCCCGTCGTTTAATACTGAATGGTACGGCTGGGCCGAATATCACCCGACCACGTCCATCTACGGCACGCCGTCAGATTGGGTAACTGTCATCGGCCCATCGACGCAAGGTGGCATGGAGTAGGCGTCTAATCCTATGTCCCGACCGAAGCAAAGCGCCGATATTCATCGGGATAAACTTCGTGGAGGGACCTTCGGTGGATGGGTGCGGTAGGGCGTTCTCCGTCATTACGAGGAAGAGTGACGACAGCCTACACAGTGTTCTGAAGCACGTCTTCCGCGACCCCGCACCAGATCCTTCGGTTCCGATGACCCTTCGACGGGGCTCAGGATGCACTCCACTCAGGACATCGGTTGTTGGCCCTTGCGAACATCGCCTCGACCAAGCCCACCCCGTACGCCCCCAGAAAACGTGGCATCGCCACCTAGAAGCGGGTTCGTAGGACGGGGTCGCCGGTTGGTTGTTCACTTCCACTCGCTGGTTCCGACGTCATCCACACGCGATCGCCCTCAAGGAATATGAACTCAAACTCGCCAGCCCACCTGCCTTCGGGGCTCACGTTGAACGAACCGACGAAAAGCACCTGCTCACCCCGAGTAGTCCACAGGTGATAGCGATAAGCATCGTCGAGCCGATCCACACCGCCCAGCGAAACCTCCGCACCCTGCTCGCCCAGAACCGTTTCGATCCTCATCCAGTCGTTGTCATTGCCCCAGTAGTAGTGAACGAATCGCTCAGGCGAATCGGCGCTCTGGAGCATGATGTTCCAAACTGTCATAAGGCCGATCGCTACCACAAGCAAAGCGGCAATCGGATTCGCAAACACCCAGCGTCGGTACGACCGGCCACGTGCCGGCCTGTCCCTAACGGCCGCGTCGCTGCCAGTGTGCGCCATCACACGCTGCCTCAGTGATTCAGATGGTTCGATCAAATCAGAGCTCGATCCGACCAGAGCAGATACCGCTCCTATTGAGGCGATATCGCCATGCAAATCGCACTCGATGAGATGCATCTCAATCAATAGCACTTCTTCTGCCGAAGCTGTTCCCATTGTGTACGCGGGGATTAGCTCACGAATTTTTTCGCAGCTCATGAAGCACCCCCTGACCCAGCCAGCCCAAATACTTTCCGAAGGCCGTCCATAGCGAGCCGAAGTCGACTTTTAACGGTGCCCAGCGGCAAGTTTGTATGTGCGGCTATTTCGCGGTGCGTCATTCCGCCGAAATATGCCAATTCTACGATTTCGAGCTGCTCTTTCGAGAGAGTGCTTATCGCAGCGCGGATCGCTTCAGCGTCAAGATTGCCTTGTACTTCGTCTACCGGATCACCCACTGCGTTGGTAATGCCTGGATCAAGTGGAGAGTTGGGAATTGCTGCACGTCGAGTTCGGCTCCGAAGCGCATCGATAGCTCTACGATGGGTGATCGTCAGAAGTAATCCGTCGAGTGTGCCGCGAGTGGAATCCAGCTTCCGCGGGTTGTCCCAGATCCAGATGAATGCGTCCTGTGCAACATCTTCTGCTGCTGCGCCATCCCCAAGAATTCGATACGCGAGCCCAAATACTCGCCCCGACATTCGATCAAATAGCTCTTCAAGCGCAGTGGGATCCCTACTCACAATCCGTTCGATGAGACTGGATTTGGCGCGCGTCTCTACGCCAGCCGATGGGGTACCGGCGACAACGTCTTTAGCAGACTGCTTATTAATGTGAGTTGCCAAATCTGGCGGTGTGTTCCGTTCGACTGAAATGGTCCCCGTTCGAGTTGCCCGTATTGGGGCATTGATCTGAATTTCAGTCGTCATTTGGTTTCTACGGCGGATTACCTGAAAGAGTTTTCTCTGCACAACACTTGTAGTTCGCCGGGCCGGTTGATTTGGATCACTTCTGTATGGGAACGGGTCATTTGACCTCGCAGTGATCCAAATCTTCTATCAAAACGAACAACCTTTAAATAACTGATTACCAGTTTGGCCGGTAACCGGCCGGAGGATTCGATTTATGACTGGACTGATTGCGATACGACGCCCGAGTGCCATCGCCCTGCTGCTTGCGGCGGTGGTTTTAGTGGCATGTGGAGGCGACGACGCTGAAGCGACTGCTGTTCCTGCTGCTCCTGCGGCTCAGCCAACGGTAGCCCCAGCGGCGACCGATGTGCCGCCGTCGCCGACGAGGGTGGTGACTGAAGAATACGATTACGGAAGCGGGGTTGCACCCAGTTCTAACGATCACGAAATCGAGATTGCGTCCAGTTCTAACGCCGAACTCGGCGATATCCCCACCGATTCAAAAGGAATGACTCTCTACATATTCGATCGCGACGCCGAAGGTGTTTCGAACTGTTCTGGTGGCTGTCTCGACAAATGGCCGCCGTTGAAGGTCGGAGATACTGTGACAGTGGAAGGCGAAGTGTCGGCGAGCATAGGAACGATTGATCTCGCCGACGGCACCAAGCAGGTGAGTGTCAACGGCTTTCCTGCCTACTACTTTGCAGGTGACTCGGCAGAGGGCGATACCGCTGGCAATGGTGTCGGCAACGTGTGGTGGGTGTTCAACCCGGACGGATCGCCGCAAAGGCCCGCAAAAGTCGGGCTGGCTGAAAACGAAGCTCTAGGATCGATTCTCGTCGATGGAACCGGACTCAGTCTGTACATCTTCGACCGTGACGTCGAAGGAGTTTCGAACTGCTCAGGTGGATGTCTGGATAAATGGCCGCCGTTGCTCGCCGAGTACGGAACAGCTGCACTGGGCGACGTAACCGCCACTCTGGATACGATCACCAGAGACGATGGCGCAGTTCAAGTAACAGTCAACGGCTTCCCCGCCTACTACTGGGCAGGTGACTCCGCCGGAGGCGACACGGCTGGCAACGGTGTTGGGAATGTGTGGTGGGTGTTCAACCCAGACGGATCGCCGCAACGACCGGCAAAAGTCGGGCTGGCTGAAAACGAAGCTCACGGGTCGATTCTCGTCGATGGAGCCGGACTCAGTCTGTACCTGTTCGACAACGATGCTGCAGGAGTTTCGAACTGCTCGGGCGGCTGCCTCGCGAAATGGCCGCCTTTGCTCGCCGAATACGGAACAGCTGCACTGGGAGACGTAACCGCCAGTCTGGGCACGATCACCAGAGATGATGGCGCAGTTCAAGTAACGGTAAATGAAATGCCTGTGTACTACTGGGCCAGCGATGCGTCAGAAGGAGATACCGGAGGTCAGGCCGTCGGCGAAGTCTGGTGGCTTCTCGATGCTGCCGGAGACGCCATACGCAATAAGCTGCCGGAGGCGTCAGCCGGATATTAAAAAAATATGCCGGGTGAGAGTGACTCTCTTACCCGGCAAGTGCGCTACTCGTCGGTGCTCTCGGAAGAATCAGTCTTGCTACTTCCGCGGCCACCTGAACTCTCGTAAGCAGCATCGCCACCGATAGACGTGTCGAATATCTTGTAGAGCCTCGCTCCGACGATTCCGGCAAACACGCCAAACACGGTTACCAGTAAGAAAATTATCATCGAAACAATAGCGAACGGCTCCCATCTCGCAGGGCACTTGCGTATGCCCGAGCACAGCCATGCGCTGGTGCCGCCGTACCCGCCACCGATCATCAGCCCAACTGCCACGCCGATAATCAAGCCCACTACTGCCGGGCGTCTTCTGGATATAAATTGAAACATCTTGCTTCAACCCTACTGCCAATTCACCCAAAACGCACTGCGATATCCAGTCGATGCCCTCGTCAGCTAATTTTCACGAATCCGACACTCCTGCCCCTTGAATATTGAGCTGGCCGGAGTAGATTCACTCGGGTCAATCGTCCTGTTCAGACCTGCAATGCAATCTAGCTGCTATGCCTAGTGTCGGTTGCTCAGTTCCTACTATTGTTAGTAGAGATGCTGGGTAATGCATCGAGGATTGGCGAAGATCGAACGTGCGTGTGACGACGTGCACGTTTTAGGCGATCATCGAAAGCAATCTTTCAGCGAGGATTATGCAAGCGCTCATAAATAGAAAAGCCGCTTATTTCTGGACCCTTTTCCTATTTTTGGGATTCGTGATCCTGGATTTCATGTTGCCACTTGGGGTCGCGGCTGGCGTGCCATACGCCGTCGCCGTTATGGCATCTCTGCGTACTGCCAGCCCTCGATTTATCGTTGGTGTGACGATCGCCGGCATCGCCCTAACGCTAATCGGCCTCCTCATGTCGCCCGATGGCGGAGAATCCTGGAAAGTAATCGCCAACCGCGTACTGGCGATCTTCGTAATTGCCGGTGCTGGGATTTTTGCCGTTTACGCAATATCTGTTCGACGCCGCGCCACCCGTCAGGCAATCATGTTCGAACAGGTCAGGCGCAAACGAGTGCAGGAATCGAACGTAGAGCTCATTCGATCAGCCGAAGCACGCAGCGTATTTCTTGGCCAGATTTCACACGAGCTGCGAACACCGCTCACGAGCCTAACCACGTTCGCCCATATCCTCGACGAAAAATCCGACACGCTGACCCCGGACCGGATCAAATCCCACTCCGAAGTCATAGGCCGCAGCGCACGCCGGCTCGAAACGCTTATCGACGATTTGTTCGACGTTTCAGGCACCGAAACCGGAACGTTCAAGCTGTCGTTGGCGAGCATCGATCTACCACAGGTCGTGCAAGACACCGTCGACAATTACGCCCAGCAGGCGCGCAGTCGTGATCAGGAGATCGTGTTCGATATCGACATTCCTGCCAACTCGAAGTACCACGCATTAGCCGATCCTTTACGCATAGCGCAGGTCGTAACAAACCTCGTATCGAACGCTTCAAAATACTCTTGGCCGGGATCGACTATCAACGTTCTGTGCAGCTTTGAAAATAGTAAGTACATTGTGAAAATCACCGATCACGGCGACGGTATCAAGCGCGAAAATATTTCGAAGGTGTTCACACCGTTCTACCGTGTCGACAATGAAAACGTACGATCAGTTCCCGGAGCCGGACTCGGCCTGACGATCGTTCGTTCGATAGTTGAACTTCATGATGGGCATATCTCCATCGAAAGCGAACTCGAAATCGGAACCACCGTGACCTTCACGATTCCCGCCTTCCCGGACGAGTAGCTCCCACTACTCGAACGCAACCACTCGCCTGTGCAATGTGTTGCCCCAGACGCCACCGACTACTTCACTCGATCCAGCACGCCTCGACCGATCATCTCGATGTCGTCAACGGGCCACGGCAAATCTTCCATCGTTGGGCCAGCCGAAACCGTTATAAGCCACTCCCGCTGGCGGAATATGCTTATGCGACCGACCCCGTCGTGTTCCATCAGCGCCGAAAGCTGATCGATCAATCCCTCGGCGGCGCTGTTTATTTCCGAAATAGGCACATCGCTTGCGATGAAAACGTTTTTCATAAACTCGTAATAGTCGATAGCCGAATCGTCGGAATCGAACTGCATTAGTGCGATCGTCAGAAACTCGCCGCCCTGTACACCGGTCTTATAAGCCGCCGAACACATCGAAAGTACCTGCGGACGCGAATCCTTAGCGCTCTCTGTCAGAGACTGCGTATCCAGTGAAAAATCACCCGCTGCTGGCGCCAGAACTCCGTCACACGTCTCGTGGTCGATATCACTAACTGAAATAGCGCTCACCACCGCCTCTGTTGTTGCAACAGCCGGGCTCCTGATCGGGTCAGATTCGCCACCCGACTCGTCACCCGATCCGACCACCAGCGAGAAGGCCGCAAAGGAAAGAACCCCAATCAGCATCATCACAAATAATTTACGCACAGTCAGCCTCACTCGTAAAAAGCTCGAATACGCGGAAAATAATACCTCCGCTTACTTGTACAACGCTCGCCCTGCCAGATGAGTTCCGTCCGTAAAAAACTTGCCAGCTACGACACGAACGATTCTTCATCCCGACTGTAGCGAAGCCAAGCGGAACGACCTAATACGTTCCCACCGCAGTAAACTATCGAACCAGTCAGTTCCGACCAATCATCATCCTAGCCCCGTCCGCTCTGAGCAAGTCGAATGTGCCTAAGGGTTCAGAGCAGCTATCATCAACCGAACCAGCCAACAACTCCCCAATCGATGTCATGCTGAACTAGCTTCAGTATCTTTCTCCCCCTTGCAACGATAAGCAATTCAAACTCACGCCATGACCAACTCAGCCAACACCCCCTCCAACTCAGAAAACTCAGCATCGCTGCCAGCAGCCAACGACCCCAAAGCCCTCCGCCAGGCCGTGCTCGACCACATGCACGTCGGCATGACCAACCACACCCTTCTCGCCGAAGAAGGCGGCCCGCTGCTAATGGCATCCGCAGAAGGCATCTACGTCACCGACATGGAAGGCAACCGCTTCATCGACGGCATCTCCGGCATGTACTTCCGCAACGCCGGACACGGCAGAGACGAAATCGCCGAAGCCGTCTACGAACAGCTCAAAAACGTCAGCATGAACGTCTACTCAGGCGCCACGCCCGTCACCATCCGACTCGCCGCCAAGCTCGCCCAAATCACCCCCGGCGAACTCACCCGCACGTTCTTCTGCCAGGGCGGATCCGAAGCCAACGAATCGTCGCTCAAAATGGCGCAGGCGTACCACGTGCGCAGGGGCGACACCGGACGCTTCAAGGTCATCTCACGCAACGGCTCGTATCACGGGTCTACCTACGGCACGATGTGGCTCGGCGGTCACCCCGGCTTCCCGAGAACCGACTACCAGCCGAGACCGGCAAACGTCGTCACGGTCGGGCAGCCCCACTACTACCACGACACCTACGGCGTTTCGTCGGCAGAGGAAAACGGCGAACGGGCGGCTCAGGAAATCGAGGATGCGATTCTGTTCGAAGGACCCGAGAGCGTTTCGGCAGTTATCGGCGAACCGGTCTCTCAACCCCTCGGAGGAGTCGTGCCGCCGCCGAACTATTGGCTTCGTGTTCGGGAGATTTGCGATAAGTACGGTGTGCTGCTGATATTTGACGAAGTCATTACAGGCTTTGGACGATTAGGCGAGTGGTTTGGCGCCGATTACGTTGGGGTTACTCCCGACATCATGTCCTTTGCGAAGGGCATTACGTCGGGTTACTTCCCGGTGGGCGGATCGATCTCGACTCAGAAGATCG
>Ga0114996_10004566_pt1 | contig 16538 bp, 12 predicted proteins | sample ArcticOcean_MG_C_4_FD_87039 | JGI IMG/M metagenome (GOLD analysis project Ga0114996, IMG submission 87039) | Marine microbial communities from western Arctic Ocean - ArcticOcean_MG_CB4_134 | ecosystem: Environmental > Aquatic > Marine > Oceanic | place: Arctic Ocean: Canada Basin | collected...
GGGCGGGACTTTCGATCCGCCTCACCTGGGTCACCTGATCGTCGCCCGCGACGCGGCTGAGGAGCTGGGCCTGGACCGCGTCTTTCTCGTGCTCGCCGCCCGGCCCCCTCACAAGTGTCGAGCGACCGCCCCTGCGGGGCTGCGCCTGGAAATGCTGGAGGCGGCGTCTGTGGACGACCCGGTGCTGGTCGCTTCCGACATCGAGGTGCACCGCGCGGGGACCTCGTACACGGTCGACACATTGCGGGAGCTTCGCGCTCGGTATCCCGAGGCCGAATTGGTGCTTCTGATCGGAGTGGACCAGTGGCGCCAGCTCGCAGGCTGGAAAGATCCCCAAGGAATCGCCCAGCTGGCGACCGTCGCAGTCATGGCCCGAGAGGGGGATGACCCCGCTGCCGTGGACCCTGGGGTCGCCGTCCCCGCGCGCGTCGTGCCGGTCACCCGGATCGACGTGTCGGCGACCGACGTGCGGGCGCGGGCCCGGCAGGGGAGATCTATCCGGCACCTGGTGCCGGAGGCGGCTTGTAGAATCATCGAGCGGGAAGCGCTCTACGCGCCGCCCGCGGTTCAGCACACCTAGCAGAATCGAGAATGCTCAAGACCCTGATGAAGAAGGTGGTGGGCTCCCGTCATGAACGGGAAGCAAAACGCCTCCGGCCCACGGTCTCGGAGATCAACCGGCAGTTTGCGGACCTGGCCTCCCTCACCGACGACGAGCTGCGCGCGAAGACGGAGGAGTTTCGCGAGCGGATCGGAGAGCGGAGCGGCTCGCTCCAGGAGCGAGCCGGCACCCTGCGGGACGAAAAACGACAGTCTGAAGATCCGGCGGAGCGGGAGCGCCTCTCGGTTGAGATCTCGGGTCTGGAGAAAGAGGTCATGGCGGCGGTAGAAGAGGTGCTCGACGAGCTCCTTCCGGAGGCCTACGCGGTGGTCAAGGATGCCTGCCGGCGGCTGGTGGGCAGGGAGATCATGGTCACGGGCCACCCTATGGTGTGGGACATGATTCCCTACGACGTGCAGCTCGTGGGTGCGATCGCCCTGCACGATGGCAAGGTCGCGGAAATGGCTACCGGGGAGGGGAAGACCTTGGCCGCCACCATGCCACTTTACCTGAACGCGCTGGCGGGCCGGGGCGCGCACCTCGTGACGGTCAATTCCTACCTGGCCCAGCGAGACGCCGAGTGGATGGGGGCGATCTACCGCTGCCTCGGCCTCACCGTGGACGTCATCGACCGCTACGAGCCTGGTACGCCGGAGCGGCGTGCCGCGTACCGGGCCGACATCACGTACGGCACCAACAACGAGTTCGGCTTCGACTACCTGCGCGACAACATGGTACACACGCTCGAACAGCGCGTGCAGCGCTGGCACCACTACGCGATCATCGATGAGGTCGACTCGATCCTGATCGACGAGGCCCGGACTCCGCTCATCATCTCCGGCGCGGTCGGGCGGGACACCTCCACCCCGTTCAACCAGTACAACACGCTTGTGCGGAGCCTCTTCAACAAGCAGCTCCGCGTGACCAACGAGCTGGTGGCGGACGCGGAGAAGGACCTGGAGGAGGAGCTCCATGACGAGGTCGGGGAGAAACTTCTGGCGGTCCAGCGCGGGACGCCCAAGCACCGAAAGCTGGCCAAGCTGTTCGCCGAAGATCCGGGCTTGCAGAAGCTGGTGCAGCGTGCGGAAGCGGACTTCATGCGCGAAAAACGCCTCCACGAGGTCGACGAGCTGCTCTATTTCGCCATGGACGAGAAGGGGCACAACGTGCACCTCTCGGACAAGGGGCTGGATGAGCTCGCCCCCAACGATCCCGAAGCGTTCGTGGTGCCGGACGTCTCTGAGGAGCTCGGGCGGATCGAGAAGGAGGAGTCGTATACGGCCGAAGAGCGACGCACGATGATCCAGGCTCTGGAAACCGAGTATGCCGACAAGAGTCAGAAAATACACGTCATCCATCAGTTGCTGAAGGCGTATGCGCTCTACCAGAAAGACGAGAAGTACATCGTCGCCGAGGACGGCCAGGTCGTGATCGTGGACGAGTTCACGGGCCGGCAAATGGCCGGTCGCCGCTGGAGCGACGGGCTCCATCAGGCGATAGAGGCCAAGGAGGGTGTGGAGGTGAGGGGTGAGACCCAGACGCTCGCCACCATCACCATCCAGAACTACTTCCGGATGTACGACAAGCTGTCTGGGATGACGGGGACAGCGGAGACCGAGGAGAACGAATTCCACCAGATCTATGACCTCGACGTCATGGTCATCCCGACCGACCGACCCGTCGTCCGCGACGACCGGGAAGACCTCATTTTTCGCACCAAGCGCGAGAAATTCAACGCTATCATGGACGAGATGGAGCGGCTCCACCGCATGGAGCTGCCGGTGCTGGTCGGGACCACCAATGTGGAGGTGTCGGAGACGCTGTCGCGCATGCTCAAGCGCCGCGGCCTGGCCCACAACGTGCTGAACGCGAAGCAGCACAAGAGGGAATCAGAGATCGTGGCCGAGGCCGGCATGCCTGGGGCGGTCACCATCGCGACGAACATGGCCGGGCGCGGGACAGACATCAAATTGGGGGATGGCGTCACGGCGCCCCGCACCGTCGGGTGGGCGAAGGCCAAGGGACTCGACGTCGTCGAGATTCAGCCCGTGGACCCGACGCTCTATGACGATAAGGCGATGGAGCGTCCCGACGATAACGTGATCGAGGTGGGGGGGCTCCATATCCTCGGATCCGAGCGCCATGAGTCGCGGCGCATCGATCGACAGCTCCGCGGCCGCTCCGGCCGGCAGGGGGATCCGGGCGAGTCCCAATTTTTCCTCTCGCTCGAAGACGACCTGATGCGGCTGTTCGGGTCGGACCGGATCGCCTCGGCGATGGAGAAGATGGGAGCCGAAGAGGGTGAGGTGATCACCCACGGGCTTGTCACGCGCTCCATCGAGCGGGCCCAGAAGCGCGTAGAGATGAACAATTTCGAGTCCCGCAAGCGCCTGTTGGACTACGACGACGTGATGAACCAGCAGCGCGAGGTCATCTACGACCTCCGTCTGTTCGCGCTCGAGGGTGGTGAGGACCTCAAGGGTGAGACTTGGGAGATGATCGAGCACGCCCTCCGCGCTGCAGTGGAGGAATTCACTACCGAGGATGAGTCGCCCGAGGAATGGGACCTAGCCGGGCTTCGCCAGCGCCTCCTCCTCGACTTCTTCGTCGTAGCGGATCAGCTGCCGCAGCAGAACGATCTCGACGAGGATGATGTGGTCGATGGGGTACTGGCATCCGGTCGAGACGCGTTCCACAGGAAGCTCGAGGGCTTCGGAGAATTCAGCGAGCGTGTAATGAGCTTCGTTCTCCTCACCACAATCGACGACAAATGGAAGGACCACCTGTACGATCTGGATCACCTGAAGACGTCGATCAGCTTCCGGAGCTGGGGGCAGAAGGATCCGCTGGTCGAGTACAAGCAGGATGCGTACGAGATGTTCGTGGGCATGATGGCCGATCTGCGAAAGACGGTTGCCCGGAATTTCTTCCGGGCTCAGATCGGAGCGCCTCCGCAGGCTCGGCCGCAGCCGCGGCAGCGGTTGGTGTTGTCGGGGCCGTCGGAGACGCCGGACACAGCGGTGGGTAGAGGGGAGATCGCGCGGCGCGAGGAAGCGGTCGGCGAGGTTCCGGCCCGAGTGGATGCGATGGGCATGTCGCGGAAAGTGCGCACGGACGTGTCGGGCCTAGGCGGCCCGGTCAGGGGCCCTGATCCGCGGGATCTCGCCACTAATCGGGGCAAGGAGCGGACGAAGACGCCGGTCACCGTGGCGGCCGAGCCGGGGCGGAACGACCCTTGTTCGTGCGGGAGTGGAAAGAAGTACAAGAAGTGTCACGGGAGAACTGGCTAGGGACCCCGGCATCACCGCGAACCTCGTGCGAGCTAGAGACCAACGTCAGGTTCCGGGAGGGTCGAGGCGACATTCGCGACCTGGACGTCCTGAAGGCTCTCCCCGACGACGTCGACGTCGTGGTACGTCTGGCCGCCCTGGCGGGTGTCCGTCACTCCATCGAGCGGTGCGGTGGTTCGTGTGGTTGTTTGAGGAATAGAGGGCGGGAAGGGCGGTGCCCTAGCGGACTGTTGCGGCCCGGTCGGCCACCAGCTCCGCGAACGGAAGCGCAGACGTGAAAGCCGGCGATACCGCGTTCAGCACATGCACTGAGCGTGTGCCCTCCTCGACCACGAAGTCCATCACGAGCTCCAGCCGCTTTCGGTTGATGAGCTGGGCCCGGATCCCGACCTTCGACCAACCGGTGACGTCCCGACCACGCAGCCGAGGCGCTAGGGCGCGGGCGTCCCTCAGGAAGCCTGGCTTGGTGTAGCGGGTCGCTTCCTCGGCCACCATCCTGCGGAAGCCGTGGCGGTTGAGGATGAGCATCCGCCCCAGATCCCATCCCATGCGCGCCGCTTCACGCGGCCGCACTCCTTTGATCCACCCGTAGTTCTCCCGCCCGAGCGCAGGCAGAGCGGTGGGCCCCAGGGTCACGTCACCATGGACGGTTGGGGTGATGTGAACACCCAGAAAGGGTACGCGCAGGTCCGGAGCGGGATAGACGAGCCCCCGAAAACGGGTCGCCGCTTCGGCGCGAAGCTTACGGTACATGCCCCGGAAGGGCAGGATAGCATACTCGAGCCCTACCCCGGCCGCATGGGCGATGCGGTCGGCGTGAAGGCCCGCGCAGTTCACCAGTATCCCGTAGGGGCGCGGTCCAGCAGCTGTGCTTGCTATTCCCGCCTGGTCGTCCGCTCGCATCACTCGGACTCCCCGCTCGATGCGCACCCCGGCGTCCGCGGCGTCCGCGCTCAGGCACTGCAGGATGGACCTGGAGTCTGTGATTGCCGTATCCGGGGAATGGAGCGCCATGCCGTGGGTGGTTGCCTCCGGCTCGATGCGGCTTAGCTCATCCGGGGAGATCCGCTCCACCCGCACTCCGTTATAAAGCGCCTGTCGGTATAGCACGTCGATCTGGGGCGCGGTCTGTTCCGAGGATGCCACGATGACCTTGCCACACGTCCTCAGGGGAAGTTTCCGGTCGATCGCGTATTCCCGGAGCCGCCGGGCCCCCTCCGCGCACAACCGGGCCTTGAGACTGTCGGTGGCGTAATAGATCCCGGCGTGGAGGACCCCGCTGTTCCGCCCCGAGGCGTGCAGTCCCAGAGCCGGCTCCTTCTCCAAGAGAGTCACCGAACCGATCCCTCGGCGGCGCAGCTCGAGGGCCACGGCCAGGCCGACGATGCCGCCGCCCACCACCAGGAAGTCGCTTCCGTTGTTCACTTGACGCGATCCCTTGTCAGCGTGTCCAGGCGTGATGCCATTCCCGCGGCGATGATGATGGCGTGCGACCCAGGGCTTCCTCAGAAGATGGCGTTGAGGATTGTCATGATGTCGTCGGAGTCCAGATCGACGATATTATTGTCCATCCTGCCCTTGGTGAAGCACTCGTCCTTGATCCATCCGAGGTCGCTGCGGGCGACGCCGTACTCCCTCAGGCAAAATCTCACCTTGCCTGCGAGGGCCCGCTCCACCCAAGGCCACAGCTCGTCGGCAGCCGCGACCCCGAGATGGTTGGACAGCCGGTCCAGCTTCGACCGCACGGATCTTCCGTTGATCTCCATCAAGGGCCGCAGGGGCATGGAGCACGCGATTCCGTGCGGAATACCGAAGTGAGCCGTGAGCGGGTAGCTGATCGAGTGCGCAGCCGCGGTGCTTGTGTTTGAAAAGGCCAGCCCCGCTAGGTGCGAGCCTAGGAGCAGCTGTCGCCGCACGTCGAGGTCCACCGGCTCCGATAGGCCGTCCAAGGCCGGCACGATCAGCCCGATTCCCCTAATGGCGATCTCGTCGGATCGCTCGTTCTCATTCTTGTTCCAAATCGCTTCGAGCGCATGTGACAGCGCGTCCATGGCGGAGGCCAGGGATAACTCGACCGGCAGGCTCTCGCAGAGTCGGACATCGTATATGGCGTCATCTGGGTAGTTGTCTGGGTCTGAGATCGAGTGCTTTCGCTTGTCGTTTTTGTCCCAGACCGTGGCCCACTTCGTCATTTCGCTCCCAGTGCCGTGGGTGGTGGGCACTGCCACGAAGCGCGCCTTGGGTCCGATGGCGACAGGCTTCAAGTTGCCGAGAAGTTCCTCGATCTGCGACTCGCCCCTGTACAGGGCGACCCGCATGACCTTGGCCGTATCGAGGACCGACCCGCCGCCGATCGCGACAATGAAATCCGGGGCAACCTCCAGCGCGGTGTCGATCGCCGACTGGCATGACCGGATCGAGGGACCGTTTTCGATGTCGCTGAAGACGGAGCAATCTTTTCCCAGCGTGTTCATCACCCCGGCGAAGTCGTCGGTCCCCATGAACCTCTTCGACGCCACCACGAGCTTGAGCGACCGCCTCTCGTGGGACGCGATCCGAGCGAGCGTATCGACGAGGTCGCCGGTGTGGACGGCCACCGGGTTGTGAAAGGTAGTCACGGGCTCAGCGCCCGAGAGAACGCTCTCGCCATGGTGAAGGCATCTTCCGCGGGGCGGGGTAGGTTCTCGAGAGTTCCGGACGCGATGTCGTTCACTTGACGTTGTTGGTCGCGACGGTAGCCGTCGCGATCAATAGGACACGGGCCAGCCATCGGTCGACGGTGAAGCCGCCGCCGATTGCGACCATGAAATCCAGGACAGCCTCCAGCATAGCGTAGATCGCCGACGTACCCTTCGTACGCCAGGAGATCCCTCAGCACCGCCCGGCTATAGTGCGTTAGAGTGCGATGACAATCCTTACATCGCTAGTCGTAGCATGCGACAGGCCGGCAGCGTCCCGCAGAAGCGACGAGGAACGGCGTCTTGCGCTCGGAAACTAGCGTTCTCATTGTTGTCGGCGAGATAGGGGAACCTCAGTCTCCGCTCTCGTCCTCGGATTCGAGTGGTGCCGCAGAGCCGGACGTTCTGCCCCGGGTCAGCTTCCTTGAAAACGCGACGCGGACCGATCGTATGCCCAGAGGTTCATTTAAGAGCCCGTTCAAGGGGTTTTCGAAGACCGGCCGCACCTTTCCTGCGGAGCTCTACCAGGAGGCGCTCTGGTACGCCTGCCGGACCCGGGCCCGGGCCGAGAAGATGGTCGGTAAGCTCTTGAGCCAGGCGGGGTTCGAGGCGTATTTGCCCCTGGTGCAGAAGGAGCGGCAGTGGTCGGACCGGAAGAAGCGCGTGGCCTTCCCGCTCTTTCCCGGCTACACCTTCGCCCGCTTCGACCTGAGCCAGTACGACGACGTCGTCCGGATCCACGGCATCGTGGACGTAGTCAAGCCGAACGGGTATCCGTCTCCCCTCCGCGAGGAGGAATTGGAATCCGTCCGGCGCCTGGTGGCCGGTATGGAGGAGACATCTGTAGAGCCTCTTCCGGCCGATTTTTTCGACATCGGAGATTCCGTGCTAGTTACCTGCGGTCCCTTCCGCGGGATGCGAGGCTTGCTCTTGGAGAAGCGGGGGCAGGCCCGGGTCGCTATCCGGCTCACCGCCATCCGCCAGGCGGTGAGCGTGCATCTGGATCTCTCCACATTGAGATCGCTGGCCTGAGTCAGACGAACCTCGCAACTGACAGGGCGAAGCTGCATCCTGCCGAGCCAGCGACCATGGATTATCCGATTATCACCCATGACCGACCACCTGATCGCTCGCCATGGGGCATCTCGGACCCGGACGAGGAGCCTACGGATCCCGGCGTCGTCATCGACACGACCGACATCACCACGGAGGAGGGGCCCGGCGGGCAATCCTACACCTGGAAAGGGGGTCTTACCTTAGGGCTGGTGTAAACCCGGGGGAGCGTAAAAACGGAGCCTTGCGCACTGCCGGAGCACGTTTTACTCTGGGCGGCTGGAAGGCAAGTAATCCTTTGGTACCCCTTCCTTACGGGACCCACTCCGAGGGTCGGGCAGGGTAGTCCTTTCCTGCAGAAATCCATAGCTGCACATGTGGTTCATGAACCAGAGTGCGTCTCTACCTGGGAGTGACGGAGCGGAGCTGTGTCCAGGATCAGGTGACAAGGCAAGCGATGGAAGACGACGATGTATGAAGGGGCTGACGTTCCATAACCACGATCCCGACGTCCAAACCGCTCCCGGAGGCCGTCTGGATCAATCCCCCCCCCCATCACCACACATTGAGATTGCTCTCTAATTTTTACTCCCTCGAGTTGTCTCACGACCGTTGACAGGTTCCGCGGTATGCTACGGCCCGGGTCCTGGGTTCCAAAAAAATTCCCTGCCGCTGTGCTAATTACGACGTTTCGCCACTCCCGCGAGATCCTGGTAAAGATTGACCCCGGCCTTCACAGGTCTATCTTTAGTGTTGGGATTGTGAGGTAACGATCATCTTTTGTTTCCCGCGTAATGCCCGAGGACTCGGGATTACAGGCCACCCGAAGAGCCCCACAAAATGATCCAAGCGGCAGCCAACGGCGCGATCAATGCCACGTTTATCAATCCTCCGTTCATGCGGCGCTTTTCCCGGGAGTCCCGGAGCCCCAGCGTCACCAAGAGCAACACCCTTTATTATCCCCATTTCCTATGTTATGCAGCAGCAGCAGCGTCCACGGTGGAGGGGGTGACCATCGACGTTATCGACGGCAGCCCTGGGGAGCTGACCTTCGAGGAAGTGGTGGAGCGCACGCGCAAGAACGACGCCCGCCTAGTGGTCCTAGACACCTCCACCCCCAGCATCTACAGCGATTTGAAATTGGCCTCTGAGATCAAGGCGGCCCAGCCGGAGGCGGTGGTGTGCGTGGCAGGCCCCCACGTCACGGCGACCATCGACGATACCTTCGCCTACAGCCGGGAGAACGGGCTGCAACTGGATGCAGTCCTTGACGGGGAGTACGACCACACGGTGCAGGAGATGTCCCGCCGCATCATGGCGGGGGAGGAATGGCGGGATATCAAGGGGCTGGCCTACGCCCGGAACGGAGAGGTCGTCAGCACAGGTAAGTCGGAGCCTATCCACGACTTTGATGCTATCCCGTTCGTCACCAAGATCTACAATCAGTTCCTCAACATCCCCGATTATTTCATGGCCCACACCAAGACACCCATGGTGACGGTCATCACCGGCCGGGGCTGCCCGTACCGGTGTTCCTTCTGCCAGCTTCCTCAGGTGATGTACGGCCACAAGTACCGCACGCGCTCCCCGGAGAACGTGGTGGATGAGTTCGAATACATCGAAACCCACCTGCCCTACGTTAAGGGGGTTATGATCGAGGACGACACTTTTACCGCTGACCAGGCCCGGGTGCGCGAGATCTGTCGGCTGATGGTGGAGCGGGGGGTGACCAATCTAGAGTACACCTGCAACGCCCGGGCGGACGTCAAGCTGGAGACCCTGGAGGCGATGAAGCAGGCGAACTTCAAGATGTTCTGCGTGGGCTTCGAGAGCGGCGACCAGGATATCCTCAACAAGATGCGCAAGGGTACCAAGATGGTCAGGATCCAGGACTTCGTGTCCAATGCCGCGGATGTGGGTATCCATATCCACGGCTGTTTCATGTACGGCAACAAGTTCGAGACGCGTGACACCATGGAACGGACTCTTAATTTCGCCCTTTCCCTGGACATCGACTCGGCCCAGTTCTACCCCATCATGGTATCCCCCGGGACCTACGACTATGACTTTTACAAGGCCGAGGGACTGCTCCGCACCGAGAATTTCTCCGAGTGGAACGATGGAGAGGGGCAGCACCGCTCGACCGTGGAGCGGCCCGGCCTGAGCAACAAGGAGATCGAGGACTTCTGTGACCTCAGCCGCCGCCGGTTCTACCTCCGGCCCCGCTACGTCTTCGATAAGCTCCGGGAGTCCCTCACCGACGTGCAGCACTTCCAGAAGAACCTACGAGGTTTCTCGGTGCTGGCGAAGCACTTGGTCACACGCAAGGGGGCGTGACCGCTCTGCTATGGAGCGGGACGGTCTCACGGTTAGTGTGCAAGGCGCGGCCACTACCGTGGGGAGCGTAACAACCCTCCGTATCTGAACTGCTCACATCTTCAGGCTGACGGTTTCAAGAAAACGCAACCGGGCTTGTTCCCGATGCGTGACTACCGTAGCACCTTCTTCTAACAGTAGATCCGAGCATCCCAATGAAGGCGAAGGACTTTGAGGTCATAGTAGTAGGTGCGGGACCAGCCGGGAGCCTTGCGGCTGCAAACCTGGCTGCGGCGGGTCATGACGTGGCGCTTGTGGATGAGAACGAGGGGCCCCGCAGCAGGATCATCTGCTCGGGGATCATAGGCCTTGAAGCATTCGCGCACTTCGATCTTCCACGGGAATCCATCGTGGACTCGATAAAGCGCGTTTCTTTCTTTTCCCCCTCGGGATTGGAGGTGCCGTACTGTCCCGAACAGCCCCTAGCGCACGTTGTGGACCGAGCTCAGTTCGACGACCAGCTAGTTTCGCGAGCTGTTGCCGCCGGGACCTGCCTGTTGCGAGGCCACAAGGCCCGAAAAACTCTGGTCACCGACAGAGGAGTAGAGCTCACGGCCGAGGTCAACGGGGGCCAGCAGCTCTTACGAGGGAAAGCGATCGTTGTGGCTACCGGCTATCGGCAGTGGCTGCACAAGCAACTCAACCTCGGCAGTCCTCCTGGATTCGTTCAAGGGACCCGCGCTGAACTGCCTATCAAGCTGCCCGAAGGCGCGGAGCTGTACTTCGGTCGAGGGTTCGCTCCAGGATTCTTCGCGTGGGCAGTTCCACGGGGAAACGGGACGGCGGGCATCGGGCTTCTGGGATCACAAGGCGGGAAACTGCTCATCAAGGAGCTCTTGAAGACCGATGCCGTAAGGTCTCGTCTCAATGGCGACGGGTTAGCCAGTTCCGATGAACACGGTTATACGATCATGAGCCGTGGTATTGTCCAGGGGCCTGTCGATCCAAGTGTGGCAGATCGAGTAGTCGCCGTCGGGGAGGCAGCTGGACAGGTGAAGACGACTACGGCAGGAGGTATCTACTATGGCCTGATTGGCGCTGAGCTAGCTGCCGAAGTGTTGAGTGACGCTCTCCGACGCGGAAAGCTGTCGGCTGAGTCTTTGTCCAGCTATCAGCATGCATGGCGCAGCCGGCTGGACGGTGAGATACAGGGAGGGCTCCAGCTTCAGGAGTTGGCGAAGAGTTTGAGCGACCGCGATGTAGATGAACTGTTTCGCGTGTTGCAGAGGGACCTCGCTCCGAGGCTTCGCCAGCTCGTCAGTTTTGACTGGCATCGTAGGACGGTCCGGGCGTTGCTACATGCGCGGCGCATCCATAGTGTGGTTGAAGGTGCGTTCCTACCCAGGTGAGAGGATGCACACGAATTTTGCCGATGAGCAGGTACGGCTGGCGGACATGTGTCTGTATCCGGATCCGTTGTCGAAGAGGGTTTTCGACGTCTCTCTCGCTGCTCTGGGATTGATAGCGTCCTTCCCGCTGTGGCCAGCGATGGCGGCGGCCATCAAGCTGACTGACGGTGGCGCCGTATTCTATGGCCACGAGCGAGTCGGGCGGGGTGGCGCTCGCTTCAATAGTTGGAAATTCCGATCGATGGTGGAGGATTCGGATAAACGTTTTGGGCCGCTCCAGGCGAGTGCTGGAGACAACCGGGTGACCAAGATCGGGAGGTTGCTCAGGGCCACTGCGATGGACGAGTTGCCCCAGCTCTGGAACATCCTTGTTGGCGACATGAGCTTCGTGGGACCGCGGGCTCTTCTCCCGGAAGAGATCGAGATAGAGGGTGAGCAGGTGCCGGTTCCCGTTGAGGATGTTCCGGGTTACGAGGAACGCTCCAGAGTTCGCCCGGGATTGACGGGAATAGCACAGATCTACGCGCCTCGCGACATAATCCGCAAGCATAAGTTCCGCTACGATCTCGTGTATGTCAGGAATCGAAGTTTCTGGCTCGACTTGAGGCTTATCCTGGCTTCGTTCTGGGTCACCTTCCGGGGGAAGTGGGAATATCGTGGTGAGAAGCTCTGAATTTCTCGGCCAGCGCGGAGGTCGCTCAAGGCACGAACCTTATTCTTTTTGGTTGGCGCCCACGGCTGCCGAGCCTCCGCTCGTGATCAGGTGGTGCCACCGTCGTACGATCGAAGGAGCGACTGCCAGCTCCCGCGCCAATTCAGCAACTGTCAGCTTCTGGCGGACGACCCACGCGACCTGCTTCTGTTTGAACTGTGTTGTGAAGATGCGGCGACCATCCGAGCTCCGCCGATGCGTTCCCATCCGACAATCCTCCCTTGAGAAGTCGATTTATCTTTCCCAAACTGCTTCGTCGCATTGGGGCACAGAGCATTTTGATCCTACCTTTCTGAGGGTGCTTCATACGTGAACCAGAGTGCGTTGACCAGAGGTGATCGGGGTTTGGATTACTCGCGGACAGTTGTCGTAACCGGGGGGGCGGGTTTCATTGGGAGTCACTTGGTGGAGAGACTGCTTGCGGATGGACACATCGTCCGTGTCTTAGACAATCTGTCGACCGGGAAGATCGAGAATCTTGCGGCAGTGAAGGACCATCCCAAGTTATCCTTTCACCGTGTCGATGTCGCCGATCTACAAGAGACGCGTACAGTTTTCGAAAACGCTGATTGGGTTTTCCATCTGGCGGCACTGGCCGATATCGTGCCTTCAATTCAGAAACCCCTAGCATACCATCGGGCCAATGTAGAAGGAACGGTAGCCGTCCTTGAAGCCGCGCGCGCCGCGCAAGTGAGACGGTTTATCTATGTTGCCTCTTCGTCGTGCTACGGAATCTCGGAGGAGTTCCCGACGCCGGAGACGGAGCGGATCGCACCTATGTACCCGTACGCGCTGACGAAGTATGTCGGCGAGCGGTACGTGCTTCACTGGAGCAAGGTGTACGGCGTTCCGGCGGTATCACTTCGACTCTTCAATGTATATGGTCCTCGGTCTCGCACGACTGGGACCTATGGGGCAGTTTTTGGTGTCTTTCTGGCGCAGAAATTGGCCGGAAAGCCGTTCACGGTAGTTGGAGACGGGACGCAAACCCGAGATTTCACCTTCGTGACCGATGTGGTAGACGCTTTGGTCAAGGCGGCGGAGTCCGAATTAGATGGCGAAGTGTTGAATGTCGGATCCGGGGATAGCTACTCCGTCAATCACCTCGTCAGCCTCCTGGGAGGCGATGTCGTATTCATTCCGAAGCGGCCGGGTGAGCCTGAGCGCACATTTGCGGACACCAGCAAGATCTCTCGGCTACTGGGCTGGGGGCCAAGGGTGAGCTTTGAAGAAGGCGTGCACATAATGTCGGAGTGCATCGAGGAGTGGCAGGACGCTCCGGTGTGGGATGAAGCCTCGGTAGCCGAGGCCACCCGGGAGTGGTTCGAGTACCTCAGTGACAGTGACAGTGACAAGCACACAGCGATGGCTGACAATCCAGAGAAACCGCGGGATGCGTAACTATGTTACGAAATGACAAGGTCAAGCCGATCGAGGAGCTGGCAGAGCTACTCGACCGGCTCCGCAGTGACAAAAAAATCGTCCTTTGTCATGGTGTGTTCGATCTGCTCCATGTTGGTCATATCCGGCATTTCGAGCATGCCAAGAAGCTTGGGGACATACTCGTTGTGACGCTCACGGCGGATCGATACGTCAACAAGGGACCGCACCGGCCGGCTTTTCCCGAGGACTTGCGTGCTGAGTCGCTTGCCGCGCTGGATTGCGTGGACTACGTGGCCATCAATAGGTGGCCGCTGGCTATTGAGCCGATCGAGCGTCTGCGGCCGCACGTTTATGTCAAAGGCTCCGAGTACAAGGAGCAGGATGACGATCGCACGGGCGGGATCGCGCTAGAGGAGAACGCGGTCCTATCGGTCGGTGGTGAGCTTGCGTTTACTGATGATCTTACGTTCAGCGCCTCGAATCTCATCAACAGGCATTTGCCGGTTTTCTCACCGGAAGTCAGCGACTACATAGCCGATTTTTCCAGCCGTCATTCGATAGATGAGATCACGGGCTATCTCGAAGATGCTAAGTCTATCAGCGTGTTGGTCATAGGCGAGGCTATCATCGATGAGTATCGGTACTGTGAAGCGATCGGAAAGTCGTCGAAGGAGCCGATGCTCGCGATGCGGCACCTTTCTACAGAGAAGTTCGCTGGTGGGATCCTCGCTGTTGGTAATCACGTGGCGAATTTCGCGGACTCTGTGGGACTCGTCACTTTCCTGGGAACAGAGGAAACCCAGGAGAGTTTCGTGCGGGAGCACCTTAATAACGAGATTAGTCAGACATTTTTATACCGGAAAGATGCGCCCACGATCGTCAAGCAACGCTTCGTTGAGAACTACTTTTTTACGAAGATGCTGGATATATACGAGATGAACGCTGGTACGCTGGACGCAGATGACAATGCAAGACTGTGTGCAACACTGGAGGAATCCGTGCCCCGCTTCGACGCGGTGGTGGTAGTCGATTTCGGACATGGCATGCTGAGTCACGAGGCGATTGAGGTTATCTGTGACAAGGCTCGCTTTCTGGCGGTAAACGCACAATCAAATGCCGGCAACCTAGGGTACCATACGATATCCAGATATCCGCGGGCAGATTACATCTGTATGGCGGAGAATGAGATGAGGCTAGAAGCTCGAGATCGGCATAGTGAGTTGTACGGCATGACAGAGAAGGTCGCTCGACAGTTGAAGGCCAGAAGGGCCTCTGTCACCCGGGGCAAGCACGGCTCCCTGTGTTACAGCGAAGAGGAGGGTTTTGTTGAGATTCCGGCTTTTGCGGGGCGGGTGGTGGATCGAATGGGTGCAGGCGACGCATATCTGTCGGTGACCTCGTTGTGTGTCGCTCAGGATGCTCCAATGGAGATTGCCGGCTTCATCGGTAACGCCGTAGGGGCCCGGGCGGTTGCCACAGTCGGAAACCGGGAGCCAGTCGAGCGAGTTCCGTTGATTCGCCACATTGAGCATATACTGAAATAGATAACTCTGTGTCCGGGATCATCCACATGCTCAGGGCAACACTATATACCAGGATACCGTGAGCGATATATCTGCGTATTTCCGTGACTTCACTAATGCTCTATTGGGCATTCACGTGACCGACAGTAGCGGTGTCCGCGTGAACCTCGATGAGGGCGCGGCGAGAGCCGTGGCGATGATCGAGTCGCTCGGGTCTGCTGCCCGCAAAGCTATACTCGTGGGCAATGGTGGTAGCGCGGCGATCGCGAGCCACATGCAGAATGACCTGTGCAAGGTGGTCGGAGTGCGAGCCCTGGTATTCAACGAGGCACCGTTGCTGACAGCGATCTCGAACGACGATGGATACGAATCTGCCTTCCCTGGTTTGGTTAGCCTCTGGGCAGATCCGGATGATCTCCTCATCGCTATCAGTAGCTCGGGCCGATCTGAGAATATCCTGCGCAGTACGCGGGCTGCGGTGGAACGTAAGTGCCAGGTAATCACGTTCTCCGGTTTCAGCTCTCAGAATCCCTTGCGGGCCACCGGAGATCTCAATTTCTACGTGTCATCTGACTTGTATGGTAATGTAGAAATGGCACACTCCGTTCTCGCACATTTCCTCACCGATTGCGCAATGAAGAGAGCGCTGACAGACCAGGAGACCAGCCAAGTCAAATGAATACTGCACGGCAGGTACTCGTAACGGGTGGTGCGGGTTACGTCGGGGCCGTACTGGTGCCTCGCTTGCTCGCGGAAGGGTTCAGCGTTCGCGTTCTAGATCTCTATCTGTTCGGCGATCATGTGTTGGACGCCGTCAAGGACCACCCTGGACTGGAGCAGATCAAGGGGGACATTCGAGACAAAGATCTGCTTCGGCGGGCGGTTAACGGCTGCGACACGGTTCTCCATTTGGCCTGCATCTCTAACGACCCAAGCTTCGAGCTTGACCCCGGGTTGAGCCGCTCTATCAACTATGACGCGTTCAGCCCGCTTGTCGACATATCCGAAGAGAGTGGCGTAAGACGGTTCGTTTATGCATCCACATCGAGTGTGTACGGCGTCAGCGAGGCCGAAAACGTCACCGAGGACCACCCGCTACTGCCAATCACCGACTACAACAAGTACAAGGGGCTTTGTGAGCCCATATTGCTCAATCGTCAATCGGAAAATTTCACGACAGTAGTGATCCGGCCAGCAACGGTTTGCGGGTACTCGCCGCGACAGAGGCTTGACGTGATAGTGAACATTCTCACTAATCACGCCGTGAACAAAGGACGCATCACGATTTTTGGGGGAACTCAGATGCGGCCCAATATTCACATCCAGGACATGGTGGATCTCTATGTACTGCTCTTGAGACTCCCGAAAGAGAGTATCGCTGGCAGGACATACAACGCGGGTTACGAAAACCACAAGCTCTCTGAGCTCGCCGAGGTCGTTCGTGGGGTTGTGGAGAGGGAAATGCCCGATAGAGGACCGATCGAGGTTGTGACAACCGAGTCTAACGATCCGCGCTCCTACCGTATCTCGTCAGAGAAGATCACGCGCGAACTAAATTTCAAAGCGAGGCGGA
>Ga0114996_10004567_pt1 | contig 16536 bp, 11 predicted proteins | sample ArcticOcean_MG_C_4_FD_87039 | JGI IMG/M metagenome (GOLD analysis project Ga0114996, IMG submission 87039) | Marine microbial communities from western Arctic Ocean - ArcticOcean_MG_CB4_134 | ecosystem: Environmental > Aquatic > Marine > Oceanic | place: Arctic Ocean: Canada Basin | collected...
AGGACATCCTCCCGGGACACCCCCGGCGCATCGATGCACGTCGCGTCCGCGAGGAGCGTGACCTCCGTCTCCCAGGCGAGCAGCGGAGCCGCGAGCGCCGGAGCGCCGTGGACCACGAAATGCTCGCCGAGAAGAATCACCTTGCCGCACGCACGGCCGATGGGAGTCAACACCGTCATGCCCCGCATCGTGTCGAGGCTCCCCCGCATTGTCCAGCCCCCCGACGACGGGTTTCGGATACATGGCCCGGGGCGACGGAAGAAGCCCCCGATTGCAATCAAGTCCTCCCCTGCTAGACTGTGCCGAAGCTCACACGGAGATTCGTGTGTTCGTCCACCGCCGGCCGGGAGACCGAGATGCGCGAGGCGCTACCCAGATTCTTGTTTGCTCTTCTCATCGCCACCGCGTTCGCAGCCACGGGATGCTCGGATCCCGGTCCTTCGGAGGAAGGCGGTGATACGGGGGAGGACACGACCCCCTCGGACGCCGACGCGGGCCCGGACACCAGCAACAATCCCGAGTACGAGGTCGGCAACTTCTGCCTCGAGTCGGGGGAATGCGGCCCGGAGTGGTGCGACAAGCAAAAGGGCGGCTGCGTCGAGTGCTTCATGACGTCACACTGCCCCGATGACCTGGTCTGCTTCAACGGCGAATGCGTCGACCTCGTTTCCTGTGAAGACACCTGCGAGGCGGGCGTCTGCGTGGACAACGTCTGCGTGGAGTGCGAGACCGATGAGGACTGTGATGGGACGTTCGTCTGCGTGGAGCAGGTGTGTCGCCCCCCCGCGGCCCTCTGCGATGCCGACGAAGACTGTCATCCCATCGGCGCGACCTGCGACGAGACATCGGGAATCTGTCAGGACTGCACCGACGACAGCCAATGCCAGACCGGTGGTGAGTACTGCAACGAGGGGGTGTGCACTCCGCTGACATGCATTCCGGGCGAGCAAAGCTGCCTCGGAGATTTGATTCAAATCTGCCGCACGGATGGGCAGGGATACTACCTGATTGCCTGTAGTGAGGGGGAGAGCTGCCTCAAGGGCTCGTGCACCGAACTCGATTGCGTGCCCAATACGACGGAGTGTCTGCAGCACCAGATCAAGGAGTGCACGGAGGACGGAACGCTCATCATCAAGGGGTGCGGCCCGAGTCAGGAGTGCGTCAATGGCGAGTGCCAGGAGATGCGCCAACGCGTCCTGGTGATTTTCGACACGTCGGGTTCGATGAACTCCTACGCCGAAAAGCAGGAATACCCCAAGTACTGCGCGAGCTCCTCCGACGAGAACTGCCTCCAGCCCTGGCCCACCTGCGAAGGCGATAGCGATCCCTTCACGGTGGCGGGATTGTCCAAGAAGGTCTTCTCCCAGTTCTTCAAGAGCGAAGACACGCAGCACGTCCACTTTGCGCTCCAGCGATTCCCCCAGCGCACAAGCGACTCACCCCCCGTCTGCGAAGGCGGCTACTACGTCGGCGACACCATCATGACCAACGACCCGGGCAACCACACCACGCCTCTCGGCTCGTTCACGTGGTTCGATGCGTTCCTGAGCGAGATCATCCTTGTCCCCTTCCCGCCGCCGGACTCGACGAGCAACCTTCTCTCGCTCATCCACTGGCTCGACTTCAAGGAGACCCTCTTCGAGACCGACGAGTCCTGCCTCGCGCCCGAAGACTGCGAAGACGGCGTGTGCATCGGGCCGACCTGGGCTTCCAAGAAATGCCATGTCTTCACCAATCCCGAGCTTCGCATGCACGGATGGACGCCGCTGGGCCGGAGCCTCTACTACGCTGGCGAATACCTGCGCCGAAACGTCGTGGTGGACGGCAAGCCATGTGAGACCGACACCGACTGCGCGTCGGTGGGGTACTACTGCAACGAAGTCAACAAATGCTACGATCCGATGCGCGACTGCCGCCTGACAGTGGTCGTCCTGTTCACCGACGGCGGGGAGACCGAGTTCCAATACACCAACCAGTTCTTCCACCCTGCGGTCCAGGCCAAGCGACTCCGGTATGGGCTGAGCTGCTCCAGCGACGACGACTGCTCGAAGCTCCCGTTCTGCACACCCGTCGACAGCGGACTCGACTGCGTGACCGACGACGATTGCCTGCTCACCGACTACGAGTGCAACGAGGTGCTCGGGGCCTGTCTTCACAAGACCGACCTGAACTGCAACTCGAACTACTGCCAGAAGACGAGCGAAGCGGCGCCCACCGGATACTGCAGCAACGACGTGATCGAGGCGGTCGGCGCCCCGACCATCTCGCTGCAGGACACCCAGTTCGGACAAGACCACCTCACGGACTACAACGGGAACCCGATCAGCGTCATCGTGAACGTCGTCGACGCGAGCACCACTGCCGACGACATCGAGGAGAGCAGCATCACGTTGACCAACAACTTCCAGATCGCGCTTCACGGCGGCGGCCTGCATGTGGTGGTCTCCGTGGACGACGAGGCGGACTTCCTCGCCAAGCTCAAGGCGACGATCGATCCCAAGAGCCTTTTCGAGCAGTGCTCGTTCTAGGCACGCTCGCCGCGCCCTCTCACGCCCCCGGCCCCCCGCGACCGTAATTTGACGTCGTCGGACGCCCCATGCAATTGTACGACCGCTCACCGCTGCAGCGCACCATGGCGAGGGAGGGACGCGGGTATGCAACGACACCAGCGAATTGCCGTCATCGCCGGCGATGGAATCGGCATCGAGGTGACCCGGGAGGCGCTCCGGCTCCTCGAGGCCTTGAACACCAGCCAGAACCTCGGCCTCGAATTCGATCAACTCCCCTACAGCTCCGAATATTACTTGAAGACGGGGTTCGCGCTTCCGCCCGAAGAGCGGGCGCGCATCGGCGCCAATTACGACGGCATCCTGCTGGGCGCGGTGGGAGACCCCCGCATCCCGGATCATCTCGTCGCCCGGGAGATCGTCCTGGGCCTGCGCGTCGACCTCGACCTCTACATGAACATCCGACCGGTCCATCTGATCGACGATCGGATGACCCCCTTGAAGGGCAAAACGACGAAAGACATCCACTTCACCATCGTGCGCGAGAACACGGAGGGGGAGTACGGGCAGATCGGAGGACGGCTGCATCCGCGCTCCCGACATGAAGTGGCCATGGGACAGATGGTCGCGACCTGGCGCGGGGTGGAGCGGGTCATCCGAGGCGCCTTCGAGCTCGCCATCCGGCGTGGACGCAACAAGGTGCACCTGATCCACAAGGACAACGCCATCCCCCAGATCTACCGACTGTGGGGCGAGGTTCACGAGACAGTCGCCGCCGATTTCCCCGACATCACAGCAGAGACGATGCTCGTCGACCGGGCCGCCATGGAGTTCATCCGCGCTCCCGAGCAGTTCGAGATCGTGGTCACGAGCAATCTCTTCGGCGACATCCTGAGCGACCTCGCGGCGATGCTCGCCGGCGGACTGGGCCTCGCGGCGAGCGCCAACATCCATCCCGGCAAGATGGTGCTATGCGAGCCCGTTCACGGATCCGCGCCACCCATGGCCGGCAAGGGCATCGCCAACCCCATGGCTGCGGCGCTGTCCGCAGCGCTTCTCCTCGAGTACCTCGGCCACCCACTGGCCGGAAAGTCCATCGAGCGCAGCGTGAGAATTGCTGTCCAGGAAGGGAAGACCACCTCGGACCTCGGAGGAGACCTCTCCACCAGCCAGGTCGGAGACTTCCTCCTGGAGCACCTGGAGGCTCCCGACGAGACCGCCCACGATCCAGACGAACAGAAGGCCAACGCATCATGAACTCAAACGTCGTCATCATCGCCGCGAAGAGAACTCCCTTCACCGCCTTCGGGGGCTCCCTGAAGAAGCTCAGCGCCAATGACCTCGGCGCAGCCTGCTCCCGAAGCGCGATCGCCTCGGCCGGAATCGACCCCGGTGAGATCGACCATGTCGTCTTCGGAAACGTCATGCAGACGAGCGGAGACGCCATCTACCATGCCCGCCACGTCGGCTTGAAAGCGGACATTCCGAACGCTGTCCCCGCCCTCACTGTGAACCGACTCTGCGGCTCAGGCTTCCAAGCGGTCGTGACCGCGGCGCAGCAGATCCTCCTCGGAGAGGCGAAGATCGTGCTCGCTGGCGGCGCGGAGTCCATGAGCCAGGCGCCCCACATCATCCGCGGAGCGCGCTGGGGACTTCAGCTCGGCCAAGCCCCCATGACCGACTCGCTCTGGGAGGGATTGACGGACACCTTCTGCAAGCTCCCGATGGCGCTCACGGCGGAGAATCTGGCCGAGAAGTACGGCATCGAGCGCGCCGAATGTGACGCCTACGCAGCGCGAAGCCACCGGGCATGGGCCGCCGCCCAGGAGACGAACGTCTTCGCCGATGAGCTCTCGGCCGTGACCCAAACCGATCGCAAGGGAGCGGAGACCCGCATCGAGCGCGATGAATGCCCACGACCCGACTCGACGGAAGAGGCGCTGGCCAGACTCCGGACCGTCTTCAAGAAGGATGGAGTCGTCACGGCCGGCAACGCCTCGGCGATCACGGACGGCGCCGCGGCGATGATCGTGATGAGCGAAGAGGAAGCCAACCGACGCAATCTCACCCCCCTCGCCCGCATCGTCAGCTGGGGCATCGTCGGCGTGGATCCGACGATCATGGGCATCGGTCCCGTCGACGCCACCCGCCAGGCGCTGGAGCGCGGCGGCGTCGCACTCGACGACATGGACCTCGTCGAGGTCAACGAGGCCTTCGCCCCGCAATATCTCGCGGTGGAGAAGGAGCTCGGCCTCGATCGGGAGAAGACGAACATCTGCGGGGGAGCGATCTCCATCGGCCACCCCCTCGGCGCGAGCGGAGCGCGCATCACCGGCCATCTGGCCCATCGCCTCCAAAAGACCGACGCACGCTACGCGGTCGGCAGCGCCTGTATCGGCGGCGGCCAGGGAATCGCGATCGTCCTCGAGAGCAACTGACCCCGCCCTCGTGACTGCCCCCACTCCCGGGATCGTCGCTGCGGGACACCCCGCGACCGCTCACGCGGGGCGCATCGCATTGGAAGCAGGCGGAAACGCGGTCGACGCTGCCGTCGCGGCCGCGTTCGCGTCCTTTACCGCGGAATCCCTCCTCACGGACATCGGCGGCGGCGGCTATCTCATGGTCGCGGACACGAACGCAGCGCGAGTCTATGACTTCTTCGTCCGCATGCCCGGGCTCAACAGTTCCGCCGGCGGTCTCGACCTCCGCGCCGTCCCCATTGATTTTGGGGGCACGACCCAACACTTCCAAGCGGGACTCGGCACCGCCGCTGTCCCTGGAAATGTCCATGGGCTCTGCACAGCCCATGAGAGGGAGGGGAGGATACCCCTCCAGGAGGTCCTCGCCCCCGCGATCGCCCTGGCGCGCGACGGAGTCCCCTTCAGCGAGAGCATGCAGCGATGCCTCGACGTGATCGCGCCCATCTTCGAGTTGACTCCTTCCCTCGCGGAGCGCATCGCCCCCAACGGGACCCGCTTGGTGCCGGGCGACCAGCTCGAGATCCCGCACCTGGCCGAGTTGATCGAAGCGATCGCCCAGGACGGGCCCCGTGCCTTCCTGGAGGGAGAAGTCGCGGAAGCCATCGTCCAAATCTGCGCCGAGCAGGGAGGCCGCATCACCCGCGACGATCTCCTCCAATACTCCACCGTGGTCCGACCTGCTCTCTCCAGACGCCTCGGAGCCACGACCCTGTATCTGAACACGGCGCCCTCCCCGGCAGGACCGCTCATCGGCCTCGCGGCGGACCTTTTGGACGCCATGACGACTGACGACAGGAAAGCGCTGGGGAATCTGCTCGCTGTCTTCCACGCGGTGGGCCGCGCCCGCGCCGAAATCGTGGAGCGCCTGGGCGCCACGGAGACCTGGGTGGAGAAGTTGGCCGAGCCCGACACTCTCGACCTCGCCCGCTCCCTCCTCGTGAACTCCACGGGTCTCCCTCTGGAGCCCGCTGCCCCCCCATCTCGGGGAAGCACGACCCACATCAGCGTGGTGGACGGCGAGGGGATGTCCGCCAGCGTGACGACCAGCAACGGGGAGGGGTCGGGCATCCTCGTGCCCGGCACCGGCATTCATCTCAACAACATGCTCGGCGAAGAAGACGTGAACCCCGCCGGCATCGGACATCTGAGACCCGGATCCACCCTCGCGTCGATGATGTGCCCGATGATCCTGGACCACGCCGACGGCACCCGTACTGCCCTCGGTTCAGGCGGGTCCAATCGCATCCGAACCGCGCTCGTACAGGTCGTCCTTGGGATGCTCGACGACCCCGCTCACATGGCGGACGCGATCGAAGCCCCGCGGATCCACCCAGACGGGGTTCGCGTTCACCTCGAACCCGGGTTCTCCGTCGCCGATCACGTCGCGCTGGAGGCGAGCGGAGCGACCCTCGAGCCCTGGAGCGAACGTCACCTCTATTTCGGAGGAGTCCATGGCGCCCAACGCGCTGCCCACGGCGTGCTTCGAGGCCACGGCGACTCACGTCGAGGCGGGGTCACAGCCAAAGTCCACGCCGACTGAATACAGCGCGGCCGGGGACGCCTGGACCCGCCTCCATACCCCTCCCCGTGTCCTTGACTTGCCCCGGTTCATTCCACTAGTTTGAGTCGCCCACGCGGGAAGATGTGCGGCCCGCTGGACTGCCCCCCAATCCGCACCTGCGGAAGTTGGCCCCATGACGCCTTGGATCCTCGTCATCATCGCATTCGCCGGAGTCGGGGTCGCGATGGAGACGCAGTTCGCCGCGCTTCCCGCGGAGATGGCGTACCACCTGATGACTGCGCTCCAGCTCGTGGCGATTCTCCTCGCGGTTCTCGTGGTCTTTGCGGGGGTCTCTTCCCTCGCGATCCGAGCAGTCGAGCGCCTCGTCCAGCCGCGGCTCCTGAAGTCCTACACCCTCCTTCTCGGCTGGAACTTGTTGCGCTCCCAGCGCACGGTCGTGACCTGGCGGTTCCGCATCGGACGCTGGGTGGACGACTTCATCCCCGCAAACGACCGACTTCGAAGAGACACCGCCCTGACCCTGGTCGCCGGCGTCCTGGCGATCGCTGCCGTGAACCTCCTCCCACACTGGATTCCCCCGGCGACGCCCAACGCCGAGGCGCTCCTGACGTTCCTCCGCCTGAGCGCGGCGGGGATCGGTGCTCTCTTCATGGGCAGGGGGCTGCTGAGCATCGCTGTGTTCCTGGGATTCCTTCAGCGCCAACCTCCGATCCAGGGGGAGCCGCCCAATCGGCAGCGCGTCGGCGTCACCCTCCCGAACTTCATCTCCATGGTGGGCGTCGGGATCGGCGTGTGGGCGCTGATCATGGTCATGAGCGTGATGAGCGGCTTCGAGCAGGACCTCCGCTCGAAGATCCTGGCGACCAATGCCCACGTCCTGGTGACTCCGAAAAAAGACGTCCCCGCCGACCAGATCCCCAGCGCACGAGAGCTCACTTCCCGGTTGTCCGCCGTGGAGGGAGTGGAGAGCGTGTCCCCGTTTCTCGAAGAAGAAGCGATGATCTCGAGCCCCTTCAACACGAGCGTCAATCTCACGATCCGCGGGATCGAACCGGAGGGTGCCAGCGCGACTGAGCTGTACAAGCGCCTCATCCTTGGGGACCTCGACGGGTTGGCGACGGCAGCCCCCGAACCCACCCGCGCCGCCGCTCCGATCGAGCCGACCCTGGAGTTTCCAGAGGACGGCGAACTCGTGATGCCGCCGATCCCGCCCCCTGGAGCATCGCACCCCGCAGCGCTTCCCGAGGGCGTCGTCCTCGGGAGTGAGCTGGCGAACAGTCTGCGCGTGGAGCTCGGCAGCGAGATCCGCCTGATCTCCCTGGATGGAGAGATCGGACCGACCGGAATCCGCCCCCGAGCCCGAACATTTCGCGTCATCGCCATTTTCCAGACCGGGATGTACGAGTTTGATCTCAAGCTGGCCTTCATCTCCCGCCCCGCCGCCCAGGATTTCTTCCGCTCGAAGGCGGAGGCGAACCGCGTGGAGCTTCGACTCCTCTCCCCCGCGGATCCCGGCCCAGTCACCCATCGAATCGCTGAGAGTCTTCCCGCCGGAATGGAGGTTCGAAATTGGCAGGAGCTCAATCGCAACCTCTTCGCCGCGCTGAAGCTTGAGAAGATCGCCATGTTTCTTGTATTGGGGTTCATCGTTCTGGTCGCGAGCTTCAACATCCTCGCATCGCTCGCAATGCTCATCCAGGAGAAGGCGAAGGAGATCGCCATCCTGAAGTCGATGGGCGCCACGAACCAGGGCGTCATGGGAGTATTCTTGATGCTTGGCCTCTTCCTCGGACTCATCGGCGCGCTCTGCGGGACGCTCCTCGGAGTGGGCTGCTGCGTCCTGATCGAGCGGCTCGGTGTCCCCCTTCCGACCGAGTACTACATCCCGACCATTCCGGTGGACATCCACACGACCGACGTGGCGGCGGCCGCCTGCTCGGCGATGCTGATTTGTCTGCTCGCGACGATCTATCCGTCCATCGCCGCCTCCCGTCTCGACCCTGTGGAGGGACTGCGCCATGACTGATGCTCCCCTCGTCGAAATCCGGGGCCTCTCCAAGACCTACGTGATGCCCGAGCGATCATTGAACGTCCTCCAAGGAGTGGATCTGGTGCTTCGCAAAGCCGAGATGATCTCCCTCGAGGGACAGTCAGGCGTAGGCAAGAGCACCTTCCTCCACATCCTGGGCACGCTGGACTCGCCCAGCGAGGGGACGGTCCATTTCGAGGGGCGCGACGTGTTCACGCTGGCTCCCGACGAGCTGGCCCGTTTTCGAAACGCGACCATCGGATTCGTCTTTCAGTTCCACCATCTTCTCCCGGAATTCACCGCGCTGGAGAACGTCATGATGCCAGCGCTGATCGGTCGCCAATCGAGCGCGGAGGCCCTGAGCAAGGCCCAGTACCTCCTGGAGCGGGTGGGCCTCGCAGATCGCTCGACCCATCGCCCCTCTGAACTCTCGGGTGGAGAGCAGCAACGCGTCGCGATCGCACGCTCCCTGATGCAATCGCCGCGACTGGTGCTCGCAGACGAACCGACGGGCAACCTCGACCAGCGAACCAGCCGCGAGATCCACGACCTCCTCGTGGAGCTCAATGAAGAGACGGGAATCACATTCCTCGTGGCGACCCACAACCCGACCCTGGCCGGACGCATGACTCGTCACCTGGTCGTCCAGGGCGCCCAGATCCTGGAACGGACCCCGGCAGGAGGCCCCGCATGAGACTTGCGCTCGGTGTACGTCGGTTCCTGGGGATGCTCGCCATCGCCTCCGCAGTCGTCTCGCTGCCGGCGAGCCAGGTCCGCGCCCAGGAAGAGATGGCTGCGCCCGATCCGGGGAAACCCGATACCGACACCGTGATCGCGGTGGCAGACATCCGCATCGACGGGCTCCTGCGCGTCACGGCGCCGAGCGTGACCGGACACATCCGCCATTCCATCGGACCGCTCGACCGCGCAGTGGTCAGCGAAGACATCAAGCGCATTCATCGCTCCGGCTTCTTCGAAGACGTCCGAGCGGTCCTGGAGTTCACCGACGATCGAGCGGTCCTGGTCTACCAGGTCATGGAGAGACCGACGATCGATCAGATCCGATACGAGGGCCTCGATGCCCTCGATGAAGACAAGCTCAAAGAGGTCGTGGATCTTGCCCAATACGCCATCCTCTCCACCTCGGAGATCCAACGCAACATTCAGAAGATCCGAGACCTCTACATCGACGAGGGCTACTACCTCGCCAACGTGACCCATCAAATCGAGGAGCGGCCAGGTCGCCTCGTCGACGTGCTCTTTCGAGTGGAAGAAGGCGACAAGGTACGCGTTCGAACGGTCACGATTCTCGGCAACAAGGCCCTGGATGACGCGGCGCTCAAGGAACGGATCTTCACCCGGGAGGACGAGCTCCTGGGATTCATGAATCAGGCCGGGTCCTACAAGGAGCAGATGTTCCTCCAGGACATCGAGCGACTGCGCTTCGCGTATCAGGATGCCGGCTTCATCAACGTCCTGATCGACGAGCCCGTGATCACGCTCAGCCCGGACAAGCGGAGCATGCACATCACCTTCCACATCACGGAGGGAGATCGATTCCGCGTCGGCAAAGTAGACATGCGCGGCGATCTTCTCACCTCCCGAGAGGAGCTCCTCGAGGGCCTCTCCCTGAAGGAGGGGGAGATCTTCCGCCGCTCGCTCGTGATGGAGGACTCCATCACTCTCGGCGATCAATACAAGAACGCGGGCTACGCGAACGTGAACGTGTCCAACGCCACCCGCGTCGACAACGAGAACAAGACCCTCGATTTCACGTACGTCGTGAGCCAGGGGGACCTGGTGCACTTCCGCTTCATCCACTTCCTGGGCAACAGCAAGACCCGGGACAAGGTGCTCCGACGCGAAATGACCTTCGCAGAAGGAGATCAATACAGCGTCCGTGCGTTGACGCGCTCGAAATCCGAGATCATGCGTCTCGGGTTCTTCGAAGACGTGATGATCACCACCCGGAGGACCGAGCAAAACAACCTCGTGGACGCGGTCGTCACGGTGAAGGAGCGCCAAACCGGCACCTTCCAGATCGGAGCCGGCTTCTCGTCCATCGAGAGCTTCATCTTCACGGCGCAGATCCAGAAAATGAACCTCTTCGGACGGGGTCAGGCGCTCCAGCTCCAGGCCACGCTCTCGGGCCTGCGCTCGATGTTCTCGCTCTCGTTTCAAGAGCCCTGGCTCTTCGACTCGAACTTCACGTTTCAAGCCGAGCTCTATGATTTCGACCAGAACTACAACAGCTTCAGCCGCGGATCGACCGGGGGCCGGCTCACGCTCGGCTATCGCCTGACCCGCAACTTCCAGACGACGCTCGCGATGAAGCTCGAGAACGTCGATGTCACGGTGGGCGGGCAGTCCGGGGCGAATTCGGTCCCGATCGCCAACCTGTTCCGAGATGGATTCACCAGCAGCCTGAAAGCCAACTTGATCTACGACACGCGCAACAACCGACTCTTCCCGACGAAGGGGTGGTATCTGCAGGGGAGCGCGGAATGGGCGGACAAATGGCTCGGAAGCAGCAGCCGCTTCGTCCGACTCCGGGGAAACATCCGCTGGTACACGCCTCTCTTCTGGAAGTTCATCTTCAAGATCAACGCCGACGCCGGTTTGATCACCGCGACCGACGGCGGCGAGGTCCCCATCTTCGAGCGCTTCTTCATGGGCGGGATCTACAATGTGCGTGGCTTCGAGCGAAACTCCCTCGGCCCCGATCTTCAAGTCGCGACGTTCCGGGACCCGACCGCCTCCCTGCGTGATTTCAACATCGGCGGGACGCGTCAAATCTACATGAACACGGAGGTGGAGCTCCCCGTTTTGGAGGGCGCCGGCATCCGCCTCGTCGGCTTCTTCGACCTCGGTCAGGCCTACGATGACGCGGAGGAGATCGATCTCGCCGAGCTCCGTTATTCGGCGGGGTTCGGCGTCCGTTGGTGGTCGCCGATGGGGCCGCTTCGCTTCGAGTGGGGATTCCCCATCGACAAGCGAGCAGACGAGGAGCCCGTCGTCTTTGAGTTTACCATCGGGAACAGCTTCTAACGCCCGCGTGTTGACAGGGCATCGCTGGCTGACCGCCAGCTTGACGCCTGAAAAGGCGTGGTCCATGCTTCGCCCGCTTGAACCCCAGTCTGGAAGGAAGATGCCATGAAGACCACAGCCCTCGCCATCCTGCTCATTGCGCTGACAATCCCCGCGTTCGCCGCCCCCCCAGCGACAGGCCAACGCATCGGCATCGTCAACTCCGACGAGGTGTTGATGACCTCCAAGCCCGGCAAGAAGCTCGCCAGCTCGCTGGAGAAATTCCGACAGAAGAAGCTCAAGGAGATCGAGGACGGGGGCAAGAAGCTCAAGGCGGAGGAGGGCCGGCTCAAGACCGAGCAGGAGAGCCTGATCCGCCAGCGCGACCTGGTCGGGGAAGAGGCCTTCAAGACCATGGTCCTCGCCTTCGAAAAGAAGATGCGCAAATTCCAGGAGAAGGCGATGATCTGGGAGCAGTCCAAGGTCCTCGGCGAGCGGGAGCTCCTCCGAAAGAAGCAGGAACTGGAGAAGCCCTTCCTGCAGAAGCTCCTCGCCGTCGCGGAGGCGGTCGCCAAGGAGCAGGGCTACGACGTGGTGCTGGATCGCGCCGCTGTGCTCTACTCCCAGCGCAACAACAACCTCACGGATGAAGTCGTCAAGCGCCTCAACAAGAAGTAGGCATGCCCCGACTCCTCGTCATGCTCGCGGGGGCGGGTCTCCTTGGCCTCCTCGGATGCCCCTCGCGTCCCGACGCTCCTCTCGAGGGGGCCGGACGCGGCGCCTCCCCCACGCCTCCAGAGCGGATGCAGCTGCTCGACCCTGTCGACTCCACAGCTGAAGACCAGCGCCCGACGATCCTCGAGACCGAACCGAATGACCGCGCATCCGAAGCGCAGGTCCTTCTCCCCGGAAGCGCGCTCCTCGGCGCGTCCTCACGCCGCGGCGACTCGGACTGGTTTCGATTGGAGCTCCCAGCCGAGCGAGAGCTTCGCGTGAAGGTGATCCCCGATCCCACGCTCGACGTCACGCTCTCACTCCATGGCGCGAAGGGAGAGCGAACGCTGCGCCGAATCCACAACGGCAAGAAGGGCGACCCCGAGGTGATCTCCAACGTCGTGATGGAGGGGACCGGGCTGATCCGGGTCAAGTCGAAGAGAGGAACAGGGGCGTATCGACTCCTGCTCACGGCCCTGCCCGTGGCCGAGAGCTCAGAGCGGGAACCCAACGGGTCGATCCGAAACGCGACCCCCTTGACCGTCGGGTCCGAGATCCGTGGATTCGCCAACAATGACGAGGATCGGGACCTCTTCGTGATCACACCGACCGCCGAGGCCCCTCAAGGCCCCTGGCTCCTCGAAGCGACCGGGGTCGAGGGCGCGTCGCTTCGCATGACGGTCTTTCGCACCACGCGAAGTGAGGGGAGCCATGTCCGCCTCTCCCCCGACCAGCCCGTCATCGTCCCCGGCATCGCGCCCGCGGACAGCAAACACCCGGTGCATGTCAGCGTTCGCTGCACATCGGGCTTCAACGTGGACACGCCCTACTCCCTCCGACTGCTCACCGATCCCTCTGCGCTGGAGTCCCTGCCGGAACCCAACAACAGCCGCTCGACCTCCGGAAAACTGAAGATGGATGTGCCCATGCCGGGAGCCATCCAATGGGCTGGAGACCTCGACTCCTGGACGCTGTTGGATGTTCCAGAAGGGGTGCTGCGCATCGAAGCCAGCGGCATTCCAGGAATGCGGCTGAAGCTCCGCGTGCTCGGGGCCGAAGACGCCCCGCTCGGTGAATCGATCTCTCCGCGTCCCGGGGCTCCCGTGACCATCCCCAATGTCTCGGGCGCCGGAATTCCCCTCTTCATCCAGGTCTCCGCGCTCGATGATCTCTTCGATGCGCGCCAAATCTTCACGTTGGAGGCCACCTGGCGGGACTCGGCCGGCGAAGAACGCGAACCGAACAATTCCGTGGAGGCGCCGGACCCATCCCCGCTGGGAACCGCCATGGCCCGGCGTGGATTCCTCGCGTCCTCGAACGATCGAGACGTCTATCGCTATCGACATGACGGGAAACCCGCCCTGTTGATCCTGCGCCTTCGCGCTCCGCCGAATCTGCCGGCGAGCGTCCGACTGCTGGACCGCTCTGGACAGGAGATCGCGGCGACCGGCCTGGTGCCCCCTGGAAACGCAAGAACCTTGACCCAGTACTTTGAACCCGGAGACTACTACGTGGAAGTACGGGGCGGAGACGGGTACCACGCCGAGGCGCCCTATACCATCGCCCTGCTTCCCTAAGAGCCTGAGGAGGCGAATGTGACTCAGATGCGATTCGGCGCGCCGTTGACTCCCATGGTGCGGCGCATTCTCATCGCGAACGTGGCGATCTGGCTGGTGACGCTGCTGGGGACGCGATGGTTCGACGTCGAGGCGCTCATCCTGGCCTTCGACTGGTCCATGCTGCATCCCGCGTCCGCCGACGCCCGATCCCTCCTCGGTGGAGCGGTCTGGCAGCCCCTCACCTACATGTGGCTCCACGACGTGGAGAGCGTTTTCCATGTGCTCTTCAACATGATCATGCTCTGGCTCTTTGGGGGGCTGTTCGAGGCGCGTTGGGGCGGCGCCGCCTTCCTCAAGTTCTACGTCCTCTGCGGCGTCGGCGGGGCCGCAGGGAGCGTGATCGGCGCCGCGATCGCTCCCGAGCTCCTGGGCGGCGCGGTCCTCGGAGCCTCCGGCGCGATCCTCGGACTGATCGCCGCGTTCGGCCTGATCTTCCCCCGGCAGAAGATTCACCTCTGGTTCATTCTCCCCATCGAGGGACGGCACATCATCTGGATCACCATCGCCCTCGACACCCTGATGTTCCTGACGGAGCCCCGCGGATTCGCCTTCGCGGCCCATATGGGGGGGCTCCTGACCGGCTATCTGCTCGTGACGGGCAACTGGCGTCCATCACTCCTCCGAGACCGCCTCAAGCTCCAACAAATCGGACGAAAGAAGCGCCATCTCCGCGTGGTGCCCGACAACGACCGAAAGTGGATGAACTGAGGTCCATCATGCGCTTCATGCCCACCCTCCAGACCCTGACTCTTCTCGCCCTCTTCGCGTTCATCGGATGCGCTTCCGCTCCCGAGGGGGCCTCTTCCGGGGCAGGAGAGACCGGAGGCGGAGAAGAAGGTTTCGAAGAAAACTCCACTGGCGAGGAAACCGGAGAGTTCCTGGACGATGCCGTCCCGGGGGACGCCCTCTCTGACACGACCGATTCCGAAGACATCTCCCCAGACAGCGCCGAGGAGAGCGGAGAGGAGACGGACGCGGAAGAAGAAGGAGGGGACAATCTCAACACTGGCGGCGAGGAGACCGGCGTGGAGCCCGGCGAGGAGACCGGCGTGGAGACCGGCGAGGAGACCGGCGAGGAGACCGGCGAAGAGGCCGGCGAGGAGAGTCTCTCGAGCGCTGAGGATCCCGTCGGCACCATCGCGATCGTGGAGATCGACACCCTCTTCGGTACCGGGGATTCCGCGATGGTGGGGGCAGGCTTCCAACTCCCTCCCATCCTTCCGGACCCGCTGGACTCCTACGGCGACTGCCGCGTGGATTTTTTCGACCCCGAGGCGGAGAGCCCCACCCCTCCCACGCTCAACGCTGGAGAGATCACCGTCCAGGGGCTCCTCCTCCCGGTCTTCCTGCACCCGAAGACCACCGTCGATGGTCCCGTGTATGAAAGCACCTTGACGAGCGACACGAAGGATCTGTTCGGAGCCCCGGGGAGCCCGATCTCGATCTACAGCAACGGCGGATTGGATGTCCCTGCCTTCACCGGCGTACTCACCACCCCCATGCCGGTCGCCCTGATCGAGCCCGCGACAGGCCTGGACAAGTCCATCGACACGTCGACGCCCCTCGTCATCACCTGGAACCCAGACGAGCAGGCGTCCAGGATCGTGCTCTTCCTGACCGTGCTCGACTACGGGTTCGCGCCCGTCCAGGGCCCCGTCATCACCTGTGTCCTCGAGGGAGATCCGGGCAGCCATGTGGTCCCCGCTGCGGCCCTGCAGAGCCTCCCGATCACGTTCCTCCACAAACTGGTCGTGAGCGTGACCCGGGTCCACGAGCTTGCCCTGGAGTCCACTCCCCTCCCGATCACCCTGGTCGCGACCCACACCACGGCGGGCATCGCGAACGCCAACTAGAGGAGCGCGGCCAGACCGCGTGTGTGACCCATGCCATCTTCCCTCCTTCTCGTCCTCCGAGGCTTTTGCATGGGCATCGCCGACGTGATCCCCGGCGTCAGCGGGGGAACCATGGCCTTGATCCTCGGCATCTACGCGCGGCTGATCGCGTCGATTCGCCGCGTCGACACCCGCATGGTCGTCGCCCTCGCCAACGGAGCGTTTCATCGCAGACTCTTCGCACGCCTCCTCCGACCCATGGACCCTCCGTCCGATGATCCGGTGCTGGCGCGCGCTGACGCGGCCGCCTTCCTCGCCGTACTGCTCCTCGGCATCGGGGTCGCAGTGCTGACAGGCGCACGTTTCATCCCGACCCTCATGGAGAACCACCCGGAGATCATGCGGGGCTTCTTCCTGGGCCTGGTCCTCGTCTCGGTGTTGGCGCCACTTCGACACATGCGAGAGCGCCGCATTCGCCACCTCAGCATCTTTCTCGCGGTGGCAGCGACCACTGCGAGCCTCCTCACCCTTCCCACGGACCAGTCCACGTTCGCGACAGGAGAGCTCACGCTGACTCGCGCGACCTCCAAGCCAGCCGAGACGCTCCACATCACTCCAACCATGCGCTGGGTTCTCTCCGAGAGCGGAGACTCTGGGAAGCACAGCCTCTCGTTTCGCCCCCTGGGTGAAACGAGGCGGTGGAGCGAGGATGCCCCCTCGATCATCATCCCCGTCATCGCGACGCGCACGGGGGACGACGGCAACCTCCCAGCAGACGCACGTCTCGACTTCAAAGCATCAACAGG
>Ga0114996_10004568_pt1 | contig 16536 bp, 10 predicted proteins | sample ArcticOcean_MG_C_4_FD_87039 | JGI IMG/M metagenome (GOLD analysis project Ga0114996, IMG submission 87039) | Marine microbial communities from western Arctic Ocean - ArcticOcean_MG_CB4_134 | ecosystem: Environmental > Aquatic > Marine > Oceanic | place: Arctic Ocean: Canada Basin | collected...
ATACGCGGCGTGAAGCCAGAGCGAACGCGGAGGTCGCAACATCAGAATTCCTAGATCGTATCGAAGATGCGGACGCGACGCTTCAGGAAGAAGCGGATATTGAGGACGACCCCAATTACAAGGTCGATGAAACCGGCACCGAATGGTGGCTCGACGACGATCGCAAGTGGTGGTATCGCACCCCTGAGATGGATGATTGGACCGAGCATCCCGAGGAATAGGCCCGCTCCACCGCGGGATAGCGTTAGATAAGACGCCCTTTAGGGCGTGGCATGCAAAACCGCTTGCAGACGCTCCCTCAAGCCCTGCTCCTGACCGTCATTCTGGCCCTCTTGCTGCAACCGATGGCGGGCATCGACTTCTCGTCACAGACGCTTGAGGAGCCCACCCCCTCCTTCGAAACCGGCGCCCGCGCCGCACAGACCGAATGGGTCGCCAGTGCGGTACAGGCGACTGGAGCGAACACCGCTCAGCCGAACCTCGTCTTCCCCTCCTCGATGTTCGTCGATTCGAATGACAATGTCATCACTGTTGGCAATCTGGTCGCGGATGTGACCTTCGGCAATGTCGGTGTGACGACCTCTTCGCAGTTGGGCTTCGTCGCGCTGGCCAATTCGCAGGGCGTCTGGCAGTGGGCTGAAACCCAAGGCAATTACGATTCCAGTGGTGATGGCGCGGATGATGACGGATTCTCCGGTGTCTCGTCGATCACTCAGGTCGGCTCGGATTACTACCTCTGTGGCTGGTTCTCCGGCAACATCAGCTTCGGCAACCAGAATTATCGCAGCACGCAGGACTCTCAGGACATCTTCGTCTCGAAGATCAGCTCACAAGGTGTGTATGATTGGACGATCACCGCGGGCGGCCCTGAAACGGATACCTGTGAGTCGATGACCTCCACGGTCGGCGGCGATGTGTTCGCCGCGGGCTCATTCAACATCAGCGCGAATTTCCAATCCATGGCCAGAGTATCCCAAGGTGGATTCGATGGCTGGTTCGCTCAGATCAACACCGGACCGGTCACGACTGGGGACCGCTGGAGCTGGGTCTCGACGATCGGTGGCACGACCGATGATTACGGCACCTGTGTCGTAACCGACGGCAACAATGTGTACGGTTGCGGCTGGTTCACTGGCACGGCCACCTTCGGTTCGAATCAGATCCAGGCAATCGGTCAACTGGATTCCTACATCGTCAAGATGAGCATGACCGGTGGCATCGTCGATACCGCACAGGCGGGAGCGACCGGTGGCATCGTCCAGGTCATGGACATAATCGTCGATGCCGGTACCATCTATTCCACCGGTCACCTGATCGGTTCAGCGAACTTCGGTGCCCATCAGGCGGCCAGCAGCAATGGTGGTCAGGACCGCTCTGTATTCGTCGCTGCGCTGGGTTCGGCCAACAACATCTGGTCCTGGGCGACCATGGCCTCTGGGTCGTATCAGTCCTCCACCACGATTGCGATGACGGGTACGGGTGGATTGGTGGTCGCGGGTTCATTTGCTACTCTCAATGCTGCAGGCACTCAAATCGAGCAGACGGGTTCGGGCCAATTCGGCTCAACCACCCTCAGCGCGAAATACATCGAGGGATTCGTCGCCGGCTTGAGCACCACGGGTGCGTGGGATTGGGCAGAGGGCACAGATGGTGCATACTTCGATTCAGCCATGAGTGTCGGCGTGATGTCCACGGGCACCATCGTCGCGATGGGAGATTTCGGTGGTGGAGGCGTACAGTCCGGTCAGACCTACTCGATTAACCTCGGCACGTCAAGCGTCTCAGGCACGGGCAATGCCTACACTGAGCAAAACGGCCTCGAGGTCGGCATGTGGGTCTGGGCGATCATGGGTGATACGGATGGTGATGGCGTCGGCGATTCTGATGATAACTGCTTGATGACGCCGAATATGGATCAGTCGGACATCGATGGTGATTTGATCGGCGATGTATGTGATGATGACATCGACGGCGATGGCAAGTTGAATGACATCGATGATTGCGATGGCCCCTCGATAAACTGGGACACCAACGACACCTCGATCGACATGGATCAGGACGGTTGCTTGGATTCGACCGAAGACACCGATGATGATGGCGATGGCATTGCAGATGTGGCCGATCCCTGCACTGGACCCTCGTTCAAGCAGCAGTGGTCGAGCACGAATGCGAACGATTACGATGCTGATGGCTGTCACGATTCCGAAGAGGATGATGATGACGACAATGACGGCATCGACGACGATGCGGGTGATGATTGCGTGCGCGGCTGGCATAACTGGACCAGCGATGCGACGACCGACCACGACAGCGATGGTTGCGCGGATGCGGGCGAGGATCCCGATGATGACAACGATGGCGTGAACGACAAGGATTCGAGCGATCTCATGCTCGATCTCTGCCGTCTCGGTGAGCTCGGCTGGATATCCGATGCGACCAATGACCGCGATGGAGATGGTTGCAAGGACCTTACCGAGGACAATGATGACGACCAGGACGACGTCTCAGATGGTCAGGATAATTGTCCCACGGGGGCGATGGATTGGACCAGTGTCCCCTCGACCGATCTCGATGGCGATGGTTGCCGTGACCTCGATGAGGATGATGATGACGATGGTGATACCGTTCTCGATGTCTCCGATGGGTGCCCGATGGGCATGACCAACTGGATCTCGGATGCTCTGACCGATCTCGATGGCGATGGTTGCCGTGACCTCGATGAGGATCTCGACGATGATGCGGATGGCTTCCTCGATCAGGATGATGGCTGTCCTCAGGGCGAGACCGATTGGTTCTCGACCGTTGAGAACGACTTCGACCGCGATGGTTGCCGTGATGCGACCGAGGACGGTGATGACGATGGCGATTCCGTGACCGACGATGTCGACCAATGTCCGTTCACGCCTGTAGGCGAGTCAATCGACGTGGTCGGCTGCGGCTGGCTCACCCAGCAGGACCACGATGTGGATGGCGTCTGGGATCACCTGGACAATTGCCAGACCAGTCCTTCGCAACTGATTCGAGAGACCTTCCAGGAAGGTTTCGGAGTCGAAGTCGACGAGATCGGTTGCTGGGCGGGAGAATCTGATTCTGACGATGACGGAAAGTTGCTCTACATCGATGACTGTCCGAACACCCCCGCCACCTACCGCACACAGACTCAGGTCGACGGCTGCCACATCTCCGAGTATGATGTCGATGAAGACGGTGTGACCGGTGACATGGTGCATCCGAATGGCAATGATCAGTGCCTCGGGACCTCTAATTCAACCACGCGTGATGCCTATTCCACATACGGGGGGGTCGACTTCGGCTGCTGGTATGGCGATGACGACTCCGATGAAGATGGCATCCTGCTCTACCTCGATCAATGCTCCACGACCCCGGCTGAGGCAGAGGTGCTGACCGAGGGTGAGCTCACCGGCTGTGCCGCGAGCGAGCGCGATGAGGATGATGACAGCGTCATGACGGATGTCGATGTATGCCTAGACACACCTTCGGGCGTGGAGGTCGAGAAGAGTGGTGATTATGCCGGTTGCTCGCTTGAAGAGCGGGTCGAACTCGGCGATACCAGTGCGATTCTCGAGAAGAACATCATCTGGGTCATCCTCGGCTCTGTGATCGTCTTGCTAGCAGTCGTCGTGCTGACCCTCTCCGTGCTGCGTCGGGGTGGCTCGAAGGATGTTGCAGAGGTCTCCTGGGATGATGAGATTCCCATGGCTCCGCCCGGCTTTGATGCACCCGCGGTGGCTCAGGTCATCTCCGACTATACTCAACTGCCTGGCGGCGGGTCCTATTCGACCGGTCCGATGGGTGAGACGATTTACAATGCACCCGATGGCTCCGCCTATCAGATGCAGACCGATGGCTCGTTCATCCGAGTGTGATTCAGACGCCGGCGATTTTGAAGGCCTCGTCAATCATATCCTCGGGTGAGACCGCAGGGCGGAAGCCACAGCGTTGCTCGATCTCGCAGACATCGACCGCACCCCAGACCTCGAATCTGTCATCGTTTCCAAACTGGGCTTCACAGCCCGTTCGTTCTTCGTAGGTGCTCGCGATCTCAGTCATCACGGCGGCATGACCCGAACCGAGGCACAGGGTCTCGCGGGTGGGGGGCCGATTATGTAGAACATGCTGCACCACCTGAACCACATCGGAGACATGGATGAAATCCTTGACATGGGTGCCGTCTCCCGGCACGCTGATCCATCCGAAGATGGATTCTCGGGCGAATTGGTGCATGATGCCATGCCCTTCGGTGGAGCCGATCGGCACACCCTGCACGTTCGAGCAGCGCAGGACCGAGACCGGGCTGGCCTCGGTCGCATGTTCCAGCGCTCGTTCCTCGACCCAGAGCTGCCCCTCGGCAGCGACGTCACGGGGTGCGAGCGTCGCCTGGCTGGAGTAGAGTGGGTCATCCTGAGTGGCCTGAGGATGGACACGAAGCGTGCCGATCAAGACGAGGTGAAGCCCGCCGTGACGCTCGACCGCGGAGATGATCGGCATGGCGGCGGTGCGCATCTCGAGCAGAGCCTCGCGGTCATCTCGTCCACTCGCCTTCGGCGGGTGGGCATTCATCAACACGATCGCATCGCAGGATGTCAGAAGTGCATCGAGGGTGCGCGGGTCTTCCAGTGCTCCGGATGTGATCCTCAGCAGATTATCGCCGAGCGCCGCTTCAAGATGGGGCTGGACAAAGTCGTCCTGACCGCTTACTGCGACGCGCATATGGGGGGGTCCTCACCGGTGCGTTCGCCCTCACAGGGTATGACCTTGACGGCTGCAAGGAGCGGTTGCTTCTGCCGCGAACCTTGAAAGGCTGATGCGTGACAGGCGGGAGTGTATCGGCGCCCCAGTGGGGCGCTTGGGGGCGATTCGATGGTCGATCAACTGCCCAACTTGGGTCGCGAGGCCGAGATGCTGGCCGAGATGGGTCTCTCTTCGATTGACGAATTGTTCGCAGACATCCCCGAACACGTCCGCCGCAACGAACCTCTCGACCTGCCCGAGCCGCAGACCGAGGAGGAAATTCTGCGCGAGGCTCGGATGCTTCTCTCCTCCAATGTATCCACAGTCGATCGCCCCTGTTTTCTGGGCGCGGGCCTGTACAGCAACCATGTGCCGGCCATGGTGCCGATGATTGCGACCCGTGGCGAGTTCCTCACCGCCTACACCCCCTACCAGCCCGAGGTCAGTCAGGGCATGCTTCAGGCAATGTGGGAATTCCAGACGATGGTCTCGGAATTGGTCGGTCTGCCGATTTCCAACGTCTCGATGTATGATGCGAGCACGGCGGCCGCGGAAGCACTGACCTGCGCGGTGCGCGTGCATGAGCGGAAGGCGACTCAGAAGTCGACAATCCACGTCTCCGAATTGGTTCCTCCTCACCGCATGTCGGTAATCGAGAATTACACTCAGGGTGCGGGCATCGAGATCCGCTTGCTCGCCCATGGTGAAGATGGTCTGTTGATTCTGGACGATGCTGCGAACGCCGCGGGCTCGTGTGGCGTCTATGTCGAACAGCCGAATGCCTTCGGCCTGCTCGATCCGGGTATCGCCGAACTCAAATCGATCATCGGCGAGAACACCGCGCTGGTCGTCGGCGTACAGCCCGTCTCGCTCGGCATCGTCGCACCGCCGGGTGATTATGGTGCGGACCTCGTCGTCGGCGAGGGTCAACCCTTCGGCATCGGTCCGACCGCGGGAGGGCCAATCTACGGCCTGTTCGCCTGCACCCCTGCCTATCTGCGCCAACTGCCCGGACGAATCGTCGGTCAGACCCGGGATTCAGAGGGTCAAGTCGCCTATTGTCTCACGCTCAGCACGCGAGAACAACACATCCGGAGGCATCGCGCGACCTCGAACATCTGTTCCAATGAGACGCTGATCGCCCTGATGGGCGCGATGCACATGGCTCTGCTCGGGCCAGAGGGACTTCGGACACTTTCACAGAGGAATGCTGCGGCCAGTGCAATGACCAGAGAAGCATTGCTCGCGATCGACGGCATCGAAGCGGTGCACCCTGAAGGGGCTCACTTCAACGAATTCGTCATGCGGGTGCCGGGTGAAGCCGCCGACCTGCTCGAATTTCTCGATGAGGAATGGGGCATCACGGGAGGCTTGGACCTCGGCGAGTGGTGGCCTGAATTGGCGGACCAGATTCTGGTCTGTTCGACCGACCAGATCGGGATTGAGGAGATCGAGGATCTGGTCGAGGGTGTGAGCGATTGGTTGGAGGCGGTGAAATGACCAATCTGTTCTCCTTCCGGGGCGCAGCGGAGGCCGGCTATGCACAGCCCGCGCCACTCGATGCACCCTTCGCGATTCCCTCGGCGCTGCAGCGGTCCGAGTTGCCGAAGTGGCCGCGCGTCAGTGAACCGGAACTGGTGCGGCACTACACCCTGTTATCGACGCGCAGTCATGGCATCGATACCGGCTTCTACCCGCTCGGGTCCTGTACGATGAAGCACAATCCGCGCCTCAACGAGGTTATCGTTCAGATGCCGGGCATGAATGACATCCATCCGCTCGCGCCGGCCCACCATCTGCAGGGTTTGATGTCGATCTTCCACGAGATGCAGGAAATGCTCGCCTATTGTGCGGGCATGGACGTGGTCACGCTGCAGCCGGTCGCGGGTGCTCAGGGTGAATTCACCGCGATGCGTTGCATCCAGGAATACCATCGGGAGCGGGGTGAGACCCAGCGCGACAAGGTCATCGTCCCCGACAGTGCCCATGGCACCAACCCCGCCAGCGCTGTGATGTGCGGTTACCAGATCATCGAGATCCCCTCGCTGGCCAATGGCCGTCTGGACCTTGACGCCCTGCGCGCCGTGGTCGGGCCGGATACCGCGGCGATGATGATTACCAATCCGAGCACGCTCGGCCTGTTCGAGCCCGAGATCACCGATGCGGCCGAGATTGTTCACGACGCGGGCGGGCAGATGTACTACGACGGCGCGAATTTCAACGCGATCCTCGGCAAGACCGATCCCGGATTGATGGGCTTCGATGCGGTTCACTACAACCTGCACAAGACCTTCAGCCAGCCTCATGGTGGCGGAGGTCCGGGTTCGGGTCCGATCGGTGTCAAGGCGCATCTGGCCGATTATCTGCCCGCGCCTCTGGTCGATGTGGTCGAGGATGAGGAGGGCGAGCTGTGGTACGAATGGGTCGACCCACCCAAGAGCATCGGCAAGGTCCAGCAATGGCATGGCAATGCCGGTGCGGTCGTGCGCGCTTGGGCCTTCTACCGGCGCTATGGGCGCGACCTGGAGAAGATGAGCGAGCATGCCGTGCTCAATGCGAATTATCTGCGCCATCGAATCCTGAACCCCAGCAATGAGGTGCGCGCTGCGATCCATGCGATGCCCAAAGACGGTGCGCCCACCGACGTGGTCAAGCACGAGTTCACCCTCGATATGAGCCCACTCAAAGACGCCACAGGCGTCACCGGCAAGGATGTCGCGAAACGTCTGCTCGACTTCGGCTACATGGCGCCCACCCTCTACTTCCCGATGATCGTCCCCGAATGCCTGATGCTCGAACCCACCGAAACCGAGAGCAAGGAGGCGATGGATGCCTTCGCCGAAGATTTCCTCGCGATTCTCGCCGAAGACCCAGAGATTGTCAAGACCGCGCCGCACAACACGCCTGTGAAGCGAGTCGATGAAGTCTGGGCGGCGCGCAATCTGGTGCTGCGTCACCCCTGTGATGATTGAGGATGCGGTCGAATGAAGGATTTCTTGCTCGGCGATGCGAAATGGTTCGGCAGCGGTCCATTGCCGGCTCACCTGCCCTACGAGGTCGATGCACCTGAGGGTTGGAAGGGTTGGCGCCGTCAGCGATTGGAACCCTCGCTGGTCGGAATGCTGTTCCCCGGCGCCTGGTCCGCCTTCCTCTTGGCCGCGGGCGGCATCCCGCTTCTGCTCGGAGTGATGGGATTTGGCATCGGCATGGATCCCGGACTCGGCATCGGCCTCGTGCTCGGCGCTTTCGCATTGCTCTGGCTGGGGGCTTCCCGATGCGCGGCCAGTCAGGTCGAGGGTGCGCCACTTCGCATGTTGGCATGGAACCTGATTCGGGTCGAGACCGCGCTGCTGGTCGTAATCGCCTGGACCATCGATCGCGATCCCACGGGCCCTCCGGCCGCGCTCGCCCTGCTGATCACGCTGCCGCTGTGGCTGTCCCAACTGGTGCGCATCGCCACTCTGTTTGCCTGGCCTGCAGGTCGCTGGTTGCTGCCGGTCGCCCATGTCGATGTCGGCCTGGCCTCGATCGATGAACGCTGGGTCACCGAATCGCGTCGTTGGGCGCGACGCCCGCTGGCGCGCCGCGCGATTCCATCCGGCGAGACGGGAGGCGCAGCACTCGAGTTGGTGCTGTTTGGTCTGCGACACGGCAATGTCGATTTCATCGCCGTGCATCTGGTCCATCCCAGCGGGACGCTCCTCGATCCCTTCGTCGCGCCGACCGTGGGCGATACCGTACCTTTCCCCCGGCTCGGTCCCTCGTTCGCCGACGTGCCGAATGTGAGTTCGATTATGGAGTTCATCGATGGCCCACCGGTCTCGCCGGTGGTCGCCGACTGGCCGGCCTCGATGCTATCTGATCAGCGCTTCGAAGAGGAGTGACTCATTCCCACTCGATGGTGCCGGGTGGTTTGTGGGTGATGTCGTAGACCACCCGGTTAACATGTCCCTTGAGCGAGTTCGTGATGCGGGTGCTGATCTTCTCCAGCACATCGTAGGGAATCGATGAGCAGCGCGCCGACATGCCATCCATACTGCGTACCGCGCGCACGACGATTGTCTCGCCATAGACGCGGGCATCGCCGTGCACACCCACACTGCTGACGTCGAGAAGAGCCGCGAAATACTGCCAGGGGATTTCCATCAGACCGGCTGCGGCTGCGGATTCCAATTCCTCTTCCACGATCGCACAGGCCTCTCTGCAGGCCTCGGTGCGTTCTCGTGTCAATTCGCCGAGCACGCGAACGGCCAGACCCGGGCCGGGGAAGGGTTGGCGTTGACTGCTCGGGATGCCGAGCGCGACCGCCATCTCGCGCACCTCGTCCTTGTAGCAGTCGCGAAGCGGTTCGACGATCACAAGGTCGACATCATCCGGCAGTCCACCGACGTTGTGGTGACTTTTGATGACATCGCGCTCGCCACCGCCGGACTCAATCCAGTCGGGTGCAATCGTGCCTTGAACGAGATATTTCGCGCCGACGATCTTCTGCTGTTCCTCGAAGACACGGATGAATTGTTCGCCAATCACCTTGCGCTTGTGCTCGGGCTCGGTGACGCCCTCTAGATGTTTGAAGAATCGTTCGGAGGCATCGACCACGGTCAGGTTGAGCCCGAGTTCCTCGAGGATTCGCTGCACATCCTCAGTCTCTCCCTTGCGCATGAATCCGGTGTCGACATAGACGCAGTGCAGCTTGTCGCCGACCGCTTGACTCGTCATCACGGCCGCAACCGAGGAATCGATGCCGCCGCTGCAGGCGATGATTGTGATGTCATCGATCTTGTCTTTGAGAATGGCAATGCCCTCGTCGATGAGCATCTGCGGGTCCATCTCACGCACGCTCCGATTGAGTGAGCTCATCATCGCCGATGACCTTCTTCGTCATCGCCTCGCGATAGGCGGCGAAGGCGAGGCTGAGTTCAGCATCACAACAGGCGAGGATCTGTACAGCGAGCACCGCAGCATTGTCACCGCGATCCACGCCGACGGTCGCGACGGGCATGCCGGGCGGCATCTGAACAATCGAGAGCAGGGAGTCGAGCGGCACCTTGCCACCGACGGGGACACCGATTACCGGCTGTTTCGTCATCGCGGCAATCACACCGGGCAGCGCAGCCGCCACCCCGGCCATGCCGATGAAGACCTTGCAACCCGCTTCGTGAGCAGCATCGACGATGCCCTCGAGATACTTGGGCGCGCGATGCGCACTCGCAACGCGTAATTCGTAGGCCACGCCGAAGTCATCGAGGATTTTTGTCGCCTTCTCGGCGATGGGCAGATCGGTGCGCGAGCCGAGCAGGATGCAGACGTCCATCAGCGAGGCCCACCTGACGTCGGTTCAAATGCCTCTCGGTGCGCGCTCGCGCGCTCGAAGGGCAGGATTCCAGCCGAACTTCGCCTCAGCACCTCACCTTCACCCGTTTGGTCGATGACCCATGTCCACACACCGGGCCACAGCCGATCGCCGCCGCTGTGCACCCATTGTGGTGGTTCACCGAGCATTCCAACATACGTTGCCATGGCGAAGGGCATGAACGGTGCGGGCAAGTCCATCAGCCATAATGAGCCTGATTCCTGCCGGGCCCTTTGCAGAACGGTGCGAACCCGATGCGCCAACCTGCGCTGGATGCGATCACAGCGCCGATACAACCGCAACGGCAGAGGCTGGCCTGCAACCCAAAGATCGAGGATCCGCATGGCGCGCTCACTCGCACCGATCAAGGCAGCCTCGGCAAAGGCGCGCACGGCCAACGGCGTACGGCCTCCTCCCTTCAGTTCACCGAGAAGCCCAATCAATCGGAAGAATCGCAGTCGGACCTGAACATCGATGTCAATCAGTTCGGAGGGAGAGGGAAACACCCCCCACAATGTGGAACTCGAGAGCCACCGAACCTCGGGGAACTCCCCCGTCCGATGCCGCATCAACCACAGGCGAAGGTGTCCACCCACATCCATCTCAATCGCGTGCAAGGCCATCGGCCACGCGCGCGGCGGTTCTTGGACTCACTGATGCGGAATCCATTCACCGCTGGCCGCATCGAAGCGCATGACCGATCCATCCGGGTATTGACACCAGGTCTGGCCGGTCTCATCGGTCCAGGTCGTCGGACCATCGCTCGCTGCCTCGACCGCTGCCTCGACCGCCGGTTCCTCGGGCAGTCCCGCCATCTCTCGAAGGTCGGCGGCGGGTTCCAAGGCGCCGGTGGTCCAGTCCTCTTGTTCCTCTTCCTCGTTGCTTCCGCGGCGCATGATGAACATGGCGGCCGCACCGAAGGTGACGAGCACGCCGACGATAATCAGCGCCCATATCAAGCCTGAGAGTCCACCGCTCTCTTCCTCCAGCGAACTTCGTGAGGCGTCCAGCGGATAGGCATCGGTATTGTCACCCACACCGTCGCCATCCGAATCGAGCGTCTCGGTGGGGTCGTTCGGGAAGGTGTCTGCATCGTCGGTCACGTTATCGCCGTCCGAATCGTCCAGACATCCATCGCGGTCAGCATCGAATCCGGTCGCGTCCTCGAAGCGGCAGGCGTCGGTATCATCGAACACGGTATCGTTGTCAGAATCGTCGATGCAGCCGTCCTGATCCACATCGAATCCGGTGGCATCTAGGGCACACTGGTCGACATCATCGGGCACGCCATCGCCATCGGTATCATCGATGCAGCCATCACCATCCGCATCGAATCCAGTCGCGTCTTCAAGGCATTGGTCGGTATCATCCTTGATTCCATCTCCATCGCTGTCATCGATGCAGCCGTCGCCATCCTGATCGAATCCGGTGGCATCCTCGGAGCATTCATCGACGTCATCCTTGACACCATCGCCATCGCTGTCATCGATGCAGCCATCCCCGTCGGAATCGAAGCCTGTCGAATTCTCATAACGGCAAGCATCGAGGTTGTCCAGCACATAATCGCCGTCGGAATCATCGATGCAACCATTGCCATCACTGTCGAAGCCCGAGGCGTCCACATAGCGGCATTCATCGACATCATCTGGAATGCCATCGTCATCCGTATCGTCGATGCAACCGTCGCCATCGGTATCGAATCCGGTGGAATCAATTGTGCGACATTGGTCGACATCATCCTTGACCATGTCGCCATCCGTATCGTCGATGCAACCATCGCCGTTGAGATCCCAACCGCTGGCATCCTCGGACAGGCAGAGGTCAACGGAATCGATCACGCCATCACCATCGGAATCGTCGATGCAGCCGTCACCGTCCGCATCATAGCCCGTGGCATCCTGGTATCGACAGTCATCATCAGGATCCTTGACGCCATCGCCATCGGTATCGTCGATGCAACCATCCTGATCAAGGTCCCACCCGGTCGCATCAATCGTCAGACAGAGATCCACGTCATCATAGACGCCATCGCCATCGGTATCCCGCTCACTGGCCGCACAGCCATTGGAGTCGACATTGGCACCCGTGGGTGAATTCGGGCACAGATCGGGATTGTTGCCGAGTGGGTTGTCACCATAGCCATCCCCATCCGCATCGGCCCACTGGGTATTGTCACTGGGGAAGGCATCCGCATTGTTGCCCAGCGGATTGTCACCATAACCATCGGCATCGGAATCACGCCACTGCGTGCCATCGTTGGGGAAGGCATCGGGGTTGTTGCCCAGCGGATTGTCTCCGTAGCCATCGCCATCCGTGTCCACCCATTGTGTGGAATCCGTCGGGAAGGCATCGGGACTGTTCCCGCTGGGATTGTCGCCATAGCCATCTCCGTCCTGATCGGTCCACTGGGTGTTGTCACTGGGGAAGGAATCGCCCGCGTTCGACCATCCATCACCATCCGCATCGGGACAGCCGTAACGATCGAGCGTGCTGGTGCCGGCTATGCTCGGGCAAGCGTCGGGCATCGTGCCGTTGGAGTTGTCACCATAGCCATCGCCATCCGAATCCGCCCATTGCGAGCCATCGTTGGGGAAGGCGTCCGCATTGTTTCCGTTGGCGTTATCGCCGAATCCATCGCCATCGGAATCCAACCACTGCGTGGCATCGAGTGGGAAGGCATCCACAGCGTCATTGTAACCGTCACCATCGGTGTCGCGTTGAGTGGCTGCGCAGCCCACCGAATCCACAGAGGCGCCCGAAGGCGTGTTCGGACAGATATCATTCTCATTCCACACGCCATCCTGATCATCATCGTTGACGATCGTGAAGCAGGACAGGTCCGTGTCCAATTGAGATGAGGTGGCATCGTCATACAGATTCATCCGGATGCAGTACAATCCGCTCACACTCGGTGTGTTGAAATTCCAGTAGATGTTCATCAGTGTATTGTTCGCGGTGAAATTCGAATAAGTGAACACGAAGAAGTTCGACCCGGTCGAATTGGTGAGACTTCCACTCATGCCGTAATCATCCCAGAGAACGAGGTTGGAGATCTCCAGATAGACGATATTCTGGGCCGAGGCATTGTTCGAGGTGATGTTGGTGATCGTTAGAGTCGGCACTGCAGGCAAATAGCAGTCAGTGTGCCCACCGATCCAATTGCTGTTCGAATCATACAGGGTGACGACGAAGCAGCGCTGACCGCTGCCGCTCGGGGTGGACCAGGTGATGCTGGTGGTCCACGATGTCGTGGTTGCGTTGAAACCGCCGTTGCCGCTGTCTTCGACGAAGGTGCCTTGGTACAATGTCCAGGCATAGGTGTAGGCATTGCCACTGGTCAGATTCTGTGCAAGAATCGTGCCACCGGAATTGCTCGTCACCGTGGCTTCCAACATCTCGTAATACAGGCAGTCATCATCATAGTCGAGCCAGTTGAGGTTGGTTCCTGAGCCAGAATACAACGTGCCTTGCATGCAATAATCCCCCTCTTCGCCGAGGGTCAGATAGGCGGGAACCTGGGTCGATGTGCTGTTGGCCGTGAAGTTCGACCAGAATCCACCGACCGAGGCATAGGCACTGCCATTCCATTGGACAAGATTTGCTTCCAGAGCATAATTCGTGCCCGAGGACAGGCTGGTCAGGTAGAAATCGCCTCTGGTCGCATTGTGCAGAACCGTGGACAGACTGCCACCGCCGGTATTGCCGAAGGTCGAACTCGAACCACTGACGCCGAGATTGTTGAGATCATCCGACTCGGTGACGTTGTTGTAGCCATCCGGCCAGACCAGCCAATAATAGGAGCCCGCAGCCAATGAGGATGGAATCTGCACATTCGTGTTCATCTGTTGGCTCGCGTTCGACGCCAGATTCGGACCGGCCACCGACGTGGTGAGGAGCGTATCCGCGGCGTCGTAGGTCGTGTCGGTCGAGAGGATGAAGGCGATGTCGTAGGGGGTCGATGAGGTCAGTGCACCCAGTCCCGAATTGGTGACGGTGTACGACACGGTCGCCGTGCCACCGATCATCACGGACGAAGGTCCGGAGACGCTGCTGGTGGTGAGATCGGGCCGCGGCGTGCTGGTGTTGGTCCACAGGTCGAGGCTGTAGCCACCATCGCTGGAATACTGCACCACGACGACGTAGTAGGTGCCCGCTCGAGATGCATTCACGATGAAGGTGAAGCTTTCGAGCGGATCATTGTACTCTGAGGCTTCGTAGGTGGTGATGTTCGCATCGATCAGATACAGGTCGAAATCCGCACCGGTCGGCACGGTCAGTTCAACGGTGAAATCCTTGCCCGAGGTCAACACGACCCGGTAGTAATCTTCGGTGTCCGAAGCATCTACACAACCCGGGAGATTTTGATTCGTCGGATCGGTGCCGAAGGTTTTGGTCGTGTTGATATCGCCACCCGCATCGCCGCTGGTGCCGCCGTCATTCTGGGCTGTCGGACAGACCGCACGGCCTGAACTCAGTCGCTCGGCACCGTCTCGGAAAACGGGAGGAGATTCGGTCTTCTCAGCCTCATTCTGCTCGTCGATGATGAACATCGGAGACAGTGCAGCGATCAGCATCAGCAGGACCAGCGCCCTCGCAGTGACAGTTGTTCCACGCAGTGGAGTCATGTCTACGCGTTGCCCTACAGACATTTGAACATCTCTACGGACGGAAAGAGGCCCATAGGGCCTCATTCGTAGGCATCCCTCGTCCTGTTCCGCATCGAACCACATGAGGGTGCCAGAGCGGGATCGCGGCACCACTGGCGCTGCACACAGATGGTACTCATGACACGGAACTTTCGACCTCCATGTCAAGCGAATGGGGCAGCGAATTGGGTGAACAATTGATTGAAATAGAGTGCGAACCCGGAACCTATATCCGGCCGGGTGAGAACATGGAATACACGATGATGGGAGCCTATTGCGGCATGTTCGTCGTAATCACAGCATTCGCGCTGGAGACCCGCGGTCAGATTTCAAGCCGGTCCATTGGATACCTCGCAGGCATGGCCCTCGGCCAGATCCTCCTCGGCATCCGTGCCTGGCACACCGGTGAGTGGCCCTTCGCCATCCTGGCTGCCATCTGGGCCGGAATCGCCTTGCTGGCGATCGCGAAACCGAGCGATTCCGAGGTCGAGGATTCTCAGTGATAGGCGCCGTGTGCAGGATTTGAACCTGCGACCTGTGGATTAACAGTCCACCGCTCCACCAACTAAGCTAACACGGCCAGCGAGCCGGCGACTCGGACTCCATTCATCAATGAATCGGGTGGCTTTCGTCACAGCCCGACCCTCTCCCACGGTGAATACTAAGGGCGGTTTGAGGCCCACTCGTGTCATGGGTGGCGATTGGGCACCGTCGGGAGAGAACCTCGGTTTCGCGCAATCCGTGCTCGCCGCCACCGCTTCGAGCGGTGAGCTGTACCGTACGGGACTCGGCATGATCGCGAGCGAGAACATCGTCAGCCCGATGGTTCAGAAGGTCATCACCTCGGACCTGCACGGGCGCTATGCCGAGGGCATGCCCGGCAAGCGATACTACCAGGGCTGCGGAGGTTTCGACGACATCGAGTCGCTCGGCATCGACCTTGCGCAGAAGGTCTTCGACTGTCGCTTCGCCAACATCCAGTCAACCAGCGGGACTGTCTCGAACATCGGCGCCCTGAAGGCGCTCGCCAAGCCCGGCGACAAGATCACCGCGGTGAGCACCGCGGACGGCGGCCACATCTCTCACGCTCGCATGGGCGCGGTCGGATTGCGCGGTCTCGACCTCACGACATATCCATGGGATGAAGGCCGCATGGAGCCCGATGTCGATGCAGCCTGCGCGATGATCCGCGAGGTCGAGCCGGCCATTGCGCTGGTCGGCCAGTCCGTTTTCCTATTCCCCACCCCACTGCGCGAGATGGCCGATGCCGCCCACGAAGTGGGCGCCTCGGTGATGTATGACGGCGCACACGTCCTCGGATTGATCGCTGGCGGCCAGTTCCAGGACCCGCTGAAGGAGGGCGCCGACGTGATGACCGGGAGCTGCCACAAGACCTTCCCTGGCCCGCAGGGGGGCCTCGTCCTCTCCGATTCGGACGATCCGAAATTCCATCGCCGCCTCAACAGCGGCATCTTCCCTGGCGTCTGCTCCTCATACCATCTCCACCATGTCGCGGGCAAGGTCATCGCGCTGGCGGAATTCGCCGAGTACGGTGTGGCCTATGCGGAAGACATCGTGGCCAATGGCAAGGCCTTCGGCGCGGCCATGGCCGCAGCAGGATTCGATGTGCTCGCCGAGGGTCGAGGCTACACCGCCTCCCACCAGATCCTCACCCGCCACGGCGAGTTGGACTCCGGCGCGGGCGCTCAAGCCGCATTGAAATTGGAACATGCTGGCATTGTCACCAACATGAACATGCTTCCCGGCGACACCAAGGCGATGACG
>Ga0114996_10004570_pt1 | contig 16534 bp, 14 predicted proteins | sample ArcticOcean_MG_C_4_FD_87039 | JGI IMG/M metagenome (GOLD analysis project Ga0114996, IMG submission 87039) | Marine microbial communities from western Arctic Ocean - ArcticOcean_MG_CB4_134 | ecosystem: Environmental > Aquatic > Marine > Oceanic | place: Arctic Ocean: Canada Basin | collected...
CCTCCGGGCGCGTCAAAATGAGGTCCGCTTTGCCCCCGAAAGCGGACATCGCGCTCATCTCAAGCTCATGCGCTTTCCGGCAACGCCAACTGAACCGCACACGACCCAGACCCGCAGCGCGTACACCGTAGCCGCTTCCTAATGGCCGGTACGGGATGGTCGGGACCGAGGGTGCCAATCAATCCATCGACATTGAGTTCTACGGTGTGGGCGCACACGTTGCAGATTGCCAGGAGGGTGTAGCGTTGTTGGATGTGGGCGAGGGTGGCGGTCATAGCTACGCGGCATCTCGAATGCGCATCACTGTCATGCGGGAAATATCGTGCTCGCGGGCGACTTGAGCTACGCTGGCACCATCACTCAGTTTCGCACGAATTTCGGTGGCAGACTTCTCATTGGTAACCCTGGGTCTTCCCAATACCTTACCTTCGGCACGCGCTCTGGCGAGGCCAGCATTGGTCCGCTCGACGAGAAGGTCGCGCTCCATTTCCGCAACTGCGGACAGCGTAGAAAGGACGAGCTTGCCTGCTGACGAGGCTAGGTCAAGATCACCTAGTTGGAGCACTCGCACCGCACAGCCCATCTCGGAGAATCTCTTTACAGTCGTCATGATGTCGATGGCATCTCGGCCCAAGCGGTCCAACTTGGTAACGATGACCCGCTTTGGCTTTCTAGTGCGCGTCACCGTATCAAACATCTTTCCAAACTCTGGACGTTCAGCGGCGGGGACCTTGCCACTGACCGTGTCTGTGTAGACGGTATCGGCTTCGTAACCCGCCTGCTCTATTTCAAGAAGCTGATTGTCGTTTGTCTGATCTGACGTGGAAACGCGGGCATAGACGAAGGTGTGCATTGCGATGAACCCCTAATGTTCAAAAAGGATGTTCACAATATGAGATGTTCAAAATATTGTAAATAGGTTTTTGAACATATCTACGGGCATGGTATTGGACGTGTTCATATATGGTCGTTTATGAACATCTTCAATTCTCACAAAATGGCTAGAAGGATGGACATAATAATCCTCCCTTGTACTCGTATTGATTACATTGGTAACCTTTGGCAAGGTTTTTTGGAGCTAATTGGAGGATTTCAATGGAGGCTGAACACGTTAACTTTTCAATTCGCGCTTTTCTCAAAGAGCGCCAAGCCTTGGACTGATACAATCCAGCTCCACGGTGTGGGCGCATACTGGTTTGGCGGGCAAATCTAAGCTGCTTGGAACGCTTGGCCAAACCGACCGAAAATCGACCAGTTTCTCGACGATACCGTCATCGAAGGTCGGCGCTTGGCCGAGATCGGTACGAGGCGAGAGGCGGAGGAGTTTCGCCGCCTCTTCTTGAATAAGATAGGCTGAAGTCATAAGTATCTCCCGTTTCGGGGCGAGGCAGGATGCGTCGCCTTCAACGGGGAAAACTGTAGCTCGCGAGTAGTCGAGTAAAAACGGGGTTTAGGTCGATTTGTTTGACTTCGGCTTACCCACCCAGAAGGGGCAGCTTTCCAATATGATATTGGCTATTTCGATCGCGGGAATATCGCCTGACGGGTCTCTATTTCGTATAGATTTTAAGACTTCATAATAAGTGTTCGTCGCGTAGCTATCGCCTTTCTTAACGGCATCCCGCCAACTCGCAATAGTTTTCCAACTTTCAACGTCTATGCGCCTGTTAAGAAGTCGGGATGCTTCCGGCCCCCATATGACCAACAAAAAGCGACCGACATTTCTTGAGGCCTATCCCCACCTTAAGGACTTCACGGTCTTTCTCGAACAGCTCAGAAAGGAAAGCGAAAGAGGTGAGGTTATGATCTCTGCCTCGGTGCTGGATGACTTACTACGAAAAACTGTAGAGGCGTTCCTTGTGGTCGGGGGAAGCGCGGAGAAGTTGCTGACAGGGTTCAACGCGCCCCTTGGCTCATTTTCTTCACGGATCGAAGCTGCTCATGCCCTTGGCTTGATAAGTGATGAAGAATTTCACGACGCAAACGTGATCAGAAAGATACGCAACGAGTTTGCCCATACTCTCACCACCTCCTTTGAGGATCAAAATATTACGGACCAATGCGTCACTCTATACTTCTCAGCAAAGGATTATGGTGACGATGTAGTTGGAGCCAGAGGGCAATTCTCTACTGCGGCTACGGGCCTCATTCTCAACCTCACTAATCGACCGAGCTATGTTGGCAAGAAGCGGTTAGAGTGGCAGCATTGGCCATATTAGTTACCGGTGTACCCTTGCGGTACAGGTACATAAAAGGTACACTTATGTCTCTGTAACCCGCAGAAAACAGACGTTATTAGAACAGGGGTTCAAGTCCCCTCATTCGCCCAATTTTCCCTATAAAACTTCGCCGCTAGCGGCCACGGTCTTTTTTATTCGGCGCGCACCGGATACAAGCACCCAATGGCCCCTCCGATCCTCACCCTTGCCGATATCTCCCTCACCTTTGGCGGCACGCCGCTGCTTGAGGGCGCCGAGCTTGTGGTGTCGCGGGGGGAGCGGCTGTGTCTGGTGGGGCGCAATGGATCGGGCAAATCGACGCTGCTGAAAATTGCTGCCGGGATGATCGAATTTGATGCCGGTGAGCGCTTCGTGCAGCCCGGCACAACCATTCGGTACCTTCCCCAGGAGCCGGACTTGTCGGCCTATGCAAGCGTTCTCGATTATGCCGAAGACGGCCTCGCGCCCGGCGATGATCCGTACCGGGCGCAGCAATTGCTTGGCCTGCTGGGGCTGGCCGGCGATGAGGCCCCGGCGCGGCTTTCCGGCGGCGAGGCCAGGCGGGCGGCGCTGGCCCGCGCCCTCGCGCCGAAGCCCGATATCTTGTTGTTGGATGAGCCCACCAACCATCTGGACATGCCGGCAATCCAATGGCTGGAAGGCGAATTGCAAAGCCTCGGCGCGGCCATCGTCATGATCAGCCATGACCGCCGGTTTTTGGAAAATCTGTCGAAGGCCACGGTCTGGCTCGACCGGGGGCAAATCCGGCGCCTCGATAAAGGCTTCGCCGCGTTCGAGGAATGGCGCGATGAAACCCTGGAACAGGAAGCCTCTGACCGGCACAAGCTGGACCGCAAAATTCATCGGGAAAACCATTGGCTGATCCATGGGGTCACGGCCAGGCGCAAACGCAACCAGCGCCGCCTCGGCAAATTGATAGAGATGCGCCAGCAGCGGCGGGAGCTGCGCCAGGTCACGGGTGATGTGAAACTGGCGCCCACCCAGGCGGGTCAATCGGGCAAGCTGGTGGCAGAGGCCGTGGGAATCTCCAAAACCTATGGCGGGCCCTTAATAATAGACGATTTCTCATGTCGCATTTTGCGCGGCGACCGGGTCGGTTTTGTCGGGCCCAACGGCGCCGGCAAGACGACGCTGCTGAACATCCTCACCGGCGCCGCCGAGCCCGATGCGGGCACAGTGCGCCTGGGCGCATCGGTGCAAATGGTGACCCTTGATCAATCCCGGGAAAGTCTTGATGCCAAATCGACGCTTACCGATGCGTTGACAGGCGGCAGCGGCGACCATGTCAGCGTCGCCGGCCAACATAGGCATGTGATCAGCTATATGAAGGATTTCCTGTTTGCTCCGGAGCAGGCGCGTACCCCGGTGGGCGAATTGTCCGGCGGCGAGCGTGGCCGCCTGATGCTGGCGCGCGCCCTGGCGCGGCCGTCGAACCTGTTGGTGCTTGATGAGCCGACCAACGATCTTGATCTGGAAACCTTGGATCTGTTGCAGGAAATGCTGGCCGATTATCAGGGCGCGGTGATGCTGGTCAGCCATGACCGGGATTTCATCGACCGGATCGTCACCTCGGTGATCGCCTTCGAGGGCGACGGGCACTGGTGCGAATATGCCGGCGGCTACTCGGACATCGCCGCCCAGCAATCGGGCGATGGGGCTGAGGCGGCGAAAGCGAAGGGCAGGGGGGGCGTCAAATCATCGGCAGCATTGGGCGCGCGCAATTCCAAGGCCAAGCTGTCATTCAAAGAATCCCACGCCCTCGAAACCCTGCCGGACGAAATGGCCAGATTGCAGGGCGAGATTGAGGGGCAGCAGAATACCCTTGCGGACACCGATCTTTATGCCCGTGACCGCCAGGCCTTCGATGCCGCCGCCGCCGCACTGGCCGCCGCAGAGCGCGATCTTAGCGTCATGGAAGAAGACTGGCTGGCCCTGGAGATCAAGCGCGAAGCGATCGAGGGTGGGTGAGGCGGCTCTCTAACGGTTAGCGTCTTCCGGTTCCAGGTGCTGGAGCTGGGGCGCCACTTCTTGCATGAAGCGGGTCATGGAGCGCGCGCGTTTTTCCGAAGTCGCCCAATCTTTTCCCGCAACCATAAGAAACGTGCCGAAGCCGCCGGAGGCCTCATATAAATCCCGTATCTGACCGGCGATGCGGTCCGGCTCGCCAAGCAGATAGAACCCGGCTTCGGCCAGCACATCAATCGCCCGCTCGTCGTTGGGCACGTCAATATTGAGCAGCTTCTTGATAACTTTAAGAAAGCCGCGTTCGGCCTGGATGCTGGTCTCAAAGGTGACCGAAGGGCGAAGGTCTTCCAAAGCTTCTTCGTAGCTGTTCGCAACATAGACAACCCGGGACGCCAGGATGTTCTTGCGCGCGCCGGCAATTCCGGCCGCCGCCGCAAAATTTTCATATTGATCGCCCTTGGCGCGCACCCGCTCCGCGCTTTCCAGAAACGCCGTCAACATTCCATAGCCCCGTTCGGCGGACATTTGAATGATGGCTTCGGTATCGGTGGCCGTTACCATCGGCATGTCGGCGCCCGACAAGGGTTTGGGCAGGGCGACCACGCCCTTGGCTTGCCAATGGTCGCCGTCCCAGTCGAATATCTCGTCGCTGGTCCAGCACTTCATAATGAATTCCAGGGATTCCTGCAGCCGCGCGTGGCGGTCATCGAAGCTCAAGCCGCGCTCTTCGCAAAATAGCGGTGATGGAAATCCGGTGCCGAAGCCAAAAATAAAACGGCCCTTGCCGAGAAGATGTTCGGTCACAGCCGCCTGGATGGCGACATCAAGCGGGTGCTGAATATGCGCCAGCTTGACCGCGGAGCCCATGCGGATTTGCGTGGTCAAAGCGGCCGCCTTGCACATCATCAATTCCGGTATGGGAATGGTATCGACCCGATTTATGTAAGGCGGCTCGCCGTGATGTTCACTGATATAGACGTCCCGGAAACCCAGCTTATCCGCGAGTACGATTTCCCCGATATCTTCGTCGTAGCTTTGGGCGGCAGTGGTATGGGGGCGAAATCCGTTCGAAAATATTCCGAAATGCATGGACAGTCTCTCCAATTGTTGTTGGACAGCTTAAGCAATTCCCTCGCCAAGCGCCAACATCCATGCATTGCAATCCATTTGCCCCGCTGATTTGGTCCCTTGCCGTAACTTCGGTTACCCCCTTAAAATACCGGCAACAGTTTTTGAGGGGACTTATGCGAGGGGAGCCAAGATCATGGACGGCGATATCACATGGCCCGAAAAGAGCCGCGAATTGCAGATGTACTGCATGGATTCAACCTATTGGAACGATTTCAAGTTTCGCGACGACGACATCATCATCGCCACCTGGGGCAAATCGGGCACCACCTGGGTGCAGCAGATCGTCGCCCAATTTATCTTCAAGGGCCAGACCGTCGGCCTGCCGGTGGGCGACATGTCCATGTGGGTGGATTTTCGCCTGCCGCCGCTGGAGGTTAAAGAGCCTTTGCTGGAGGCGCAGGAGCATCGCCGCTTTTTGAAGACCCATCTGCCGGTGGATGCCTTGGTGTTCTCACCCCAGGCCAAATATATCTATGTGGGCCGCGACGGGCGGGATTCGGTGTGGAGCACCCATAACCACCACGTCAATATGCTCGATTGGGTCTATGAAGCGCTGGAAGAACTGCCCGATATGGGACCGGTCATCCAACGCCCGACCGGCGGTGACATGCGCGAATATTTTCACGACTGGTTCAACCGGGAAGGCTATCCGTTCTGGCCGTTCTGGGAAAATGTGCGCGCCTGGTGGGCGGTGCGCGATCTGCCCAACGTCATGATGCTGCATTACCAGAACCTCAAGAACGACATGGAAGGCGAGATGCGCAAGGTGGGCGAGTTTTTGGAGTGCGGTGGACGAGGACAAATGGGAAGAGATGGTGCTGCACTGCACCTTCGATTACATGAAGCATAACGCGAAAGAAAGCGCGCCCCTGCAAGGCTCGCTCTGGGCCGGCGGCGCCAAGACTTTCGTCAATAAAGGCACCAACGACCGCTGGCGCGACACCCTCACCGCCGAAGATGTCGACATGTACGAAGCCCGGGCCCTCGAAGAATTGGGCGCCGGTTGCGCCAAGTGGCTGGCGACAGGGGAGATGTAACGCGGGCTCCGCGCTTCTAATCTAAATCGAGCTTGAACAGTTTGATCGCGTTATCGCGGCCGATTTGTTTTTTCTCCGCGTCCGAGATCGGCGCTGCGTCGAACCATTCCGCCGCGTCGCTCATTCTTTCGAAGGGGTAATCGGCTGAGAACAGAAGCCGGTCCGGGCCCAAAACCTCGAGGCAGCATTTGAAGGTGGGATCGGAGAAGTTGCCGCTGGTGGTCACGTGGAAATGGTCCCGGAAATATTCGCCGAGCGGGCGGTTGCCGGTATAGCCCCGGGGCGAAAACCGCATGCGCGCATCGATGCGCCAAAGATCATAGGGGATGTGCTCGCCCATATGGCCGATAACAATTTTCAGCTTCGGATGTTTGTCGAACATGCCGGAGCCGCACATGCGGAGCGCGTGCAGCGAGGTTTCCCGCGCGAAACCCCAGGGCGACGACAGCAGCCACGGATGGCCTTCATAGGGCTGCGCGCGGGCCGCGATTTGGGTGCGCGGGTGCAGGTAGAAGGGCACGTCCAAATCTTCGACCACCGACCAGAAATCGGAATAGTCGGTTGTGTCGAAATAGATGGCGCTGTCGGGCACGTCTTTTTGGGTGAAGCCGTTGACTAGGGCGCCGACGAAACCGAAATCCTTGACGCAGCGGCTCAGCTCCTCGGCGGCAGCCTCAGGGTCTTGCATGGGCAGCGCCGCGAAGCCGGCAAACCGGTCCGGATTTTTGGCAACCTGTTCGGCCAGATGATCGTTGGCCTTTTTGGAAATATTAATGGCTTCATCGGTATCCAGGATGGCCTGCACCGCCGGCGCGTTTAGCGACAGGATGGTAAAGCCGATGCCGTTGGTATCCATATGGTTGAGACGGATTTCGCCGATGTCGATAATTTCGGAACGGAAACTTTCCCAGTCGGCGGAACCGCCGGCAAACTGCTTGGCGTCCTCAAGGGTTTCGGGGATCGACATATGTTCCTCAAAGGCGATTTTCCCATCCATTACGTTGCACTCCCCTAAATTGTCAAATGATCGGGGTTCACTAAACTAGCCGAAGCGGATGGGCAATCTTAAAGAGGCCGGGACACGCGCTATGGCTCCAGCCCGTCGCCTACGATCGGGTTGGAAAGCACGCCGACGCCGGGCACTTCGATTTCAATCACGTCGCCGGGGTGCATGAACACTTGCGGGGCGCGCTGGCCGCCGGAGCCTTCGGGCGAGCCGGTGGCGATGATGTCGCCCGAGTGCAGCGCCATGATCTTGGAGAGATATTCGATCTGCTCGTAGATCGAAAAGAACATCATATCGACGGTGTCGTTCTGCATCTCCGCACCGTTGAGGCGGGAGATGACACGGAACGCATCCGCATCGGCGATCTCGTCCTTGGTCACCATCCACGGGCCCACCGATGACGAGGCGGTGAAATTCTTGCCGGCAACGGTGGAGTGTTTTTGCCAGTCGCGCATGGAGCCGTCGTTGAAGCAGGTAAATCCGGCGACGTGATCGAGGGCATTTTCTTTTGCAATGTTGCGCCCCGGCTTGCCGATGATCAGACCCAGCTCGGCCTCATAATCGAAGCAGTCCGAATGGATCGATTTGACCATCGGTTGGTTGTGGCCGACGAGGGCGCCGGGGGCTTTCAAAAATATGGTCGGAAATTCCATCTCGGTGACGTCGCCGCCGGCCGGATTGCGTTTCCGGTAATTGAGCCCGAAGCAGGCAACGCGGTCGGCATCGGGTATCACCGGCAGATACTGGATCGATGACAGCGCCAGGCCGCCCGGCTGATCCATGGCCCAGGCGCCGAGTTGCCCAAGGGCATCATCGGCAATGGCGTATTTCAGCGTCGGATAGCGGGCGCCGAATTCCGGGCCCAGATCGATGATGCTGTCGCCGCGGACCAGGCCATAAGAGGCGCGGTCATTTATTTGGAAGGAAGCGAAGCGCATATTGGCGGTCCTTATGATGCCGTAATTGGAGAAATCGATGCGTTGATAGCGGCAATTTATGGGCGCTGCAAACCAGCCGGTTTCGGACTTCGGGCGGCCAGCAATTGCGCGCCAAATATTTTACACCTCCGATTCGTGCATGGGTCTTGCGGCGGCCTTGGCCGGGGCGTATACCGCCCGCACAAACCCGTTTGTTTCCTTCGATTTTTTCGGTCCCCGTTGGGGATTCGACGCGGCATTGCAAGCATGCTAGAGAACCCAATAATATCCCCGGCCCCGCATTCGCCAGCGTTGGCGGATTCACGCCCAGTCCCGACCGCTTCGGAGCGCGTATATGCCCCCTGATCAAGCCGCCCTTGCCGACGCCGGGTCCGCCGCGACCCACGCCAATCTCGCCAACGCCATTCGCTTTCTTGCCGCCGATGCCGTTCAAAAAGCCAACTCCGGTCATCCCGGCCTACCCATGGGCATGGCCGATGTGGCCACCGTGCTCTTTACCCGCTTTTTGAAATTTGACGCCGCCGATCCCGATTGGCCGGACCGGGACCGCTTTATTTTGTCGGCGGGGCACGGCTCCATGCTGCTCTATGCGCTGCTCTATCTGACCGGCTATCCAAAGATGAGCCTGGAGCAAATCAAGAATTTCCGCCAGTTGGGCGCGATCACCGCCGGCCATCCGGAATTTGGGGCAGCGCCCGGCATCGAAGTGACCACCGGCCCCCTGGGCCAGGGCCTGACCATGGCCGCCGGCTTTGCATTGGCCGAGCGCATCATGAATGCCCGCTTCGGCGATGATCTGGTCGATCACCACACCTATGTGATCGCCGGCGACGGCTGCCTGATGGAAGGCATCAGCCACGAGGCGATTTCCCTGGCCGGCCACTTGCGCCTGTCAAAATTGATCGTGCTGTTTGACGATAACGGCATCTGCATCGACGGCGCCACCGACAAGACCGTGTCCGACGATCAGTTGCAGCGCTTCGAAGCCTCCGGCTGGCATGTGGCCGCGGTTGATGGTCACGATCCGAACGCCATCATTGCTGCCATCACGGCGGCCAAGGGTGCCGGCCGGCCCAGCCTGATCGCCTGCAAAACGGTGATCGGCTATGGCGCGCCGACCAAGGCCGGCACCGCCGCTACCCACGGCGCGCCGCTGGGATCGGACGAGATAGACGCCGCTAAAGATGCCCTCGAATGGCCTTATGAGGCGTTCGAAGTTCCCGATACGATATTGGATGCGTGGCAGAGGGCCGGTTCCGCCGGCAACCCATTACGGCAAGCCTGGGCCGCGCGGCTGGCCGCTGCGCCCGACGGCGATGCCTTCACGCGCCTGATGGCGGGCGAATTGGAAGACGGCTGGCAGGCGGCGCTGGCCGATTTCAAGCGCCACGTGATTGCAGATGCGCCCGCTTGGGCGACGCGCAAATCCTCCGCCGAAGTTTTGGCTGTGCTCAATGGCGCAATCCCCGAAATGATCGGCGGCTCGGCCGATTTGACCGGCTCCAACCTGACCATGGCCAAGGGCTCCGGCGTCATTACCGCCGATGATTACGCCGGCAAATATATCCATTACGGGGTTCGCGAGTTTGGCATGGCGGCGGTGATGAACGGATTGGCGCTGCATGGCGGTGTGGTTCCTTACGGCGGCACCTTCCTGGTATTTGCCGATTACCTGCGCCCGGCTTTACGTCTGTCGGCATTGATGCAGCAAAGGGTGATCTATGTGCTGACCCACGATTCCATCGGCCTTGGCGAGGACGGACCGACCCATCAGCCGGTGGAAACCCTGGCGTCTTTGCGCGCCATTCCCGGCGTCGCCGTGTTCCGGCCCGCCGATGTGGTGGAAACCGCCGAATGCTGGCAGTTGGCGCTGGAGCGGAAACATGGTCCCACGGTGCTGGCCCTGACCCGCCAAGGGGTGCCCACATTGCGCAGCCAATACGGCGAAGAAAACCTGAGCGCCCGGGGCGCCTATATTGTACAAGAAGCCGACGGGACACGCGCCGCGACCATATTGGCGACCGGCTCGGAGGTGGCGATTGCGCTTCGCGCCAGGGACTTGCTGGCCGCCGACGGGATAGCAGCGGCGGTGGTATCGATGCCGTCCTTCGAATTGTTCGATACCCAGGACGCCGGCTACCGGGCTAGCGTGCTCGGCGCCGATTGTGTCCGCGTCGGCATCGAAGCGGCGATCCGCCAGGGCTGGGAAGGTTATATTTCGGATGCGGACGCGTTCGTCGGCATGACCGGCTTCGGTGCATCGGCGCCGGCGGATGAATTGTACGCCCATTTTGGCATTACCGCCGAGGCGGTGGCAGCCAAGGTCAGGGAACGGATCAACAGTTAAGGGCCGAGGCGCCCATGGTAATTTTAGGTGTGGATGTGGCAAATTTGAGGAGGTAGTTATGGCATTAGTTTCCTTGCGGCAAATATTGGATCACGCGGCGGAAAACGATTACGGCATTCCGGCTTTCAATATCAACAATATGGAACAGATGCTGGCGATCATGGTGGCCGCCGATAAAACCGATGCGCCGGTTATTTTGCAGGCCAGCCGGGGGGCGCGCTCCTACGCCAACGACATTGTGCTGCGCCATCTGATCGAGGCGGCGGTGGAGATGTATCCCAATATCCCGATCTGCATGCATCTGGATCACGGCAACAATACCGATACCTGTGCCTCGGCCATCGAAAACGGTTTTTCCTCGGTGATGATGGACGGCTCCCTGGAAGAAGACGCCAAGACGCCGGCGTCCTACGAATATAACGTCGATACCACCAAGGCGGTGGTCGATATGTCGCACGCGGTCGGCGTTTCGGTGGAGGGTGAGCTCGGCTGCCTCGGCTCGTTGGAAACCGGCGAGGGCGAAAAAGAAGACGGCCACGGTTTCGAGGGCAAGCTGGATACCGACATGCTGGTCACCGACCCGGACGAGGCCGCCGATTTTGTCGCCAAGACCAAAGTCGATGCCCTGGCGGTTGCCATCGGCACGTCGCACGGCGCCTACAAATTCACGCGCAAGCCCACCGGCGATATCCTGGCCATGGACGTGGTCAAAAAAATCAACGAGCGGCTGCCGGGCACGCATCTGGTCATGCACGGCTCCTCGGCGGTGCCCCAGGAATTGCAGGACCTGATCAACGACCATGGCGGCGACATGCCGCAGACCTATGGGGTGCCCGTCGAAGAGGTGGTGCTCGGCATCAAACACGGCGTCCGCAAGGTGAATATCGATACCGACAACCGCATGGCGATGACCGGCATGTACCGCAAAGTGGCGGCCGAGAACAGGGCCGAGTTTGATCCCCGAAAATTCAACAAGCCGGCCATGGAAGCCATGACCGAGGTTTGCATCGAACGTTACGAGCGTTTTTCGACCGCCGGCCAGGCCGGCAAGATCAAGCCGATTGCCATTTCCGACATGGCCAAACGCTATCAGGACGGCAGCCTGGACCCGAAGATTAACTGATCCGAAACTTCTACAATTGTACTTAAAGCTAAGATGAAAATAGCGCCATCCATATTATCCGCCGATTTCGCCCGCTTAGGCGAAGAGGTTGCCGCCGTCGATGCGGCGGGCGCCGACTACATTCATATCGATGTGATGGATGGCCATTTTGTTCCCAACCTGACGTTCGGTGCGCCGATCATCAAGGCCGTCCGGGCGTCCTCAGACAAGCCCTTCGATGTGCATTTGATGATCGATCCGGCGGCGCCCTACTTGCAGGACTATGCCGATGCCGGCGCCGACATCATCACCGTGCACGCCGAGGCCGACAAGCATATCCACCGCAGCGTTCAGGTGATACGCGGGCTTGGGCTAAAGGCCGGCGTGTCGATCAATCCCGGAACCGATGAAAGCGTGCTGGCGCCGCTGCTGGACGATATCGATCTGATCCTGGTGATGACCGTCAATCCCGGCTTCGGCGGGCAGAGTTTCATCGCATCCCAATTGGAGAAGATACGCCGCGTCCGCGCCATGATCGATGGCCGCGCCATCGAGTTGGAGGTGGACGGCGGCGTCAAGCCGGACAATATAAAATCGGTGGCCGACGCCGGCGCCGATGTGGTGGTCGCCGGCAGCGCCGTGTTCGGCGGCGGCGCCTACGAGGCGGCGATCAATGCCCTTAAGGAAGCGGTTATGTGATGCCCGCAATTCAAGACTGTTACTAGGACTTAGCGTATGACGACCACGAGCCAGAACGCCGAAGATTTAGAAATCGTCTCGGCGCCCGGCCTGACCGACCAATTGGGCAACCTGCTTTACGACTTTGTTGTCCATTATCTTTGGGACAAACGCTGGTTTATTATCGCGCTGGCCATCGGCGGCGCCGTTGCATCGCTGCCGTTGCCGGAAGGGCTTAGCCGCGAAGGCATGATCGTGCTTGGCATGTCGGTGGCGGCGACGGTCATGTTCATCACCGAGCCGATCCCGCTGCCGGGCGTCGCGTTGCTGATCATCCTCGGCCAGATATTTATCCTCGGTCACGATTCGTCCGCTGTTGCCAAGACCCTTTGGAACGATTCGGTGCTGTTCATCATGGGCTCGCTCATGCTGGCCGTCGCCGTGGTCAAGCAGAAGCTGGACCGGCGCATCGCCTGGCTGATCGTCAGGATCACCGGCACCAAAACAACTCGGGTATGTCTGGGTATTTCCATCGTATCGGGATTGATGGCGTCGTTTATCGGCGAGCATACGGTAGCCGCCATGATGCTGCCGGTGGGCATGACGTTGATCATGCTGACCTCGGATGACCCTAAAAAAGTGCGCGGTCTGGCCGCCGTGATATTGTTGTCGGTGGCCTACGGCGCTTCTGTCGCCGCCATCGCAACGCCGTCGGGCGGCGCCAGAAATGCCATCATGATCGGCTATTGGCGGGAATTCTTTTTCGATCCCACCAATCCCGAAACGCTAAAATTCCTGATGGGATATTTGCGTTGGCTAATCTTCGCCTATCCTTTGTTCTTGGTCCAATTGCCGTTCGTTACGCTCATCCTGTTTATGACGTTCAAGCCCGAATACAAGGATTTGTCCCGGGCCGTGGTGCGCCTTCGCAAGCAGGTCGAGGAACAAGGCTCCATGAAAAGAGCCGACTGGGTCGCCATAGCCCTTTTTGTGATGACCTTGCTGGGCTGGATATTTCTTTCCGATGCCGTCGGTATGGGGACCATCGCCTTGCTCGGCGCGACGGCGTTCCTGATCGCCGGTCTGGTGCATTGGGAGGATATCAATTCGGGCGTCAACTGGGGCGTGGTGCTTTTGTACGGCGCCGCCATATCGCTCGGCATCGAAATGAAGGAATCCGGCGCCGCCCAGTGGGTGGCGGAGAACTTTCTTGAGCTATTGGTGCCGTTCGGCATCGAAAAAGGCATCGGGCTGTGGGCCGCCATTTCGGTGCTGACCACGGCGATTGCCAATACCATGTCGGCCGGCGCGTCGGTGGCGGTGCTGGGCCCGATCATGCTTAAAGTCGCGATCGCCGCCGAAGAAAGCCCGATCCTCATTGGGTTCGTGACCGCGGTGTCCACCGGATTTGGCTACCTGACCGTGTTCGCGGCGCCCGCCTGTACTATCGTCTACGCGTCCGGCTATTTGAAAGTCACCGATTTTCTCAGAGCGGGTTGGAAAATGGCGATCACTTCGATCATAATAATGTTATTGGCGGCGGCCCTTTATTGGCCCATCCTGGGATTGTAACGGAACCGGAACCCCGGGGGCGGGAGTAATAGGCTGTGATGGCAGACAACAATATTGACCTTGAGAAAATTCGCGGGGTCAGAAAGGACCGTTTTCGAATTCTCGTCTGCATCGACGGCGCCGAGGATTCCTATCTTGGTCTGAACTATGCCGCCGATGTGGGCCGCCAGCCTGACTCTGACATTATCCTTTTTTACGTCCGGCCCGTGGATCAGGGCATGCGCACCGGCGGCCTACAGGTCCGGGTGGCGCGCGAAAATATGATGAATTGGGGGTTGGAGCTGCCCGGCATCCAATATTTGAAAAAGGGCCGCGACCGTTTGATGGAAGATTATGACCTGGCGGCGGATTGGGCGGAGGAAACCACACACACCGATGTGCAGGGCGATCCCCTGGGCGACAACAAGACCGAATATCGCCATTCCAGCGGCAAATCCATTGTGCTCAAGCTGAAAGTGGCGCCATCGGTGGTGGCTGGAATTTTGGATCAGTACGAGTTGGGCCCCTACGATCTAATTGTCATTGGCGGCTCGGGCCGTTGGGGCGGCAAGGGCATTTCCCTTTGGGACCCGGCGGTGGCCGAAAAAGTGGCGGTGCACGCCCCCTGTTCGGTGCTGGTGACGCGCGAATTAGAGGGCGGTAAGGGCCATTTGCTATGCACCGACGGCTCGGAGCGGGCCATGGAAATGATCCGCAAGACCGCCGCCCTGGTCAAGCGGACAGGGGCCGGGCATCTTTCCGTCCTGTCGGTCGCCCTCAGCGCCGATGGCGAAGCCGAGGCTAGAAATCATGTGGACAAGGCCGCCGAATTGGTTCGCTCCTTGGATATTGAGCCGCGCGAGGTTATTACCCGTGTTGGTAATCCAGTCGAAGAAATCATCACGGCGGGTTCGGAATATTCGCTGATTGTCACCGGCGATACCGGCATTACCGGTATCAAACGATTCTTTATGGGTAGCGTCGCCTTCAAGGTGATGGAGTATGCGAAAAACTCGGTCATGGTCGTGCGCTGACAAATAGCCCGCGACAAGGACCAAAAATTCGCCACATATGGCCGCTATATTGCATTCCATATGCAATGAATTACCACATATTCGTTAGAGGTATTCCACAGCATTTGTTGCACCTTGGGCGTGATACATATGTGATCCGAATGTGATCCGAAGTGGAATGAAGTGGTCACCTATGAAAACATCGTTGCCATTATTTGCGCTCGCGCTGGTTTCGGCGCTGGGCTTCTTCTTTGCCGCCGCGCCGGGCGTGGCGGCGGCCGAAAAAGCCGCGGTGCATAACTGCGGCGCGTTTCCCAATGTTGCCTGGTGGGTCAATGATCCGGCCAAAATAATTGGCCTGGTGAACAAACGCTACAAAGGCAATTGGGACACCTATATCGCCAGTTGGAGCCGCTATGGCGACTCGTTGCAGCGGAGTTTGGAAAATGGCTCCGCGCGGCTGATCAAATCCCAAGGCAAGACCTTGCGCGGGCCGACCCTTGCGGTTCATGTGGTCATGGTCAAAAAGCGGGTCGTGGTGCTGCAATGTTTGCGCGACGCCGAAAACAGAAAAGCCAGCCTCGAATCATTTGAAACGGCGGCTGGCGGCGGCAATACCCAGCCGCGATTGCGGTCCGTGGTCCAAAAATGCGATCCGTTGCCGCAAGTGGATTGGTGGAGCAAAACGCCGGCCTCGGTACGTAGCGCCGTTACCAAGAAATACGGCGGCGATTGGGACAAATATATCAAGCGCTGGAAACAGCATCACAAGAGCATGAAGCGTAGCTTTGAAAACAACCGGCCTCGGATTGTCAAATCGCGCGGCATTACTTTGCGCGGCAAAACATTGGAAGCCCATGTCGGCAAAATCGAAAAGCGGATCGACGTGCTGGAATGCATGCGGGCCAATGCCGAGGCCGGCAACGGCGGCGCCGTGGCGTCGTTGGAAACCGCGTCGGGCGCGCCCGCCACGGCGGTGATCTCCGGCGATCAGATGGATATCAAAGTTGAAGCCGAATGCAGCGGCGGTCAGGCCAGTTTCAAGCTTACCAATGTGGGCGCGCGTTGGCCCCGGCTGGGGGAGATCAATATCCACCGCATCGATACCAAGGGATTGCTGGTCAAAAGGCGTCTTCGCATGCGCGGCTCGCAGCAGATGACATTCCGTATCCCGCGCAACAAACAACAAGGTATCGCCGGCGTCGGCATCTTCGTAGACCCAAGCTGGTTCCCGCGCAAATTCAAATATGATGCGGTGGCGAGCTGCGCCGAATAGCCTGCCCAAGCGCCCAATCGATAATTGTTAGAAGACCAGTTCGTCCTCATCGCCGCCGCCGGAGATGACGATCTCGCCGGCATCGGCGAGGGTTTTGGCGGTCTGCACCACGTTGCCCTGGGCCTCTTCGACCTCTTTCAGGCGCACCGGGCCCATAGCCTCCATATCTTCCTGCATCATCTTGGCGGCGCGCTCCGACATATTCTTGAAGAACAGATCCTTGATGTCGTCCGAGCCGCCCTTCAAGGCC
>Ga0114996_10004571_pt1 | contig 16530 bp, 12 predicted proteins | sample ArcticOcean_MG_C_4_FD_87039 | JGI IMG/M metagenome (GOLD analysis project Ga0114996, IMG submission 87039) | Marine microbial communities from western Arctic Ocean - ArcticOcean_MG_CB4_134 | ecosystem: Environmental > Aquatic > Marine > Oceanic | place: Arctic Ocean: Canada Basin | collected...
ACGAACCGCTTCTAGCACGTTCAGAGTACCGAAAGCGTTGATGGCAAAATCTTCTCTAGGGTCCTGGATGGAACTCGTCACCGCAACCTGGGCCGCAAGATGGTACACCGCTTCCTTTCCCTCTATGCACCTCGTAACGGTCTCTTCATCCCGTACGTCGCCCTCCACGAAGGCGAACGAGTCATCGAATACTTCTCGGAGCCAGTCCAGGTTGGATCGGACGCCGGAGCGATGAAAGTTGTCGAGCAGCGTTACAGAGTGGCCTTGCTTGATCATGTGGGCCGCTAGGTTGGCGCCAATGAACCCTACACCGCCAGTTATCAATATTTCCATGGTGCTCCTGCCTTGGGAGGGCTCCTTATTGTGCCTGGAGGGGGGCTGGCTGGCTTGGGACTGCATCGCTGACAATGTCAAGAAATCTCCTGACGCCTACGGAAATGTCAAGACCCTTGCCTGTTTCGTAGGCTCTTTCGGCAAATGTGACGATCTCTTCGGGATTGTCAGCGAAGAACTTCATGCTCTCGTACATAGCTCCTATGTCCTCGGGGTTGATGAGAAAACCTACGTCTCCAGTCTTGACCAACTCCCTGGCGGCGCCGCTCTCTTCGCTGGCCACTAAGGGGAGCCCTGATGCTAGCGCCTCGTTGACCACCATGCCCCAGCCTTGTCCCCTAGACGGATGCACGAAAACGTCAGCTATCTCGTATAGGGCGGGCATCTCGTTCCATTCTTTCGTTCCGTGGAAGGTAATCCTGTCTTCCACTAGTGGGTCAACCATTTGTTGAACGTGATTGAGAGCGGAGCCGCTGCCGACTATGTGTAGCCTGACGGTTGAAGAATTGCGAGCGATCTGATTGAAGGCTGTCACAAGGGTATCTACTCCTGAGAAGGACTCCACCTGGCCAGCGTAGAAAAAGTTCACTGTCGCCGGTGCGCCGTCGCGCTGATGTCGCTCTATGCGGGCTTTGCCGATTCGCAGGTAGGGACTGACGTCCAGGTATTGCGGCAACGCTTCAACAGGAATTGATCCTTTCATCTGCTCATCGAAATAATCCTTGGCACTGCGGGCCCCAAAGGCGATAACCCCAGAGCTCCCCCTCTTAATAAGAAAAAGGAGAGCCCAACGAATAAGGTTCCGCAGGGGTGACCTCCTGGAGCTCCTCTCAGGTTCCTCCGTGAGCATGATCCAGGGTTGCCTGAGGATCGTCCTCCAAACCATCGCAATCTGGTTAGTGAGGTCGCTATAGCCGCAGATAATCCAGAGGTTCCGACGTCCTCTTCTGAGCAATCGCGTGACGATTCCGGGATTGAAGTGGTATACGTTGGTGCGTTTGAGGAGGGAGAAGTGGAGACCCCTTAGGACTTCGTACGCGTACTGGTGTACTAGCGCCGCCTTCCACGGTCTATTGTGGTGCCGGAGTTGGCAGTAATAAACTTGGAGCGATTTCCCCTCTTCACTGGCAGCCAGAGCGTTGAAGAACTCAACCTGATACGGGGCGGCGGTGTTGTGTAAGAATGTCAATGGCAGCGATTTCGGCTGCTGTCGGGACGTGCTCACCTTTTCTTCAGGGATATGCTCCAATTGCGGTGACAAGGGTTCGTTTTGCATCTGTCCTGCTGACATAGGGGCACCGCGGGCTTTCTCGATATCCATTTGCGCCGCCCGCCGCCTATTCCGGCGGCAGGTTTCCTCTGCCTCTCTGGTTAGTCCCAATCTAGGCAATGGGAGTAGGATACCAAAGCGGGCACATTTTAGGTAGACCGGCTTCTCTGTTTGTCCATCGGTGTTCGGCCGTCATCCGCTGCGGGTCTGGTCCCTCAGAAGATATCCTCCTTTAGGGCCCTAATGACTTGCTCGCCTCGATCTATGTTGCTGTGGCCATCCCCTAGACAACGGGCAAGGCCCGCCTTGGCGATCTGATCACGCTTCCTGTCGTCTTCCAAGAGCCGTTGTATTTCTATTAACAGCTCTTCCTTCGAGTTAAAGTAGGCCGCCTCTACGCCATCACGGTACAACGCTCCCAACTCCGGAGTGCGGGGCGCCACCATAGCTGTGCCACAGGCTGGGATTTCGAAGCAGCGCCGCGTGTACACGTCCCTGTTCTTCCCTGAAAGGAAGACCAAGGCTATCTTGGCTCCGGCAAGAGCCCGCACATAGTCCTCACCGTAGGCCGGATGGATAGGCATGCGTTTCAGTTCCGGTTCAAGGGAGGCGTTTTCCCACAAGGTACCGTAGATCCGCACAGAGACGCCCTTGCGAGCCAGGTAGTTCAAGGTTTCCACCCGTCCGTCATCTTCGTAGTGGCCCACGAATACCACGTCGTTCTGGAAGTCTGGAGGGATCTCTGTTATAGGCCGGTGAACCTCTTTGAGGTAATAGGGAAGCAGGACCCTAGGATTGGGAATGCCCGCTTCCTGAGCCAATGAAACGTCAGACGGGCGGTAGACAAAGTTCAGGTGAGCCAGACGCGCTGTTTGGATGTAGTGCCGCCACTGCTTCCAGCCTCGGCCGTCTTGGAACGGGCTATCGTTATTGTAAGTTACCACCCGGAGACCGGGGTACTTCCTCAGGAGGGTAGCCAGCGTTCTCCTGAAGATATGGGTCATCCTCCACAAGAACAGGACATCAGGGGAGGATTCTGAGATGATTCGTTGCAGAGCTTTGTTAAGCCGAACCGTTGCCGGGCCCCAAAGCGTCTTGCGCTCAATCCTCGACAAGAGGTCACTGCCCAGGTAATTCCCTGCCTTGAAAGGGATTACCTCTACGCCGTTAGCCCGAAACCCGGCCGCCAAGGCTTCCTCGTAGATATCCCACCGCCACTCTCCGGCGATGACCATTTTCAGTGCCAAAGGTCGCTCCCCCGTTCAGACGACTTCAATTCAACACTGGTCCCGTGCGAGCCGCCCTGGCGTACGATGCCAGCCGTCGGCGTCCGGATTGGCACAGCGGGGAGGTGCTCCTCGCCCTTGGAATAATCATTGAACGGAGCTAGGGTCATATGTTTCCGTAAAGCTTGCGTGCTGGCTCTGTGCCGAATCGTGATGGCGGAAATGGCTTGGTCACGGAATCTCTAGAGCGTGTGGTCCGGCTGCGAAACTAGGGATGCCGACGCGATTGCAGGCGGTTGGGTGCCTTCATCCAAGATGCCCAGCTCTTGTAGGATTCGGATATACCGGTGGGACCAGCGGTGCTCGCTGAGGCAACGTTGGCGGGCTCGGTGGGCAATCTCCCGACATTCATCAGGGCGGGGAAGGTAATAGCGGAGCAGTTCCAGCATTTCGTCGTGACTGTGCCAACAGAGAATCTCCTCACCAATACGAAAGTGTTGGGCAAGGTCGGCATTGTAGGTCGTTAGATACAGTCCGCCCCCGGTGGAGGGGATGTCAAAGTCCCTGCCCTTGACGCTGGTAATCCGCTCAGAGTGAAGGACGCCGCCGTTGCCTAGGTTTATCTGGCTTCTCCGGAATATGTCTACCGGGGCCTCCACCCATGAAGGCCCACCAGTCGACTTCCAACCATGGCCGAAGATGTGAACCGGCATTCCATGCTTGCCCAGAAAATGGATCATTTTGGGCCGGGACCCGTAGTTGGCGCCCAAGAAGCTGACAGGAATATCGAATTGCTGGTCTGTTGGATAGTAGGTCTCAGGAGAACAACCTTCAGGCAGGTATATCGCCCTGCCGCCCTCTGCGTTGACCCAGTCCACGGTAACCCTGGCAGATGTCCACCATAAGTCAAAAGCTGAAACGAGCCCAATGGACCCCTGACGCTGTTCGCCTATCATTCCCATGTCCCAGGACTGCTTGTCGTCCAAGGACATGTTGACGCAGGGCACACCGTATCGTTCGCGGATGGTCTCGATGGTCGAGGCCACAATGTGGTTCCCTTGGGCATAGGCGAAGAGCCAGTCTACCGGTTGCTTCTGGTGGGCCCTTTCGAAGGCCTGTATTGCTTCGGAGTTGATTCGGCGGCGGAATTCCTGGAATTCCGCCGAATGGCGTTGCCGATGGCCTAGCCTAACCAGATCGGCATAATCGAATCTGTCGACCGGACCCAGAAGTGCTAGCTCAGGCAACAGGGTCTCGTGCCACGAGACCGAAGGGAATAATGCAAAGGTATGGACATTGCCAATAGATCGTTTGTGCTTTGCATCCCGGAGCGATGGCGAGGGGACGATTTTCTTCCTTGCGTAATACTCGCGCCGCCGCCGGTATGGGCGTTCGACCGACCGCACCCTAAGGGGATGAATAAAGTGCTGGACCAGGCCATTGGTGCGGGCCCTTTGCTTGAGCGCGCTCAGGAGCCTACGCATCGGGTTGAACCATGTCTTGTTGCTGTTCAAATATGACTGTCTCTCTCATGGAAATCGTCGGCGCCTCTGGAAGTTTCCAATGGGTATTTGACAGAGGCTCGGAATCCACATTGGCGTTTTGAAACTGGGGGAGTGGGTCCTGCTCCAGACATCGGTCTTGCTCCCAACCTGCTATCAGAAGATCCAGCCTGTCTTTGAGCCAAATCATTCTTCCTGACCTTCTTTTCATGAAATTGCCGAGGATGCAAGTGGGTAGAAACCCAGAAGGCAGACGTCGTAGTTAGCATCAAGGCTTGTTCTGGGCTTGGGGCGAAGTCGCTGCGCCTGTCCTGCAGACAATATCCCTTGGGCGGCCAGCCCCTTGATGGTCGCCAGGAGCGCCGGCCTTGCCTCTTTCCGCATCGCCCCAAAAAGGTCCTCGGTCCAATAAGGGGTGGTGGGCCGAATCGAGTCGCCGCTCAGAATGGCCAGAGCGATGCACGCCCTGGATGTCCATTTGCGAAGAGATCCCTGTGCCCGCTGGCGCCTAGTCGCATTAGCTACGCTCGATGACACGTCCCCCAAGCCTTCAACAGAAGGCGCCCGGGCTGAGATGAGATGGCGCTGAACCAGCTTGTGCCGGCGTTCCCCTAGCGGTAGTGACAAATAGAGGCGAGCCAAGTCAGGATCGGCAAAGGGAATTGCTACTGGACAGCAGTCCCGATAGAGAGACAAGAGTGGGGCAAATGTCTTGGGCTGCCTAATGGTTAGATAGATATATTCGTCGAAGCCGACTGGAAGCTCAGATTGGCGCCACTCACCATGGACAGTCTCCAAGTCGTTTATCACAGTGTCGCTGGTCTCGCTATCAACGAGAAGTTTCTCAAGGCCCGCTTGGAAGCGGCCAAACACTCCGCTGTCCGATAGGGCTGGTGCTTTGTCTGATGGGCCTGCCGCGAAGCCCGCCACCGCATCCGCAAAGAATCCGGAAACCAGGAGGGGCGGAGGACGAGTTCCGACATATTGTTTGAGGAAGGAGTGGAGATGGCCGTGCGCTGGGGGTACGGAACCTCCGAAAAAGTCCCAAAACGGCTGGATCTGATCCTTGAATAGAGTGCGGGGGGTTGGATGGATGATATGGCGCTTGATGGACAGACGGCGACAGATCTCCCTCGCCAGCGTCACCTCCCTCGAGGTAGGGGATAAGGCGTATGTCATCGCCACAATGCGGCTGGGGTCTCCTGTTGTGGCGAGATAAGCTGCCAGAAGTCGGCTGTCAAGACCGCCACTGAGGGGGAGAAGGATCTCGCCATCGCCCACGAGGCTCCAGTAGTCGCGACATAGCGATTCCAAGCGGTCACCAATCCTCTGAAGCAATTCCGCTGTTGGGACTTCTTGCTTCGGAGGGGCTAGAAGGGGCTCTGGCGAGTATGTAATCGATCCGGTGCGCCGTTCAAACACAAGGTTGCTGCTGCTAGGTGCCTGCTTGACATGCTGCCAAGGAGTTCGGGTTGAGAGGCAAGAGCCGTAGATAACCAACTCCCAGAAACCAGCCCTATCAATTGCCTGGGGTGATGCCTGGCGAGACTCCCCAGCCAGATTCAGAAGAGTTTCTCCCTTTTTAGTGTCGAGAAAGACGGGCACGGTGCCGAAGTTGTCAGTCTGGACGACGACGCGTTCTTCCGTGTTTGCTATGAGTGACCCGTTAGAGGAGCGCCAGGGGTGCTCGTTGCCCGCTTCAACGGGATTGAGACCTGGATTGAACGGTATCCATCCCTCTGAGGAGCTATTGTTTGACGCAGGTAGATTGGATTGCATGCTCATTTCTAAACCGTTGGCCTCCACACTCAGCGCCGGTCGGGGAAAGGCATCACGGCCCAATGGCTCTCTTCTTGATGCTTTGCGGACTGGCTGCCCGGCCTGGGATCGAACCAGGGATTTCAGCTCCAAAGGCTGACGTGCTACCTCTACACCACCGGGCAGGGAGAAGGGCGATCGGTCGGGGATACGAGGGAGGATTCCTAGCCATTATAGCATGGGCACGCTGGTCGTCAGTGTCTCTGGCTCCTTGTGGGCCCTCCAAGGTTCGGTTACCATGAGTCGTCGAATATCGGACTCCATTCACTTCTATTTTCCTCGGACGGTTCCCATGAGCAAACTGATCGATAAGTTGGAGCATATCCAGGCTGGCAACCCACAGCCCCTGGGCTTCGGGGCTCTGTCTTCCCAAGCCCGCACATCCTCCATGCTCCTCATTGCCTCTATGTCGGCCAAGGACGCTGGCAAGGCGAAGGGTCTTGGGTCCTTGGGCGTCGACGGCATCATAGTTAGAGCCGAAGACCCTGCTTCAGCCAAATCGCCGGGTGAGGGCCTTTTGTGGGGCGCCTGGCTTAATGGCGCAAGCAACGAGGGCGTCGATTCCCTGAAGGAGGCGGGCTGCGACTTCATTGTTTTTGACCCTGACAAGATGCCGCTGTCCGTTTTGGATCGAAAGGATCAAGGCCGCGTCCTGGTTCTGGGCACCGAGTTGTCTGTCGATCAGCGGCGCACAGTGGATGCCTTGCCGGTGGATGTAGTGCTGATAGCTCCTGACCGGGACTCTGACTCCCTTACGGTGAAGGGCCTTATGGATATCCTGACCTTGGCCTGGGGCACCGGAAAGTCGGCGCTGCTTTCGTGGAACGGTCCTCTGACCAAGAGTGAGCTTGAGGGCCTGCGCGGAGCAGATATCATTGGTATCGTCGTCGACACTTCCAAGGCGGAGGCAGGCGTGATTGAGGGCCTCAAGAAGGCCATCGACAGCCTTCCCCGCAAAGCCAGTCATCAACGGGGCGGCCGGCACTCCGCCACCATCCCGCAGGCTGCAGGGTTCATTACCGGCGGTGAAGACGAATACGAAGAGGACGACGACTAGCCTCGCGACCCAGGCGCCCTCTGAACCTTTGGCCCCTGGAGCTGGAAAATGCCGGACCTCTCTCTGAGCACCTGGATCTGGCTGCTTCTGACCGGAGCCCTGTCCCTTTTCGCTTTCCCTGCTGCTCGCAGGTTCATCCTCCGCAACAACGACCCCCTCATCGAGCGGCTGAAGCGCCACGAGCTTCTGAGCGGCCTATGTTGCATGGCTCGGGACCTCGGCGCTGCAGATACTCCTCGTATTCGCGGTAGTTCCTAGTTCTCATATCGCGCCTTACAATGTGGCTTCATGGTAGTCATGTAACGGAAGGTTTATATATGCCACTCGACTTCATTTCAGAAAACCTCCTTCTAGCTTTGGCCCTATTCGTTGTCTTCTTAATAGCCGCCGTCGCTTTACATGTGATTCTGCGAATCAGCGCCGGTCGTATACGGCGGCGGGCCCCCGAGGGCCTTGCCTATGAGGCTATCAAGGGACTAAGCAACTCAGCGGTCCTATTTCTTGCATTTTTGGGCATCGTGCTCGCCCTTAGAGCCCTACCTGATCTAGAGTCCTGGCAAACCACGTTTACCAGGGCTTGGACCTTACTATCGGTGCTCTTAGTGGCTCGTGTACTGGCCAACATCGCCAGCGTGGCGGCCAGTTGGTATATCAGAACAGTGGCGCCCCGGACTGCGACCCAAGCCGATGACAGAATGGTGCCAATCTTACGTCGCATCGTATTGGTAGTCATCTATGGTCTTGCTGCCCTTATAGCTTTGGATACTCTGGGGGTTTCAATTACCCCTCTCTTGGGAGGCCTGGGCATCACTGGCTTGGCCGTGGCTCTTGCGTTGCAGCCTACCTTGAGCAACTTCTTCGCTGGCACATATGTCCTCACCGACACTGCCATTCACCCCGGAGACTACATTGAGCTGCAAGGAGGCCCGGCTGGTTATGTGATTGATATCGGCTGGCGCAGCACTAAGATCCGAACCTGGCTAAATAATCTAGTGATTATCCCCAACTCAATCGTGGCCGATACGATCGTTATGAACTACCAGGGTCCAGATCCAGCCCTGAACGTCTTGGTCACCTGCGGCGTAAGCTATAGCAGCGATCTTGCAAAGGTGGAGCGAGTGAGCCTTGAAGTGGCCCGTGAAGTGCTGCAGGAAGTCCCTGGAGCAGTGAGTACAGAGGATCCCTGGTTTGGCTACGATAGTTTCGGTGACTCTAATATTGGGTTTTGGATCTTCCTTCAGGCTGAGGACAGAATAGGCAGCTTTGTAGTTACCAATGAGCTGATCAAGCGTCTCCATGCTCGTTTTGCCGAGGAGAGCATCGAGATCAATTACCCGGTGCGCAAACTGGTATATCCAGATGGAGCCGGTAGAAAAGAGGTTTAGCGGTACTGCTCCTGTAGAAATCTCGGGGTATTCTCCAACCTCGATTGCGGAACGCTGGGCCTCAAGGTGAGGGCGTCATTGTTTCTTCGGCTTGGACCCCTACCCGCAAGGTGCCGTCGGGCTAATAGCATTTGGTTTAGAATAGATTGCCGATGTGCTTCGAGAGCTTTCTAGCTTGCTCACCCCATGCGTGGGGATGGTTATGGAAGCCTCCGAAAACGAACAGGCCCATGCCTTGCAGGGCATGGGCGAGGACACGCCGCATTCGATGGGAGAGGAAACTGAGGCGGCTACTCGAATGCCAGAAGACTCACCCGGGTGAGGCGGTAGGCCATGACGCAGGCTCCACAGAAGTTCGATCTGCTGCTCAAGGGCGGCACGCTCTTGGATCCCGGCCAGGGAATCCACCTACTCAGGGACGTCGCCTTCTCAGGAGGCAGGGTAGCTGAAGTTGCCGAGCACATTGCCGGCGACCTTGCGTTAGACGTGCTGGATGCCAAGGGCAAGCTGGTTACTCCCGGACTCATTGACGTACATGGGCACTACTACCATGGAAATGGGGCGTTGTCGGTGGACGCAAGGCGGAGCGCCCTTCCGGCTGGTGTCACAACGGTTGTCGACGCCGGGAGCGCAGGGTGGGCTAACTACGGGGCCCTCAGGGACTACGTTGCACCTGCCAGCGGCCTGCGCATGCTCGCCTTTCTGCACATAGGCGCCATCGGTCTGGTCACGAGCCAGGTGCTGAAGGGAGAACTTCACGACACACGCGTCATCGATGTCGATAGAACGGCTCAACATGTCCTGGATAATCCAGGCTTCGCCGTAGGCGTCAAGGTGCGCATGTTTATAAACTCCATTGCCTATTGGGATGCCCAGCAAGTGCTTCGCCAGGCCCGTGCCGCGGCAGACCAGAGCAAGACGCGGCTCATGGTCCATGTGAGCAACCCTCCTATTCCCCTACCTGAGATCCTGGATGTTATGGGGTCCGGCGATGTGGTTACCCACGTGTACAACGGGAACCAGGAACACATCCTCGACGCCCAGGGCAAGGTCCGGCCCGAGGTGCGGGCTGCGATGGACCGTGGTGTCGTGATGGACGTGGCCCATGCTGGGATTCACTGCGACATCGGCATCGTGCGGGAAGCATTGGCTCAAGGGTTTCCGCCGACCACGATCAGCACCGATATCCACCATGGACCCGCCGAACGAGTGCTGTATCAACTGAACGACTTGATTGGCAAATTCGTAGCCCTAGGGCTCTCGCTGGACGATGCAGTGGCTGCTACTACGGCTAGCCCCGCCCAGATATTGGGCTTGGCTGATGAGATCGGTTCGTTGCGGGTTGGCATGGCGGGTGATGCCGCCGTCTTCGACCGCGACGAAGGCGATCACACCTGGCAGGATGCCGCTGGTAACATGGTGAAAGGCAGCCTCAAGCTGCACACTTTCGCTACGGTGAGGGACGGGGCTGTTCTCTGGCGGCGTCCTGAATGACCGTCCCAGAGCGTCCAAGCCTCTTAGAGAATCTGGATCGAGTTAGGGAGCTACTGAGGGCGCAGTCCTTCGGTCTCTTTACTGACGTTGATGGCACCATTGCTCCTACATCCCGCACACCCGATGCCGCCATAGTTGAACCGGCTTGTGCTGAGTCGCTTAGGTCTATGGTCGGCAGGTTTCTCTTGGTTGCCGCTGTTTCGGGACGCTCCATGGAAGACTTGCGCCGCATGCTGACCGTCGATGGGATGGTCTATGTGGCCAATCATGGGATGGAGCGCTGGCGGGATAATCATTCAGACGTGGCGCCTGGGGCGCAGGCCTACTACGCTGAAGTGCGCCAAGCTCTTGAGGAGATCAAGGATAGCTTGATCGACGATGGCATCGCCGTAGAAGACAAGGGCGTGGTCGTAGCCTTTCACTACCGCCTGGCTTCTGACCCTGTGGGGGCAGAGCGGCGACTACGCGAGGCCATAGCGAAATCCCTAGGGGCGCGTCGGCTGGCGGTCCACGCCGGCAAGATGCTTATCGAAGTGAAGCCCCCGGTGGAGCTCAGTAAGGGAACGGCACTGAGGGAGCTTATAGCCGAGTTTGGCCTCAACGCGGGCATTTACCTTGGAGATGACCGGACCGACGTTGAGGCCATGACGGCCTTGAGAGAGCTCAGGGGAAAGGGGTTTGACGGGATTGGTGTCGGTGTACTGGGAGGGGCTGAGACTCCTCCAGGGCTGCTTGAAGCCTGCGACTACACACTGGCTTCAGTGGACGAGGTCTGTCGTTTCTACGCCTGGCTGGCGGAGGAGAGCCGAGGCCTCGAAAGGGGATAGGTCAACGATGTTTCGCAGGTCCATCATTTGCCGGGTAAGCCAGTCGATAACATCAGCGCTTTCTATGACTTCTGTCAGTATGTCTGACCTACGCTGGCGCTCCTCCTGCGGCATGGTGAGCGCTTCATAGAGTGCCTTGGATGTTCCGAAGATGTCTGCAGGCGCTACCGAAAGAGCCCCCTCTGCAAGCTGCTCCTGGGCCCCTACGGTTTCGGAAAGAACGAGAACTCCGGCTTTCGTGTTGACTACTGGACCTTCCTTGGCAACCAAGTTCATCCCATCGATGACGGGATTCACCAGTAGCACGTCGTAGAGACGCATCCCCGCCAGAGCCTGAACGTAGTTGTTCTCCAAGAACATGGTTATGGGTTGCCAGTCCGGAGTGCCGTAAGCAGCGTTGATCCGCTCCACGATCTCTTCAACATCTCGCTGGTAGCGCTTGTACTGAGATATATGCGTTCTAGAAGGGACGATGAAGGCTATGAAGTTCACCTCGCCCCGCAGCTCAGGGTGACGCTCCAAAAGCAATTCAAAGGCCCGGAAACCTCGAAGGATGTTCTTGCTTGGCTCAGATCTGTCCACCCTCATGATGGTGTGCTTGTTGCACAGACGGGCGATGTTTCGCTCGTATTCCTGCGCTCGAGTAGACGTAGCGATCCGGCGGACCTCTGCCACGTCAATGGAAATGGGGTAAGAGCGGACCTGCGTATTGTGGCCCTGGAAGAGCATCGTTTGTTTGTCGTGGTCCACGTGGACTCCGTCCAAGAAGTCCTCGCAAGTATGAAGGAAGCGCCGCACGTCTCGCTGAGTCTGAAACCCAAGGATGTCGCAGGAACAAAGGCTTTTAACGATCGCCGTGCGCATCTCCTTGGGAAGCAGTTGCCAATAGGTGGATGTTGGCCAGGGGATGTGGCTGAAATGAGAGATAACGGCGTTAGGCACCAGCTTTCTCACATAGTCAGGAGCTAGGTAAAGCTGGTAGTCATGGATCATCACATAGCATTGCTGTCCCGACCGGTCAGCTTCTTTGGCGATTTCCCTGGCGAAGGCGAGGTTTACGGGTACGTAGCCATGCTCCCAGGCGTCATAGACAGCGGTATCAATGTTGGGGCTGTGGGGTATGTTCCACATGTAGTGCTGCAGGAACCAGAGCAGCGGATTACAAATCACGTTGTAGAAGCGGTGGTACATGCGTCGAGGGGTGACCACGAATTTGGTCTGCACTCTCTGGCCGGAAAGCGGAACCACCTCGTCTGAAGAAGCTTGGGCGGCCCTGCGGTCTCCTTCACCCATAGCGCTGGCGATCCAGGTGAAGTCGACGTACTTAGTGAGGGCGCTGAGAGCGGTGACAACGCCGCCGCTGCCTCGCTTGGCTTGGAGCTTACCCTCGGCGTCAACGACGTAGTCCACGGGGCCGCGGTTGGAAGCGAGGATCATCTTCCTGGTGCGGAACATGTCCTCGCATAGTTCAATCAATTGGGCGACGCGCTGGTCAGGAAACCCGTTGGTGCCCGCCATGGTTCCCCCCCTAGGCTCTGCCGAGCGCTTTTCGGGCCAGAAACGAGCGTGTAAGGATTTGGATGAGCGTCATTATAGCATGGGTTCGCGGGGGAGCCGGAGCTCCAGCTTCCTTCACCGGCACTTGCCATTTCTGCTCATCGTTCAGCGCCTGTGTTAGTTACCATTGGAACTGGATTTCGTCTTGCGAAACTCGAGTACTTTGGGTGGCTGAATTCGACACGAACAGATGGACTTGGATGGGAAGGCCCTGTACGGTTGCATGTGACTGAAATCGATTTTGATCGACCCGTTGAGGCGCTGAGAAGATCATGAGAGCAACTCCAGACGAATACCAACCAAGCGTAGGGGCCGCCCACACCCCTGCAGCCATCCGTCGTCGTCTGCAGGCTGGCCCTGGGCACAGCTACCTGCGCGATTTCGTGTACGGCGGCATTGACGGAGCGGTTACCACCTTCGCGGTCGTATCCGGTGTTGCGGGCGCAGGCTTGGCCCCAAGCATCATCATCGTGCTGGGAGTGGCCAACCTCATAGCTGACGGCTTCAGCATGGCCATCAGCAACTTTTTGGGAACCAGGGCGGAGAACCAGCTGAGGGAAGCTGCCAGGGAGCTTGAGACCAATGAGGTGCTCACCGTCCCTGAGGGAGAGCGTGAAGAGGTGCGCCAGATATTCTCTGCCAAGGGGTTTGAGGGAGAGGATCTGGAGCGGGCGGTTGAGATCATCACGTCGGATCAAGAGCGGTGGATCAATACAATGCTCATGGAGGAAATGGGTCTCACATTGGAAGGTCCGGCGCCAATGCGGGCCGGTTTTGCCACATTCGGGGCCTTTGTGGCTGCAGGCGCTCTGCCCCTAATTGCCTTTATCTTCGAGGTGTCGTCCCCGGGGAGCTTGCCCCGGCCGTTCCTTTGGAGTGCTGCCATGACCGGTATCGCTTTCGTCACCATCGGGGCGCTGAAGAGCCGGTTTGTGCTGGAGCACTGGCTTGTGGCCGGGCTGCAGACCCTAGCGGTCGGAGGGGCGGCGTCCGGGCTGGCGTACCTCATAGGCAAGGCCCTTCGCGGTCTAGTGGACAACGTCTAACTTTTAGCGTCGGCTGTTAATAGCGCCACTGACCCTAGGCCCCGCGTTGACACCTATCCAGGCTGTGCCTAAAGTTACCTTGGGGCCGCGACCGTCAATGCCGGGCACCTGCCAGGCGTCGTAATTTCCCCTTGGACTTCCTACCAGTGACCAGCCACGACGTGACCGGAAACGAAATCCGCCGCCGCTTCCGCGACTTCTTCGTCGCCCGGGGACATCTGGAAATGCCCAGCGCATCCCTTGTCCCTGCCGGCGATCCGACCCTTCTTTTTACCAGCGCCGGCATGGTCCAGTTCAAGCCTTATTTTTTGGGTGAGTTGACGCCCCCGAACCGTCGCATGACCACGACCCAGAAGTGCTTCCGCACTGGCGACATTGATGAAGTAGGAGACACGACGCACCTCACCTTTTTCGAGATGCTGGGCAACTTCAGCGTTGGCGATTATTTCAAGGAAGGCGCCATAGAGTTCGCTTGGCGCTGCCTCACTGAAGAGTACGGCATTCCCCCCGAACGACTTTGGGCGACCGTGTTTCGGGAGGATGACGAAGCCGCTGAGTTATGGAAGGCTTGGGTTCCTGAGGAGCGGATCTCCCGCGGCGACGAAAAGGACAACTACTGGGGTCCTGCCGGAGACCAGGGCCCTTGCGGCCCCTGTAGTGAGTTGCACTATGAGTTCGGCCCAACCCCGGAGTGCAACGATGGTTGCAACCCCTCGAACTGCGAGCATGGTCGATTCGTTGAGGTATGGAACCTTGTCTTCATGCAGTTCAACCAGGACCTGCAGGGCAGGAAGACGGACCTTCCAGCGCCAAACATTGACACCGGCATGGGCCTCGAAAGGCTGACAGCCGTCCTTCAGGGAAAAGACAACATCTACGAGACCGACCTCTTCCAGCCCTTCATCCAGCGGGTAGTCGAGCTTTCAGGCCGTGAATACGGGCGCGACCCTGATACGGACTTCGCCTTAAGGGTTGTGGCAGAGCACAGCCGAAGCGCAGCCTTTCTTATCTCTGACGGAGTCGTACCCGGTAACGAAGGCCGTGGCTACGTTCTACGAAAGGTGATCCGCCGGGCGCTACGCTACGGCCGGAAGCTGGGCCTTGAGGGCGAGTTTCTTAGCCGTGTGGCTGAGACGGTTATCGACGATATGGCCGCCCAGTACCCAGAGTTGACCGTTGCTCGGACGCTCGTTTTTGATACTTTGGGCCGAGAGTCGGAAGGGTTTGAAAGAGCATACAACAATGGCCTGGGGCTCCTAGAAGGTATGATTCGGTATCGCGAAAGGCATGGCGGAGCGCTTAGCGAAGTTATCCCATTCGTTGTGGAGCGGAATCCTGGGGCGGAGAATACGAGCGGAATCCTCGAGCAATATGGGTTTGTAGGCGGCGAAGATATGGGGGAAGAGATCGCTTCTGAGATTGTCGTGGAGAGGCTTCATTGTGTTCTGGAATCCCTCGAAGGGGACGACGAGTCGGAGGGTTTAGGTCCCAAGGACCTAGACGAGCACGTTCGTTTCCTGACATTGTGGCCATCTGTCATAACGGCGCGCGAAGCTTTCGCTCTGTATGACACTTACGGCTTTCCAATTGACCTCCTCGAAGAAATCGCTAGAGAGCATGGCATAGGAGTTGACCTAGAAGGCTTCGAGCGGGCCATGAAGGATCAACGTGAACGGGGCAGGGCCGCTGCCCGCTTCGGCGGAGGTCAGGGTGATGCATCTGTCTATGAAAGCTTAGGCATTGGCGATGTCGTGTTTGTTGGGTACGAAAACCTGGAGGCGACTTCGAGCGTCATTGCGTTACTCAAGGACGGCCTACCTGTAGAGAAGGCATTGGCCGGGGATCGGGTACAGGTCGTGCTGCGGCAGACGCCTTTCTACGCAGAAGGCGGAGGCCAGGTAGGGGATCAAGGCGCCATAATCGGCCCAGCGGGGCGGGTGAGGGTGGCGGACACGCAGTCGCCAGCGACTGGCGTCATTGTGCATACGGCAGAAGCTGTAGAAGGGTCTGTTGCTGTGGGGGAGGAGGTTCAAGCGAGCGTTGACGCCGTCCGCCGTCGGGACGTCGCCCGCAATCACACGGCCACCCACATGCTCCACGCTGCATTGCGGCAGAAACTGGGTAGCAACGTCCGGCAGGCCGGGTCCTTGGTGAGCCCGGACCGGCTGCGCTTTGACTACACGTACATGCAGGCAGTCAGCCGCGACGAACTTAGTGAGATAGAACGGCTGGTAAACGAGAAGCTGCGGGACAACGTTTCCGTGCACAAACAAGAGACAACCTACGTCGACGCCCTTGCCAAGGGCGCACTGGCGTTCTTTGGTGACAAGTACGGCGATAGAGTGCGCATGGTGGGGGTCGATGGCCTTAGCTTGGAGGTCTGCGGCGGCACACATGTGGACGGCACCGGCGAGATAGGGCTGCTGCACATTGTGTCTGATGGGAGCATCGGGTCCGGTATGCGGCGGATCGAGGCTGTCACAGGCAGGGCTGCGGAAGACCTTGTTCGCCGACAGACTGAAACTATGGAGTCGTTGGCCCGTGTACTCCAATCCCCCGTGGCCGATATCCAGTCGAGGACTGAGGCGGTTACTGAGGCGCTTGATCGGGAGCGCAGGCGGGGCGACGCTCTGGAACGGGAACTGGTCCGGCTCCGATCCGGCGACATGCTGGAACAAGCGCGGGAAGTAGCTGGGGTCAGGGTGCTTGTGGGACAAGTGCCGGAGTCCAGCCCAGACGCACTGCGGGAGATGGGTGATCGCCTCCGAGATAAGATGGGGTCTGGTGTTATTGCGCTGGGCACCATCAATGACGGGCGACCCTTTCTTATTTGCTTTGTGACCCGCGACCTGGTTGAGCGGGGCCTTCATGCAGGCAACATGATCAAAGAGGCGGCTGCCGAAATGGGCGGTGGCGGCGGCGGCAAGCCGGAAATGGCCCAGGCCGGAGGACGCCTTCCTGATAAGCTGGAAGATGCCCTGGCCGTGGTGTCCCGCATTGTGGAAAGAGAGTTGG
>Ga0114996_10004572_pt1 | contig 16530 bp, 17 predicted proteins | sample ArcticOcean_MG_C_4_FD_87039 | JGI IMG/M metagenome (GOLD analysis project Ga0114996, IMG submission 87039) | Marine microbial communities from western Arctic Ocean - ArcticOcean_MG_CB4_134 | ecosystem: Environmental > Aquatic > Marine > Oceanic | place: Arctic Ocean: Canada Basin | collected...
CCCCCGCGCACGGCAGACCGCCCGGGCCATTGCCACCCTCCTCCACAAGGCGGGAGTGAACGCCGCCATCCTCGGCAACGACGAGGCGTGCACCGGGGACATGGCCCGGCGCACCGGGAACGAATACCTCTTCAACGAACTCGCCGGACAGAACATTCAGACCTTAAAGGACGCGGGCGCAGACAAAAAGAAAATCGTGTCCGGCTGCCCCCACTGTGTGCACACGCTCAAGAACGAATACCCGGCACTGGGTGGAAACTTCGGCGTCTCGCACCACAGCGAGTTTCTTCTGAACCTTGTTGAAAAGGGAAAGCTTGGGCAGGAGGGCTCGACGTCGGAGAAGGTCACCTTCCACGACCCCTGCTACCTGGGTCGGCAGAACGGCGTCTACGACGCGCCCCGGGAGGTCCTCAAGGCGGCAGGCGCTGATGTGTCGGAAATGGGACGAGCCCGGAGGGAGTCGTTCTGCTGCGGAGGCGGAGGTGGACAGGCGTGGAAGGAGGAAGAACCGGGTGAGAAAGCTGTCAGCGACGAGAGGTATTCCGAAGCTGCGGCCACCGGAGCCGAGACTCTGGCCGTCGGCTGCCCGTTCTGCACGCGAATGCTCGGCGACGCCAATGACCGTCAGAACAGTGCGATGAAAGTCCGCGATATCGCCGAGATCCTGCTCGACGCGACCTGAAGCCTGAGTTGGGGTTGAGGCCACTCATTGACAATTCCGTATTGGATATTGGTCAATGAATATTGCCTCCTCCTCCTACATACGCTTTGCCATCCGGTGCGCCAGAAGCTCCGAGTTCAGAAACAGCCCCCCGTCGGCCACGCGCTGCGCATCCTCCTCGTCTCGAAGATAGAAGACATCGGCAAGAAACCGGTCATACTTGTCCGGCTTCGTCGTCGTCACCACCACAAAGGGCAGGTCGGCCAACGCCTCCTCCACGAAATCCTTGGCCAGTTTTCCCTCGGCAGTCCCCAACTCAGGTGTATCGATACCCCTCAACCGCACCTTCTCCACCGTCCACGTATCGAATCCGCAGTCGATATCGAGCCAGAGCGTGTCGCCATCTACCACGTCCACTACTCTGGCTTCGAACGTATAGAACGATCCCCGCCGGGCCGTCTCCCTGGAGAATGTGTAGCCGTCCGATCCGGCCTTCCGGGCCGAAACGGTCTGTCCGGCTTGCGGATCTTGAAGTCCCGACAGCCGCTCGGACCGGTACGTTTTGAAACCGAGGTCCAGGCGAAGGACGTCTGAAGGAGCGTCGGGAGGGCGAAAAAGTCTGTAGGTATTCAGGGCGCCACGGAGTGCCGGGAGAGAATCACCCGAGGCCTTCCTTGGCCGCTCCCTGTCGGGCAGTACACCGGCCCGGATCTGCGCCCGGAGTTCCAGTCGCGTCCATTCACGCCGGCTGGCTTCCTCTAGGTAGCGTTGGCGTTCACCGTTGTCGTGAACGGCCAGAAGCTCCAGAAAATGGCTCCAGCCCATGTTTGCCACTGATGGCAAACTGGGATAAAGAGAGTAGAAGCGGGACATCTGGTAAAGTTGGCGGGTACCGATCTGCAGATCTTCAGCCAGTCTCGACATCGTTACCAGGTGATCCCCATGACCTGACTCGCCCCGAAACTCAGTGATCAACTTTCCCACTTCCCAGTAGGTCTTCACCTTCTCGCGTTCTACGGCACGACGTGCGCGCTCGCGCCCTTTTGACAACTCGGTCGAAATCTGGTTCACGAGCTGCACGTATTCGGCCGTACCCCGAATTCTTTCGAGTGACATCCTGATCCTCCTTTTAGTGCGGGCACGAATGGATACTTGAACAGAGTATCCGGATGTACCCGTGCTTGGAGCAACCACCAATTGAAAGCGCTCGCCCTCCATAGCCCGAAGGGCGAATGAAGGGCCATCGTTCGCTATAGCGATGCTAGTGGCAGGGCCTCGAACGTCGTCCGCAACTCCTGGGTCGTTCCCGTTTCCGCCGCCCGGTAGCCTGCTTCGATAATGTCGATCACATGGCGTGCGTGGTCCGCCGTCACAATTGTCGGAGTATCGTCCCGGATCCAGTCGACCAATTGCATCAGGTCCTCAAACACGTGAGACTCCGGCAGGTCCGTGTGGGGGCCCGTCACGTGAGGCTCGTGGTCCCCCTCTTGCTTCAGGTCCGTCTCACCATACACCGTTCCGACGATCGATCCGCTCGTTCCATAGAAATTAGGCTGAAACCCTCGAGTCAACGACCCCGCCACCGTGGCCGATATGAAGGCAAACTCCGTGTTGCCGAAATCGATCAGCAGCATCGTCGTGTCATCCATATCACATGCAATCGTCGAGTCGCGGAATTCCCGCTCGGGAACGGCCAACCCCGACATAGCCGTCACCCGCTTTGCCGGGCCTAGGATTCCCGTCAGGTTGTGCAGCACGTAAACGGTCACATCGTACTGCGGCCCGCCTCCCGGCTTGCGGAAGTACCAGGTCGGGTCCACGTTCGACATTACATCGTCGCCCTTCCGAAAGGCCTCGTTCAGGTGGTATCCGCCAACGCCTGAAACACCAGCCGCCACCCAGGCCAGCTTTCCCAGGTCGCCGTTCAAAATATGCTTCCGAATACGCTGGTTGTGCGGATGAAGCATCATCCCGGGCGACGCCACCACCTTCACGCCCTTCTTCTCCGCAGCAGCGATAACTTCATCCGCCTCGGCAACCGTCGTGGTCATGGTCTTGTTGAAGTGTATATGCTTACCCGCTTCAATAGCCGCCAGCCCCTGACGGTGGTGCAGTCCAATCGGCGTACAGAGCGTCACCGCATCCACGTCCGGATCCGCCAGCACCTCATCCATTGTCCGGTACGCCTTCGCCACGCCGAACTTCCCGGCAGCTCCCTCCGCCCGTCCTTCCACCGGATCGCACACCGCCGCAAGCCGCACACGGTCTTGCACATCGGCCTCGCTCAGATGCTGCAGCGCCCCTCGCTGAGCAATTGCCCCTGCTCCAATTACTCCCATACCTACGGTTCCCGCCATACGGCCCTCTCGATCATCGGTTGAGTAGTGGACGATCCCGCAATTGTCGTCCACCGCGCTCTCACAGTTTGTACTGATCAATTTGTACTTTGTATTTCGTACTGCCTCTCCGCCTTCACGTCCTCCAGCTCGTCTTCGGTTCCCAGCCTATCCCACGAAGCCGCTTGTTCGACAAAAGCGAAGCATGTCCTTCCAGATCCCCGATTTGCTCCACGAGCTCCGGGCGAAAACGCTCAACGAGTTCTTTCGTCGGCTCGAGTGCCGTCGTTTCATCTCCGTTACAGAAATAGGCGCCGTGCGGTTCGATCTCCTGGGCCTTCTCCATTAGCATCCGCTGTGCCGACGCCACATCTTCACTGCCCACCCACGCCCAAAGCCACTCGTTCCACCCCGTTGCCGGTTTCGCATTCTCAGCCGTGGCGCGTCGCCGCTCCTCGTTGCAGATCCCGGCGGACCGGACAGCGTATGTCCGGATCCCATAGGCCCTGGTATAGGAAGCGAGAAGCTCCTCCCCAGCCAATTTCGTGTACGAGTAGGAGTCCTCCACGTCACACGGATGGGATTCGTCCATCGGCAGATAACGGATCGGAAAGGGCGTCCCGCTGATCCTCATCCCGTGCCCAAGGGCGCAGTTGCTCCCTGTCATCACGAAGATCTTCACGCCTTGGGATACAGCCGCCTGCAGAAGGTAGTACGTGCCCATGATGTTGGATTTCATCGTATCGTCGAACGCGACGCCCTTCTCCTCGTTGCGCGCCCGCGTCGATGGATGGTCCGATGGCCCTGGGTTGGCGGCCGCGTGCTGCACGGCTTCTACCCCAGCCATTGCCCGTCCACATGCCTCAGGGTCGGCGATATCGCCCTGGACCCACTCCCGCCCCGCCATCTCCCCTTCAGGCTCGCGCCTGGAGAACAGTACAACGCTGTGTCCCGACTGCTCCAGATCTCGCACAAGGTAAGGACCCAACCGTCCACTGCTGCCGGTAACCAGCACCTTCATACTCTGAGCTCCTTTCGGGCCGTCGTCTAGATTCTATCGAACGCCCCATCCCGATCCCCCATAGACTCAGTCATGGGAGTCTCCCAGCAGGCGTTTCACGGGTACTGCCAGCCGGCCCAACCCACGCTCCGGTTCATCCCCGGAGGCTCTATCGGGGTATCGCTTCTCAGCTGCCGGTGATCAATTCCGTCAAACTCTCTCGCTTCCCAACCGCTCCAGCGCCCCCTCCACCTCCCACCGCAGCTGGTCATCGGTAGTCGAGTGAGGCTTGAAGGGGACAATCACATCCTCCAGACGCGCCCCCACCACATTAATCCGATCCAGATCCGCGACGCCCATACCCAGGGCATCACCATAGTGCGACAGGCCCTGCTCCATTGGCTCGAAACCCATCGCTTTCGTTACCACCGAGTCGACTGCGAACACGTCGGAACTCGCCGCCGCGATTCCAAGGGGAACAGCGTCACTGCCGCCAGGTCCGTTACCCTGGAGCCCAACGGTACCGTCAATAACACCGATGTGAGGCGTCAGGAACCGGGCAAGCCGTGTCAGATTGACGTTCAGTGCCTGAGCTTCGTTTGGAAGAATCCGTTCCCTGTGGGAAGGAAAACCATGCATCTTCACCCGGTCGTCTTTACGTATGGTCCCCATGATCATATTCTTGAGTGCCAGCGTGACCACGCAGACATCGTGCGTTTTTGCCACGGCCACGGAGATCGTGCAAGGACACTCCAGCACCGTCTTTGGCATGTGGACGATGTACTCGGACCCGTCGTCCAGCGAAACAGGGATTGTTTCCCACCTTGTCTCCTGGTGGAGATCCAGGAGTTCGATCGGCACATCATACTCATCCGGGAGGCTGCGGTAACCCAGGTTGGTGAACGTCTCCCCCGGCTCCTTCTCGTTTGCCCCCTCCGCAATTACAATCTCCGTCGGAGGATTAGGTAGGCTCAGCAGGAAATCGATGGCGCCCCGGATGGCATCCGGATGTGTAGAGGCAAGGAGGCTCGTACTGGAAAGGAAGTTGGGCTTTAGCATCACGCTGTTCTTCACAAGAGGCGCAATATCGTCCCGAACCAGATCCAGCGCGCTGTATATGTTCCCGCGGCGATTGGTGCCCCGGGCCAATCCGACCCGTGCAGTGCCAGGCATGAGTGTCTCCCTGGATAATTTGAGGAGTTTCGAGCCGAAAGAGCCTGGCAGAAAGGTAGGCCAGTCTCCAGGAACGAGCAACGGGCGTGTGACCTCTCCAGCGTCATCAAGGTTTCCCTTTTTCATCTGCACCTTGGTCATTATCCTTGAACCTGCCATTCCTTCTCCACAGGAACGGGCCTTTGCGCCCGGGAGTCGATGATGATGAGGGTACAGGTCGCTCTGTTTGGCCTCAAGCATCCGCATACGCGGCTCCACTTGAAAACGCTTCAGGCCAGCCCTGCGGTTTCAGGGATCCTGCTCTTCGATCCCGATCCCGAAGCCGGCGCGCCGTTCCTGGGCGGCCACAAGATCGACGGCACATTCAGCGAGTGGAACCAGATTGCGAATCAGGAATTTGAGGTCGGAATCGCCGATTATCCCACCGCGGAGAACGAAACCCTCTGTTTCAGGCTCATCCGGCACGGCGTGCATGTCCTCAGCGAGAAACCGATCGCTCGATCATCGGAGACACTGACATCCCTCGTCCTCGCCGCGAAGGAGAGCGACGTCATCCTCGGCGTCCTCTACGTCAACCGACTTCATCCGGCGGCTCTGGAAGCCCGCCACCTGCTTCAGGAAGGGGCCATAGGTAGGATAACCGGGTGCGAAGCGAGGATCATCACCACTCAGGTTCGATCCCGAGACCCCGGACACTGGCTCTTCAGCAAGGCGTATGCGGGCGGAGGAATCCTGTCGTGGCTCGGGTGCCACTACATCGACCTGCTTTGCCACCTGTTGGACGACGAGATACGGGAGGTTGCCGCCCTCACCGACACGCTCAGCGGCGAGGAGATCGACGTCGAAGATGTCGCCTCGCTTTCATTCAGGTTCGCCGGAGGGGCGCTGGGTTCGCTCCAGGCCGGCTATCAGCTCTCAACGGGTAGAGACGGCTACGAGAGTCCGGGCTACGATTCCGAAATCGTCTTCCGGGGCACAGAAGGATCGATCCGTTGGGATCCATCCGAAAAGCCGCCTGTTCTGCGCATCAGCCAACGCGGGATGCCGCCAATTGCGAAAGCAGTTCCGCTCGAGCCGGCCGAAGGCTACGGAGGGAGCTACGGCCAGGCCTTTCTGGAGGCCTTCATCGAGTCCATTCACACGGAAGCTGCTCCGCCGGCAACCGGCGAAGACGCCCTCCGGATCGCGCGGGTCGTTGAGGCCGCTTACGAATCCAGCAGCACCGCCAGACGCGTCGTTGTCTCCACATAGTCAGAAGCATCAAACCGCCACAGGGAAATGCAGTGCCAAAACAGGACATCTATCGCGCCGCTCTGGTCGGATGCGGTCGGATTGGCGGGTTCATCGACAACGAGGTCATGGACAACCCGGCGATCGTCCGGCCCTATTCCCATGCCGCCGGATACGCCTTCGTAGACCGAACGGCCCTCGTCGCCTGTTCAGACACGCAGGATGAAAGTCTCCACCTTCTGGGCGAAACCTACGGCGTCGCCCCCGACCACCGGTATTCGGACGCGAAAGAGATGATTCTTCGTGAGCGTCCCGACATCGTCAGCGTGGCCACTCAGCCGGAACATCGCGCCGACATCACCACGTTCGCAGCGCAGAATGGAGCAAGAGCCATCTACTGCGAAAAACCGCTGGCCGCCTCTCTGGCCGAAGCTGATGAGATGATCGACGCCATACGTGCGAACGACGTAGCCTTCAACATGGGAACCAACAGAAGGTGGCACCCCAGCTTCCAGAAGATGGCGAAAGTGATCGCCTCCGGGGATATCGGCGCCCTCCAGGCCATCGTCGTCTACTTCAACGGAACGCTCTTCAACACCGCCAGCCACGCCTTCGACCTCATCTGCCTCCTGAACGGCGACGCTCCCGTCTCTTGCGTCAAGGCAGACCTGGAAAGCGATGAACTCCCCCTGGATGGCTCGCGCATCCTGGCGGAGCCGAAAGCGAGGGCGACGGTTCAGTTCTCGAATGGAGTATCGGGCCATCTCATTCCCACCAGCCGGGGGACAGAGTGCGAAGCCATCTGCACCGGTGGCACGGTCGCTTCCCTGAACAACGGATTGGAATGGCAGGTTCGCCGGCGCTCCGAAACCGGACTTGCTCCCGGTACGTTCCCTTCGGTTGAGCCGTACAGCCCAACCGCCCGTCTGATCGAAGACCTCGTCCATTCTCTGGATACCGGCGAGCCCACCGTAGGTGGCGTGGAAAAGGCGCGGACGAACCTCGAGATCCTTTTCGCCTGCGTCGAGTCCCACGTCCAGAATGGGGCCCGTATCCCTCTGCCTCTCATCGCCTCGGAATACCGGCTCGACCGGGACACAACCCCAAAACCCATACGCCCACCCTCATGAACCCTCCAAAAAACATGCGTACAGTTGAAAACGAGCCTGTGGAGAACCGTGCGCCGACCGCGGGCAGGGTGGCCGCTCCGTGTCCGGGTGGAAGTGCGGTACGGGGACCGGGCAGGGCAGTTCCCGGGGCGGTCCCGCTTTCCCCTGGGGTCCCCCACCCTTGAAAACAATCGCCGTTTACAATATGAAAGGCGGGGTCGGGAAGACGGCTGCCGCCGTCAACCTGGCCTACCTTGCCTCCCGAGAACAGCGCTCAACGCTGCTTTGCGACCTGGACCCCCAGGGAGCAGCTTCATTCTACTTCAAGGTGGATCCGCCCGAAAAGCTCAGCGGAAAGAAGTTTCTGAAGGGCGGCAAGCACATCGCCCGCAGCATCCGGGAAACAGACTACCCGAACCTGGACCTGCTTCCGGCCGACTTCAGCTTTCGCAACCTGGACCTTGCGCTGAGCAAGAAGCAGAAACCGAAGAAACGGCTCCTGAGCGTCCTGCGTCCGTACCGGATGGAGTACGACGTCGTCATTCTCGACTGCCCGCCCAACATCACACTTCTGGCGGAGAATGTCTTCAACAGCGCCGATGCCGTCGTCGTCCCCTGCATCCCCACAACCCTCTCAATTCGCACCTATCTCCAGGTCGTCGACTTCTTCAAGAAATCCGACCTCGACCTCGCAACGCTCTACCCCTTCTTCTCTATGGTCGAAGGCCGCAAGGTGCTCCACAGGAAAGTGATCGAGCGGTTCAGGAACGAGCGGAGCCCCTTTCTCGAATCCGTCATCCCCTACTCCGCCGACGTCGAGCGCATGGGTATTTATCGCCAACCCCTCCCCTGTTTCCGACCATCCGGGAAAGCATCCCTGGCCTACGAAGCCCTCTGGAAGGAACTCTGCCAGGCCGCCGCACTCACCTGACAGCCCAAAGCCATAACCGTTTTTCGCCGCCCTTTTCACTTTTTGCTTTTCACTGCCCCATGAAGACTCTCCTTCTTATTCGCCACGCCAAATCGAGCTGGAAGAAACCAGATCTCGCCGACGTCGATCGTCCCCTGAATCGTCGCGGAAAACGCGATGCCAGGTTCATGGCATCCGTTCTTGGCAAGGTCGGAATCCAGCCGGACCGCATCCTCACCAGTCCGGCTCGACGCGCGCTGAAAACAGCTCGGGCTATCGCAGACATCCTCGGCTGCGACCGGGATCGGATCGTCGTCGACGAGGCCATCTACGATACGGGCTACCGGGCGCTGCTGGGCAGCATCCAGGCGGTGGAGGAAGGGTGCGACGTCCTGTTCGTGGTTGGCCACAACCCTGAAATCACCGAACTGGCCGAAGACTTCACCAGCACCGAAATAAGAAGCGTGCCCACATGCGGGATCTTCTGCTGCGCCTTCAACATCGACTCATGGTCAGACATCTGTGACGGCGGCGGTCGGCTTGTTTTCTATGATTTTCCGAAGAACCATCCCGAGCGGAAGAGCACCTGATCCAGCCTTGCGCTGGTCGGTTCAATTTCGCACTATACCCGTATGAAGCTCGACGAGGTTTTGGACTCGCAGTATCGAATCTGGGTCTATCTCGTGGCGGCCGGTGTCGCGGTCGCCCTGTGGGACACCTCGGTCATCAAGCCGTTCCGTGTCTTCGTTGTCCTGGTTCACGAAATGGGGCACGCGACGGCGGCACTGCTTACCGGCGGGTCGATTGTCGAACTGCGCACCAACTGGGACGAATCAGGGCACGCCAACACGATCGGTGGCTTTGTCCCCCTCATCAGCTCCGCCGGCTACGTGGGCTCGGCCATGCTGGGTTCAGCCATTATCTACATAGGGTCGTGGCCGATCATCCATCGGATCTCGGTCGCGGTTGTTGGAGGCGCCGCACTCGCAGCGTCTCTCCTCTTCTCACCGCTCTTCAGCGTTGACTTCCTCTTCGGGGTCGCCTCGGGGCTCATCCTCCTCATCGTCTCCATCCACTTTGGTCGAGCGGCGAGATGGTTGGCCGCCTGGATCGGCGTGATGCTCTGCCTCTACAGCCTCTACGACTTCCGTACCGATCTCTGGGAAAACCCCTCGGCAACAGATGCCGGCATCCTTGCCGCATACTGGGGCATCCCACTGCTGGCGTACCCCATCGCCCTGGTCTGGGCAGGCTTCAGCATAGCCGTGATGGGGTTGGCGCTCCGCTCTGTCGACCGCGGATCGTCTCGCCCCAACCCATCGGCCACCGGCAGGAAGAGTTAGTCACACAAGCTTCTGGTCTGTCGCGGCCCGGCGCCACGATCCATCTGTCGATATTCCTCAAAGGGAGTTGCACATGCCTGAGTCTCACCGCATCGCCATGCTCGGCGCCGGCTTTATCGGCGCCTTCTACACCACCACCCTCCACTCAGGCCGCGGTCGCGATCGGGTCCAGGTGGTCTACGGTCGCAACGCCGAACGAGCGAAGAAATTCGCCGCCGACTACGACGTCCCCAAAGCCGTCACCAGCATGGCGGAAGCAGTCAACGACCCCGACATCGATGTCGTCGTCATCGGCCTGCCGAACAACCTCCACCTGGAAGCCGTAGAACTGGCGGCAAAAGCAGGGAAGGCCGTTCTTTGCACGAAACCCCTCGGAAGATCGGCGGCAGAGGCCAGGCTGATGCTGGAGACCGTCGAAAAGGCAGGTGTCTTCCACGCTTACCTTGAAGACCTTATCTATCCTCCCAAAACGCTAAAAGCGCTTGAAGCGGTGCATCACGGGGCTCTGGGCAAGGTCCTCTGGGTGCGCTCCCGCGAAACACACCCCGGCCCGCACGCCGACTGGTTCTGGAACAAGGAAATGGCCGGCGGCGGCGCCATCGTCGACATGGGCTGTCACTGCATCGAGATCATCCGGAACTTCATTGGGAAGGGTATCCGCCCGGTGGAAGTCATGTGCTGGGCAGACACGCTCGTCCACCCCATCGACGCCGAAGATCACGGCATCGGCCTCATCAAGTTTGCCAATGGGGCGGTTGGGCAGTTCGAGGTCAGCTGGGCGTTCCGCGGCGGGATGGACCTGCGCGATGAGGTGGCCGGAACCGAGGGAACCATCTGGCTAGACCACTTTCTCAGGACCGGGTTTGAAATGTTCACCAACGTAGGCCTGGGCGGATACGTCGCCGAGAAGGCCGAGAGCGAAACCGGGTGGCTCTTCCCCGTAGGCGACGAAGCGGGCGAACTGGGCTACGTGGAAATGTTCAACGATGCCTTCAACTCGCTGGACAAGGGCACAGAGCCTATGGAAACCTTCTACGACGGTTACGTCGTAAACGCAATTATCGACGCGTGCTACAAATCGGCCGAGACGAAGCGGTGGGAATCGGTGGAGCTGGAGGATTGGCGGGGTGAGGAAACCTCGGAAAGTGTCACGGTCGAGCGGGAACTGATCGACGGGAAATTCGTCCTCGTCAAGACGGAACGACTACCCAACGGAGAAGTCGTCCGCGTCCTTAAGGACACAACCACCGGAGAAATCTCACAGTACAGAGGAGAATAACCTGGCCGGTAAGAAGGAGTCGGCAGCTTCGCTGGGGAAATCCGTCATCCTGCCGAACCCGTCCCGATGGCGCTCTGCGCTGTCAGCATTCGCGTCGGGCGGTCCCGGAAACCTCTGCGTCATAACCGATTGGGACCGAACGCTCACCCGGGCGGTCGGAGACGACGGACGCGATCATTCAACCTACAGCATCATCGTCAACAGTGGCCTGCTGGGCGAAGCATTCACACGCCACTCCCGTCGCCTCTTCAACCTCTACCGGAAAGATGAACTTTCCGGCGCCTTGTCCAGGGAAGTTCGAACCGCCAGAATGCGCGAGTGGTGGGCAGGCCAGTTTCAACACCTGATCGATGCAGAATTGAGCCTGCCTCTCATTACCCAAATCGCACGTGAAGGCGGGCTGCAGCTCCGGGGTGGAGTAATTGAGCTTCTCCGCTGTATGCACCGAAACGACGTCCCCGTCTTCATCGTATCTGCCAGCTTCACTCCCCTGGTCGAGGCCATCCTCGAAGCCCAGGGACTGCAGACACCGAACATCCGCATCCTCGCGAATGAATTCCACTTCGATACGCACCAGCGAGCAACCGGATTCAAGGAGCCCATTCTGCACAGCCTGAACAAGCAGGAAGTCTTCCACAACTGGCTCACCTCAGAGGGCAACTGTACTGAGGAAGTCCTTCGTCCACACGCCCTGGTTCTGGGCGACTCGGTTGAAGACCTCGGCATCACCGATGGCCTGAACCTCCAGACACTCTGTATTGGATGGATGCATTCGGATGAACGTGAGGCTGAGTTCAAACAGACCGCCGACGCACTTGTCCTGGGCGACGCCGGAATGAACGGCATCCCACCTCTGTCCCCCGAATTCTGGGAGCCTCGGACGGTATCGCAGCCAATAGGCCCAGCTTCCCGAGATTCGACGTCCCCATGACCCTCTGGGAAGCGGCCATCCTCGGCCTCATTCAAGGCGTTACGGAGTTCCTCCCAATTAGCAGCTCCGGACACCTCTCCCTGTCCCGGTCGCTGTTGGGGCTCAAGACCGACGACCTCACCTTCGAAGTGATCGTGCACGCGGGAACACTCCTCGCCGTCCTCATCGCCCTTCGGGCCAGGATAGCGACCCTTTTGGGTGGCTGTCTCCGACGCGAGCAACAGGCCCTGAAGATGGCAGGCCTCATCCTGCTGGGTACACTGCCCGCCGGAGTTGTCGGCATCCTGTTCGAATCGACCATCGAACAGGGATTCTCCCACGAGGCTGCCGTGGGCGCGTTCCTCATTCTCACCGGGTTCGTTCTCTGGTCCACCCGCCACCGGCGCGGAACGCGATCCGATGTGAGAACCGGCGACGCCGCCAGCATCGGGTTTGCTCAGGCCTTCGCCATCTTGCCGGGCGTTTCGCGCTCGGGAACCACCATCGCCGTCGGCATCTGGCTGGGCATGGAGGCTACCGAAGCGGCCACCTTCTCCTTCCTCCTCTCGATCCCCGTAATCCTGGGCGCCACGGTCCTGAAGCTGGGCGACATGCTGGCGACACCCCCCTCACCCGATGCCATTGGCGCACTGGCCGTCGGGTTCGCAGCCGCTTTCGTTTCCGGGCTCATCGCCATTCGCTGGCTGCTCGCCCTCCTTGCCCGTGGCCGCCTCGACCGGTTCGCCTGGTACTGCTGGGCGGTCGGGGTCCTGGCGCTCGTCACCTTCCTGTAGGAAACCGGATCGAACCTCGGGAGTTACAGGAGAGTTCACCGGCCTACCACATCGACCCATCCAGCGCGACCCAGAACCCATGAATTCCAGCCTTCTCTTCCTCCTTCTCCTTTCCCTCACCGCCTGCGGCGCCGACAACACCCTGATCGCCAACGAGCAGCTCTCCAACGCTCTGGCCGTATCGAATGTTGTGAAGCGGGAAGTACGCCGGACTGCCAACGCGTCGCAGCTGGTCGGCCTGGTCATCGACATCGATCTCCACAACACCGCCCTGATCCCCATCGAACGGGCCTTCACCGTAACCTGGCGACTCCTTGAATCCAACGGGAACGCCTTCGCCGTCGACGTCCTCAGGGTGGAGCGCATGTCGCTGGGAGAAGTGCGCAGACTCATCTTCACCCTCGAATTCCCACCGACTTCCACGCTCTCCGGCCTCCGCGACGGCCTGGCATTCGACTTCGTAGACCCACCTCCGAGCAACTAGCCCGGTTTTCATCGCTTCTTCTGTTATCGCTTCGTCTGTCATCGCTCCTTCCTGTCATCGCCCTTCCTTTTGCCTTGCCCCCTCCGACCTCCCTATGTTGATTCTTCTCCGATACTCCATCAGCTACCCAAACGCTCGGCGGCACCCATGAAGCTCTACCTGATACGCCACGCCCAATCCTTTAATAACGCCGTCCACTCGGCAACCGACCGTGTCTGCGATCCGCCGCTGACGGAACTGGGGCGCCGTCAGGCAGACGTGGTAGCAGCACACATCCAGGCCGGCAGGGAGTCTTCGAACGACCATGAAGCCTTCGACTTCACTCGGCTGATCTGCAGCCCGATGACCCGGGCGCTGGAAACCGCACGAGCGATCTCCGCCGCAGTTCAGGTGCCCGTCGACATCTGGTCAGATGTGCATGAAACTCACGGCATTTGGATCGACAAGCAGGATGGCAAAGGTCCCAGAGGTTGCGCCGGAATCAAGCGCTCTCGTATCGAAACCGAATTCCCCGGATTCGGAATCCCCCACGATGTCTCAGAAGAGGGCTGGTGGAACCGCCCCCCTGAGACCCCTGAACAATGGCGGGCACGGGCGATTGCCGTTACTGCTCGTATCCGCAACGAGATTCTCCCATCCGGCAACTCGGCCGCCGTCATCATACATGGCTGGTTCCTCATCGAAATGCTCAGCGACCTTCTGTTCGACACACCCCCTAATGGGGCGCTCTTCGGCAGCGGCAATACCTCCATTACACGGGTCACGTTTGAGGAACGGGGAAAAGTCAGCCTCGACTACCTCAACCGCGTGGATCATCTGCCCGAGGAACTGAAGTCATGAGCATACGACGACACCAGAAGGCAGGTCTCGTTCTGGCAGCCGTCCTGCTCACCACATCCTCGTGGGCCGCCCTCCCACCAGGAGATCGACTCGACGAAGCCGAACGCCTTGGCAACCGGGGAGCGCTGCTTGCTCAGGAAGGCCGCTACACCGAAGCCATCCCAGTGCTCCGGCAGGCGCTCGAACTGAACCCGCGTTTTGTACCGGGGTGGTACAACCTTGGGTTGGCCAGCGAACGGACTGATGAACATGAAAAAGCGGCCATCGCCTTCGAAGCCGTCGTAGGCCTGTTGCCCGATCACGCAGACGCCTGGTTCCATCTCGGATTGGCGCGCAGCCGAACCGGCCACCACCGCGACGCGGCGATAGCCCTATACCAGGCTCGTGAACTGAAACCGGGCGATGCAAGGCCGCTCATCCAGCTGGGATACGAGGCTTGGCATCTGGACAATTGGGAGAGCGCTGTCGATCAATGAGAGGCGTTCATGGAAGAATTCCCTGAACACGCGGCGCGGGGTCAAGTTGTTGAGCAGCTTCCCGGAGCGTACTACAATCTGGCGAGGGACCATCAGAACAAGGGAAACGCAACAGCAGCAGTCAGCGCCTACAACACCGTCCTCCGCTATCGGCCGAGATCTCCGAAGACCCTGTACAATCTCGGAATCCTGCTGCGCGATATGGGAGCGTACGGGAAGGCCGACGCCCTCCTTCAGACGGCTCGAAGCCTTGAACCCAAAAACCCTGATATTTTCGCCGTACTGGGCACAGTGGCCGTGTATCGCGACAGTTTAGATTCAGCCCTCAACTATTACATTCATTCCCTAGAGCTTCAACCTGGGCACGTGGAAGCGATGAAGGGGCTTGTCGAACTGCGCCTTCGTCAGGGCCGGTTCACCGACGCCGAAAAGGTCGCCCGCCGCCTTCTCCAGAAAAACGCCTCAGACCCTGAGAGACATGCCCTTCTGGCCTATCTCTATGAGCACAACCAGGAGTGCGAGCGCTACGGAAACGGGTTCCAGGCAGGTAAGGCCGCGCAGGCATACCGAAATGCCCTGGCCTTTGCTGCCGGGGACATCGACTACATGTACAACCTTGGCGTTGTGCTCGGGCGAGATGAGAAGTGGAAAGAGGCCGAGGCCACCTTTCTCGGGGTCCTCAGCGCCGACTCGACACACTCCGAAGTACTGAAATGGCTACCCGTCATACGCGCCCGGCTGGATATTTCACCTGATGAGCCGTCTCCTTAGAAAACGCTCACCTCTTCGTTTAGTACTCGCCTACAAACTGCCTTTCCTATGGAGGTTCACCCCATGTCCGATTCAGAGGTCATCCTGTCTGGCTTTGCCGACGAAGGGCCGCCCAGCAAGAGAGCCGAAGAGCAGTTGACGATGATGAAAGCCCTCGGCCTCTCCTACTACACCATCCGCTTCATCGACCTGGGCAACGGCGTCAAGAACGTCATGGAGCTCACGGACGAAGAAATCGACCGCCTCAAACAGCTCCATGCCGACTTCGACATGCGCATCTCCAGCGTCGGCTCGCCGCTGGGCAAGGTCAAACTCGTCGACAAAGACGATGGCACGGGCAACCGCTACGTCCCGTTCGAAGAGTATCTGAAGAACGATGTCCAGCGTGCGATAGCGCTTGCTCACGCCTTCGACACCAAGCTCATTCGCGGCTTCAGCTACTACCATCCGGACGGTGACGATCCCTGGAAATACCTCGATCAGGCCGCTGACCAACTCGGCCAGATCGTCGAGGCCTGTGCGAAAGCGGGCGTCGTCTACGGGCTGGAAATCGAAGGCAACCTTATCGGCGGCGACGGCGACACCCTTATCGCCCTCTACGAAAAGGTCAACAGCCCCAACTGCTGCATCATTCCGGACACCGGCAACATGGAGTCGGCCGGGCACAGCCCCGACAGCGCTTACGCCCACTACGCCAAGATGAAGCCAGGCGTCGGTTGGATTCACATCAAGGGCTTCAACAGCCCCCAGAACGAGGCCCTTATCGACGCCGGCAAAGACCGTGGGCTCACCCGCTTTATCCCCGTCGACCGGGGCGACGCCGGCCACGAACAGGTCATGCGCGACTTCAAGGAGCTTGTCCCCTCCATCAAGAAGCGTTTGGGCCCCATCGGCGTCCCCGGCGTCTTCGTCGACCTGGAGCCTCACGTAAAGGGCGGCGGTCAGTTCGGTGGCGTCAGCGGCATCGACGGCTTCGGCGTTGCCTTCCGCGGCCTCTGCAAACTCCTCGACTACTTGGGGTACGACTACCACCTCACCCAGTACGAGGACCTCACCGTAAAAAAGAGCTGATCACCAAACGACATGGAATGCAAAAGGCCTCGGCTCCAATCGGAACCGAGGCCTTTGTCTTTTTGCCTGCCGACCACTGACAACTGATTACTGATTACTGCCTTTGCCCTCTGCCTTCTGCCTTCTGCCTTCTGCCTTCTGCC
>Ga0114996_10004573_pt1 | contig 16530 bp, 8 predicted proteins | sample ArcticOcean_MG_C_4_FD_87039 | JGI IMG/M metagenome (GOLD analysis project Ga0114996, IMG submission 87039) | Marine microbial communities from western Arctic Ocean - ArcticOcean_MG_CB4_134 | ecosystem: Environmental > Aquatic > Marine > Oceanic | place: Arctic Ocean: Canada Basin | collected...
CCAGTTCGCGCAGAATCGTCCCTGCACGCGTGAACGCCTCAATGCGCATCACATGCCGAGACTTATACTTCTTGGTGAAGACGATGTAGTGCTTTTCTGCTTTCTTCAGCGACTTGTCGTCGGCCATCCGCTCCAGAATGAGACCAATCTTAAAGTGCACATCCGGTGCTTCGTCTTTATGGGTCACTTTAAAGAGCTTGAGCCATTTGCTCAGACTCTTGATGGCGCCGCTGAAGTCCTGCTGGGCCTCCAGGATCAACGCTGCGTTCAAGAAGGCGTCAGGAACACGCGGGTCTTTCTTGAATTTCTCCATCTTCATGAACGCCGCGGCCGACTCTTTGAAGCGCGTCTGGTTTTCATAAATTTGACCAATGACGAATTGCGCTTCTGGGGCAACGTCTTCTTTCTTGTACTTCTTGATGACTCGTTCGTAGGTCTGGACGGCCTTCTTGATGTTCTTGGCGCGGCTATACATGACGGCCACATTCATGAGGGCTTTGGACGCCAAGTCTTTTCGGTCACTGTATTCTTTCACCAAGCGCATGGACTCCCGGATGGCTTCCGTGTGTTTTTGCTGCTTAGAGAGGTCATTGGCGTTTTCGCTGATGGCGATGGCAATGTACTCACGCAGCTCCTTCTTGGATTTGTATTTGTAGTTCCTCTTCTTGATAAGCTTGCGTGCCTCAAACTCCACTTGTTCCCAGCGACGCAGCCGCGCATAGGCTTGGACCAGAGTCACCACAGCGATAGCGGCGTATTTGTGATCGGCGTTGTATTCGAAGATCTTGTTGAGGCGTTTGACCGACTGGCTGAATTGACCGTGCCGGTAATAGGTCTCGCCAGCAAAATACATAATCTCCGGGATCTTCGCGCCCCGTTTCGAGTTCTTCTTCAGCCATTCCTTGTCTTTTCGCAGATTCAGCAACAAGTCGACGTATTGATCGGCTGCGTTTACGTACGCGGTCTCCAACGGATGCAACTCGGTCCGTTCGATTTTCTTGGCTTGTCGCTTCCGGAGCTCCTCTTCGCTGATCCGTTTGACTTGAACTTTTCCGCGCGTTCCGACCTTCCGTAGTCCTTTCTTCACCATGATCTCATACGATGAGTAGATGACACCCAGGGCGGCATCTTCAATATGCTGTCCCTTCTTGCTTTGCTCAATCACGCTTTGATAGTGCTTCAAGGCGCTTTCGTAATCGTTGAGGTAGCCGTAGGAAATTTCAGCCAAGTAGAAGCTGCTGCGGTAGATATGTTTGCTCTCCGGGAAGCGCTTCAAGAAGAAATCGTAATCCGAAGCGGCTCTTGTGAACATTTTGAGCGCGACGTTTTTCTTGCCTCGATCTGTGTTCTTGTCGCCCAGTTTGTGCGATCGGGTCGCGAGCCACAGAAGCTTGGATTCACCCAAACGTGTGGCCGCTTCGAGTGCCTCATCGTTGTTCTTGTTGGCACTCCACCATCGTCCTTGGGGTTTGAAATATGCCAAGATCCGTCGGATCTCTTTCTCGACGTCGCCAAAGTCGCCAATCTTTTCACGCACTCCCAACACCTCTTCGATGAACTCGGTCACACGCGGGGAGTTGGGTTCTTTCTCGATGAAGTGGTTGTAGAGTTCAATGGCCTCTTTGTCCTTGTCCAAACCCACATAGAGTCTGGCCAAATTCTCCATCTTTCGATACACGCTCTTTTCTTTCTTGATGACGCCCTTGAAGTAATCGAGGGCCTCCGGCCATGAATCGTCCATTTCAGCGTAGGTTTTGACCAAATCGTTGAGCGCCTGCTCGCGGAAGGAGACTTGGCCGATCTTGGTCGCCACGCGGCGGACCACCTCTTGGAATGTGTTCACCGTTTTACGGTAATCGCTCTCGTCTCCCGACGCTTTGGCCAAGTTGTAGTACACCCAGCCCAGCTTGTAGAGGGCGTAATTGTACATGGGCGAACGGGGATGGTCGTGGAGGAGTTTCTCGTAGTTGGTTTTGGCGAAATACAATGAATCTTGGTCGAAAAAGTGTTCGGCCAGAGCCAGGTGCGTCTTGGCGATGAGTCGGCTTTTTGGGTACTGCTTCTGCAGTTTCTGCAACCGGATCTGCCCTTCTTTCAACAGGTGGGGGTTTTTCGCCTGCTTGCCCTGTTTAAGGGCTCCTCGTCCGAGGTAGTAATAGACTTCGTCGATACGTGAATAGCTGGGGAATTCGTTGATCAACTTTCGGTAATACGAGAGGGACGAGTTGTAATCTTCTACGGGTTCCACCGGCTCAATGGCGAGCCGTTTTGCTTCAAAAGCTTCCATGGCCGCGTCGTACTTGAGGCGCAACGACAAGTATTGGTATTTGGCCTCTCGCCAGTGGAACTCGCCCAACATGAAGAGCACACGGGCCTTGTTGGGGTAGTTTGGCTGCGCCGCCAAACTCTTCATGTTCTTGATGGCTTTCTGCCGTTTGGAAGAGAGTGTCTTCATCCGCGCCAACTGCTCTTTGCTGAGCATTTGATTGGATTCAAAATTCTCGAGATTGAACCCCCCCTTTTCAGTGGCAGCTTTGTTATTGCCTGGCGAGGTTTGGGCCCAGGCCGCGGGGGCGAATAGGAGGAGGCACAAAGAAAAACAAATCCAACGATGACAACGGTTCATCCACACTCCTGCGTTACAAAACAATATCGTGCCGGACGATTTCGGGTCCAATACGCGATAGGTACACCTACTCGTCGGTGCATTTACTCAAAAGCGAGGATCGGAAACCGCCGATCTCGTCTCGCCAGTACTCACCGTCGAAGGGCCAGGCCATGCTGTCCGAACCCACAATGGCCAGACCGCCCTCGCCGCTTTGTTCGGCGGCAGTGGTCTCTTTACTACTACTCTCCACGCCTTTCAGCGCGGCGTCTTCACGTTCAATCTCTTGAACATCCAAGTCGACGTTAATTTCCGTCACTTTTACCGAGTACTTCTTGAGTTCGGCTTCCACGTCCTGTTTGAGAACCTGTTGAATCCGAATACCGGCTTCATTGACGCGGCTACCACGCTGCGAGGCCAACTGGGCTAGCAAGTCTGTGGCGAAAGGACCTAATTTGTCCTGAACTTTAGTGAGCTGCTTCTCTTCCCATTCGATCTGCTGAATGGTGTTGTAAAGGATGTATACTTGGGCATTCGACATGATCGGCAGGAAGACACGTCGGTCGATCTGATACCGCTTGTCGCCACTCATGACCCCAATAAAGGATCGGTAATAATCAGCCGGTGTTCGAAGCGCGGACAGAAGCTTCTTGAGGGGTACCGCCAGCGTGTTCACAGAACGATTGAAGCGATTGATCGCCTCGCGTGCGTAGTCGTAATGGCACAGGTTGACGTACACCGTAGCTTCGAGAATCCAGAGTTCAGGAAAAAAGTAATGGCTAAAATAGGGTGAATGTAGCGCTTGGAATGTTCCCAGAGCACGCGAGTAGTCGCCCTTCAAGAAATACGTCCAGGCGGACTCGTAGAATGCCGTCGCGAGCTTGTTCGAGTCCGTGGGCACTTTCCGGTAGTAGTAGATGGCTACATCGAAGAAACCGTTTTCATAGGCTGTTCGAGCCAGCGCCAAGTAGGCGAGGTCAGACACTTCCGGATCCGACTTATTGCTCTCGGTCGAGGTAATTGCGCTCTGGAAGCTCCTGGTGGCCGAGAGGTACAACTCATTTTGGGCTTGCACGAGACCGGTCAGGTACAGCGCTTTTGCCCGATCCATAGAGTCGTCCGAGACTCCCTCGAAATACCCAAGAGAGCGTTCCAGTTGGCCATAGTCGTAAAAGAACTCCCCCAGAACATAATTGTATTCGTTCTGGAATTTCCGGGAGAACTCGGTGACCGTGAAGTTGGCCAACTCCTCAATGTCCGGTGTTGTAAAGTCAATCTTCTGCCGGATCGTGCGCAGCTTCCAAAAGGCTTGCTGGAAGAACGTCTTGGTGGGGCCTTCCCGCAGGACGTCCAGCAAGTAGTTGCCTGCCGATTGGTACATTCCGGCCTGCTCCAGTGCGTTGGCGATGCCGTACACAGCGGTGTAGTATTCGTCGGTCCCGGGTGCGTACCCTCCATCCTGGATGAACTTCTTGAAGGTCTGAATCGACTCGACGTATTCGCCGGAGTTGGCCAGATCCATGCCGCGTCTCAGGATTCCTTGCGCAAACGCACGGCGCTGCGATTCTTCGGCGCGACGCGCTTCATTGGCCAGTTTTTCTGCTTCTTCGCGTTGCTTCTGCTCCATCGCAGCGCGCTCTTCGGGGGTCAACTCCTGAACGCCGCTGGGTTCGTCAACGGTTTTTCTGGCTGCCTTTCCCTTGCCGAAGAGCTGGGGCGTTTTGAGCATGTAGCGGATCACATTCTCGGGCACGCCCGCTTTCTTGAGTTTCATCAGGTCCCGAACGGAGAGCTCAAACACCTGGCGATTACGTTCAATCGTCTTGATGATATCGGCGGGGGGAAGTCCCACCTTCGCCAATGTCGTGACCTGTTCGATAGTAATCTCTTCAGCAGAAGCCGTCGTTGCGGCAAAAATCACACTCAAGGCGATTAAACCTGAAAGCAGTATTCTCATGCCTTCTCCTCGTGTCGGACAAGAACTCTCATCGTCTTTGTAGCAACCCAGTTCATTGTTTTATTTCGGGGCACTCGTGAAAAAGCTCAACCCCATTGAGACCTCCAGAGGATATGACAGTCCACGAATGTCGTCTTCTGTGTCTCGAGCGGCGTAAAAATAGTGTCGGTAATCGATTCGAAGCGCCATGAAGTCTAGGAAGTAGAGGCGCACAGTGACACCGGCGTTCCCACCGACATCGGTTCGGGGTTTGCCTTTGGAGTTGTCGTCCTTGGAGACTTCTGTGCCAATGGCCATCACGCCCAATTTGATACCGAAATCAAAGTGGCCAAGATAGGTCGAGAACGCACCGATCTTCCCGTGGAGGGGGGTCCACATAACCCCAGCACCCGCTTGCCACATCAGCTTTTGGGGCAAGTCCACATTGACGCTGCCGTAAATCTGCTTTTCTAGAAAAGCTTCGAGATCGCTTTTGGTTTCGATGATGTAGGAACCATCGACCTCGATCGCCAAGTCCTCGGTAACGTACCAGTCATACCGGGCACCGATGGGGTAGTAGAGGAAGAAGTCATCGTTGGGGATGATGCCACCCACAATTGAAAATTCATGCCGACCGTCCTTGAGGAACAGGCGTTTGTGAATGTTTCGAACCTGACGACGTTTGGCCCAGTACTGGTCAAACTGGCGCGTCAGTTCGGACGGTTCGTTGTCGGTCAACGTGCTTGCTGGGAAAGCCAACATGGCTACTAGTACAAGCCCAATCAATCGCTGAAGACGGTGTTTATGGTTCATGGATTGTTTGCCTCTTCCTAAATTAGATCCTTCGATCAGCGTCGATTCCAAATTCCTACGGACAGAGCGAATGGCTCAAATTCTGCGGAGGGTCAGGGTTCTGTGCCTGGCAGAATGATGTGTTCAAAACACAACTCCCCACACAACACGTTCCAGTTCCCCCTTCGCAGGATGAACCCTGTGCGGCGGGGATACAGGTTCCTGTTTCCGGCGAGCACCGTGTTGCGCAATCGACACCAGCACCAGTGCCGCAATCTGCGTCTACCACGCACGACCGCGTGTAATGAAGTCGTTCATCCAGGTTTGCATTACCGGTTCCAAAATGAGTCAGTGTGTCGGCTTGCTTCAATGGGCTTGCTTTCAAAGTGAGCGAGCCCTTGAGAGAATACGTGCTCCCTTTGTTGACGATCGCATCGCTCGTATCCGGATCTTCGGTTAAGGATGAGATGTCAGTCCGCAGCGTCCAGAAACCACCGAATGTGTAGCGAATCCGGTTGGTGGCGTTGTTCAGCGCTTTCTTCCGGTCGGAGCCTTCGGATGGAATCAGGTTGAAGTTGAGGAACTGGTAATGACCGCTCGTCAGACATGAAATCTGCTGCATTCGAGGGTCGATGTCGTCATATGCTCGCGACTGGAAGTGGATGAACGAGATGTGCATGTCTCCAGTTCCACCGGCCACGATTTGTTCAATGGTCGAACGGGTGCTCTCAAAGGTCTTGCTCGCACCGCACGGTTCTTGCGGTTGTGGGCCGGCGGTCGGCTCCACATTGTGGACTTCAAAACAGTGCTGGTAGCTTTCGCTTTCGGGACGGCACGTGTCGGGACCGTCGGTCAAGATGACCAAGTGCTTGGCAACTTGCTTCTTCGCCGACATATATTCCCAGACTTCGTCAATGGCGGTCCACAGGTTGCTGCGAGAAGATCCCTTTCCTTGTAGTGCATCGATGGGTCCCGATTCGGTCACGATGGCGTTCGGGGGCGGCGGGGCTCCGATGGCGTACGATTTGTTGCTCGAATAACAGTTGTCGAGGAGAAATTGGTTGGTCTCTTCGTCGACGCCTGGGTAATCACAGACGACACGGACATTGGGCGTCTCGTCTTCACCGAACGCAAACACGATGACTGAATCTTCGGCGTTCAGCTGGTTGATGAGGTTCTTGGCCGCGGCGAGTCGCAGGCTTTTCTGGTCGCTCTGGCATTCGCTGATGGAATCGCCCGTGTCAAAACTGCCCGCTTTGCCTTCGAGGCAGGAATTCGGATCCACGATGCCGGATGTGGAACCACTTTGGTCAATAAGGATGGCGACGCCCACAGGAGTGCCGCGTCCCTGACCGTCAAGATGGTCGGTAAAGCCCAACTCCTGGATCGAAACACTGGGTTGCTTGACTTGTTGGCTGGCAATTGAAGTGCATGAAATCGGAGCGAGGGCTCCACCACTGTGCTCGGACAGGCATTCGGCCGTGAGTTCGAAATGTTCTTCGCTCAAGGTTCCCTCACTGCCCAAGTAAATAATGTTCTTATTGATGGGATCTTCACCCGGTCGAATCTGCAGGTCACAGTCTTCTTTGGAACAGTTGGATTCCGCGGTGTCTCGATCGGTAGATTGCAAGACGAAATCCAGGCGGATCCGTTCTTCGTCACCGTTGCAGGCCGGCACCCATTGAGGGCCAAGACCGGGCACTTCGACTTGCTTCACCGGAGTCATACCGACGAGTTGCACTTGGTTAAAATAGACCAAATCCAGGTGAATCGTGGCGGTCGAATCGCACGACATAAATACCAGGGCTCCAATAATGAGTCCAAGACTCGGGAGCAGGCGAATCAGCTTCCAATCAGACTGCTTCAACAGCACGCCTCCACATTCCGAAACGAATCGGTCCAGGGGCCCGGAACGATCTATTCTTCCATGGTCTCAAGCAAATAGGCTGGAGTCTTCCAGCGTGTGCTCAAGCGAACAACGGTTGGTATTTTGGTCGCTGGCGGGGGCCCCGTCAACCCCCGAATCCCGGAAGACTGTCTGATTGGCTAAGAAACGCCATGGTTTTTCAGGTTCTAAGTCAGCACAATCGTGGTTATGAACGGCAATTGGCCGTCCCCGATATTTTCTTGATCACATTCTTGATGTCGGGGGGTGACAAGTACAGTGGTTCGGATCGCACAGAAACAGGGATGGGCTTTTCGGTTGACCCGGTTTCATGCGAAAGCGTAGAATATCGCCGGTAATAGCTGTGTGTTGCAGCATGAAGGCGGTCTAGACAAGCAGGAGTACATGATGGTGCGGAAGCCAGTAGTTGCAGTCATTTCGAGAATTCTCCCAGCATTTTTGGTTGTGTTTGCGGTCGCATGCGGAGGCGATACCGGCGACAGTAAGTTTGGTGTTAGTAAGGAAGGTAGCATCCAACTCAGTTTCTCTCAGCAGCCTGCGGGCAGCGATGGGCTGATGGAGGTGAAAAAGGGTGAGGTGAGCCCCGGAGAAATGGCCACATACACGATCACGATCGCCAACGTGGGTGATGGTCCGCTGACTGTGCAGAAGGTCTACATCGAGTACACAGCGCCACAGGTAGTGACCGAAGAGCAAGGCCCCTCATTTTCGTTGGGTGGTGGAACGATCAATGGAGGTGTGGTGGCCATCGTTTCGGATGAAGTCCCGTGGATGGGCGGGATGAAGGTGTCTCCTGCGGATGCGTATGACTGGTGCGAATCGCAAGAGGGGATGGATACGGGCAATTGCACGGGCGACGACATCGACGTGAACGTGAACTATCTGCGCTACGACGACGACTTTGAGCGCACGGCAACATTGGTGATTCTGAGCGACACCCGGAACGAAGAAAAACAAGAGATTAGGATCCCATTCGTCACTGTGGCGGGAGCGCCCGTGGCCAATGTGTCGCCGAAACTCTTGGACTTCGGTCAGGTCAACAAGGGTGACAGTCCGGTGAAACACGTCACCATCAGCAACACCGGCTCAGACGTGCTGCTCGTCTATCAGATCTTGTTCCAGGCGGCACCGGATTACACGCTCATCTACGATCTGCAGAGTTACGTGCCGGGTAGCGAGAACATCCAATTTGCGGATCCCGTGGCGATCGCGGCCAGTGAAGCGACGATCTTTAGCATACAGTTTGCTCCTCAAACAGCCGATGCTGCCCAAGGAACATTGGTGTTTTTCACCAACGATCCGTCGCAGCCTTCGGGCACGAAAGTCGATTTGACGGCCAATGAGCAAGGACCGTGTATCAAGGTGAATCCGAAGAAAGTTCAATTTGGTGGGAAGCTCGTCGGCGTAAAATCTGTGCTTCCGGTCGAGATCATCAGTTGTGGCACCGCGGCTTTGAATGTGACCAAGATTGAGTTGGTTGGTGATTCGGATGCCGACTTTTCGTTGGATACAACATCATTGATTGGATTTGAAGATGGGGCTGCGCCGTCCAAGGACAGTCCGCTTGAGATTCCCATCAATCTGCAAGCCACACTGAATGTTAACTATGTACCGGCTCAGGAGAGCCCTCTGGGCAACGATGGCGCGCCGATCTTCGACATCGGGACCATCTTAATTGAGTCCAACGCCTTTGAAGCCACCTTGGAGCTTGAGGTGACGGGTCTGGGCGTGACGAAAGCATGTCCGACCGCAGTGGGTGTGATTCAGGAAGGCCAGGAAGTCATTCCGCAGACGGTTCTTCACCTCTTTGGCGATCAGTCATTTGCACCCGCCGGCGAAATCGCCAGTTGGAAGTGGACTGTCAACCAACCCACCGGATCCCAGTCGGCGTTCGTTCCCAGTGACACGTTCCCGAACCCCACGTTTGAGGCCAACACGGCCGGTACGTACGAGTTCATGCTGGAGGTGTGGGACCAGGCTCAGGTGAAGAGTTGTACGCCGTGGGTGCAAGAGGTGGCAGTGTTGCCCGACGAGGCCATCCACGTGGAGCTTCTGTGGGCGACGCCTAATGATCCCGACGAGACGGACGAAGGCCCGGAGGCCGGCTCTGACGTAGACTTGCACTTTGTGCATGATCAATACGCCAAGAGCGGTCCGGACTTGGACGGCGATGGTCAGAATGATCCATGGTTCGATCAACCCTTCGACTGTTTCTGGTTCAACGCCCACCCGAACTGGGGAAGTTTTGATCCGTCCATCGACGATGATCCCGGGTTGGATCGTGATGACACGGACGGCGCTGGCCCCGAGAACATGAACTTGAATATTCCGGAGAATGGAGCCACGTACCGCGTAGGTGTCCACTACTGGAGTGATCATGAGTATGGGCCGTCGTATTCGACAGTCCGTATCTACATCTGGGGTGTGCTGGTGTTTGAGGTGAAGGACGTGAAGATGGTCAACCACGACATGTGGAATGTGGCGACCATCGACTGGCCGAGCGCGAAGGTGTCGCTTGTTCAGACGGTTGACGGCGGTTACAAGGTGACGCCAGATTACCAGAACCCCTTCTTCTTCCAGCCCTAGCGTCGGAATCGAACAACAACAAGCCCCGGTGAGTGTTTCTCGCCGGGGTTTTTTTTGTGGAGTTTGAAGCCGTAACAAGGCCGTGGAGAATATTTGATCCTGCTCGCCTCGTCGACTTTGTCGCGGACATACAAAAAAGACAAGGGTTCGAAAAACTCCTTGCTCCAGAGGGTCGCCAAGTGGTTCAATCCCATCGTTGCGCGGGATGGAGGTGGTTGATGCGGATTCGTTATGGTAGTGCAGTTCTCGTTTTTTCTTTGATTACATGGTTTGGTTGCGGTTCCGATGGAGGCAGTGGTGGTTCGTTCCAGCTCGGGAAGAAAGCCTCAATAATCGTCAATCCGGATCCCGTTTCGTTTGGATCCATCGAAATTAACACGGAAGCCTGGGAAACGGTCTCCATTCAGAATGGGTTTGAGTCGTCTGCCGACTTGGTCATCGAGTCCCTGTATCTGAGTGACACCTCGTCGTCGGAGTTGAGCATTACGGACCCAGAGCACACCCTTTTGGCCCCGGGGGAGATGACCACCTTTGAGGTCGTGTATCGTCCGACCGACAGCACCTACGATTCGGGCAGTATCGTCATTAATTACAACAGCGCGACGGGCGCTCCCAAGATCATTCCCATCACGACCTTGCTTCAATCGGGGCAGATTGTAGCAACACCGTCGCCGATCTCGTTTGGGGCCGTGAGCACCGGGACTGTCAAAGTGCTCCCCGTTCGATTGCAAAACATGGGCTCCAACGCCCTGCTGGTCGGCACGACAATTCTGGGATTTACCTCGGACCCCACCTTCTCAGTACAGGGCACTTATGAGGCGGTGAATGGAAGTTGTAATGGTGTAGAGACGGCTGTTGCGCGTGCTTATCCCTTCCAAATGGGCCCCAGTGACGAGTATTGCGTGGACGTCGCGTACGTCCCGGTCGGCGGAGGCGCACACGTGGGCTTGTTGCAGGTCTATCCGCCGCCGACGGAGGAGAATCCCAGCCCGAAGTCCTTGGGCGATTTCCCGGTCACCGGCACCGAAATCGGTCCAGAGATAAATATTAAACCCTCCACACAACTCGACTTTGAGGCTGTTCCCGTCGGTGGGGAGAAGGTCCTGACATTCAACATTCAAAATGACGGCAACAAAGATTTGATCGTCAAGCAGGTCGTCTTGGGTGCGGCCGCAACCGAGCTTTTTGAGGCAGTGAGCCTGGTCAATGCGCCGGCTGCAGACACGGCCGTTCCGCCGGGTCAGGGCAATGTCTTGACCGTGTCCGTGGCGTTCAAACCCACCAAGACGTATCCCTTGTCCTTTACGGCGATCGGGACCATCGAGGTGTTTTCCAACGATGGCGATGAGGCCATCTCGACCGTAAGTGTGTTTGGCAACGTCGCTGCGCCGCAGCTGCAACTCACGCCGGCCGATGTGGTGGACTTTGGGGTGGTGGCTTTGAGCACGCCCTCGGTGCGGCCGTTTACATTGACCAACTTGGGCACTATTGATCTAAACGTGGAGAGCTTGGCGATCAGTCAAAACACCCCGGGTGTAGAGTTTGAGATCCTCGATGCGGGTGGGTTGCCGGGCGTCATTCCCGCCAGTGATGCGGCCACCGTCATGCTCCGATTCTCCAACAAAGGTGGACCCAAGGATGAAGTCGTCTGGGGCAAACTGAGCTTCCAGAGCGACGATCCGTCCGCTGCCACCGAAGTGAGTCTGAAGGCGAAGCGCGCCGACGTGGCCGAGTGCAAAGTGGTGCTCAATCCAGTGAGCGTCAACTACGGCACCGTGCCTTATGGCTATGAGAAGACCATGTCGTTGAACATCATTAATGTGGGCTCCGCACCTTGTTCCTGGAGTCACGCGACGGTCCACGATGGTGCCGCGGGACCCTTTGGTGGCTTAGGAGGCTGTACCGCAGGACCGGTGAGCACGAGCAACAACTTCGCCATTGTCACTCAACCGCCGGCCGTCAAGGATCTCATCAAGCCCGGAATGAGTTGGCCCTTGGAGGTGAAGTTCGTTCCCCAAGGCAATATGTTCAGTGGAACCTTTGACGACTTCAGCGGGATGGTCCAGGTGCATCTCTTGGACTTCTCTCAAGGCGTGGATCCAGTGGAGGTAACCTCTCCACCGGGGGCTGCCGGTCAGCAGGCCACCTGCAATCTGGAGGGCAAGAGTGGCATCGCGAATATTGCGGCCATTCCCGGCGAAGTGGACTTCGGCTTGACGACGGTGGGTTGCCATTCGCAGACCACGACGATCAAGATTTACAACACCGGAAAAGCGCCCTTGTCGCTGTGCAACATCAAACTGGAGGCGTGCTCGCCAGAGGTCAAACTCAAGAATGTGCCGCCAATTCCTGCGTGCAACAATGGCGGTGGGGGCATTCTATTGACCATCAACAACCCGGTGGAGGTGGAGGTGGTGTATGCGCCACAAGACCTCAACAAGGATGGCTGCGCACTACTGATTGAATCCAGCGATTTGGACACGCCCGCGTTGACGGTGCCTTTGTCCGGTCAGGGAACATACGACGACTTCCAGGTGGATGAGTTCACTCAATTGTCCGGTCAAGAAGTGGATGTGCTCTTTGTGGTCGACAACTCAGGTTCCATGAGCGACGAGCAAAATAGCTTGGCGGCCAATTTCCAGAGCTTCATTGGGGCGGCCACCAGCCAATGGCAGACGAGCTATCATCTCGGTGTCGTCACGACCGACATGGAAGAAGCCAATGACATGAAGGGCAAGCTCATGGGCGATCCGAGATACGTCCAAAACACTAATAATATCAGCTCCTTCAAGGGCAATGTGAAGGTGGGCTCCAGTGGTTCGGGTTCCGAGCGTGGATTGATGGCGGCACAGGCCGCGTTGTCCTTGCCGCTGACGGGCAAACCCAATCCCGCACAACCGTGCCAGAGCGATGCAGATTGTACTGCCCCTGGCCAGTGTGTGCTGGAAGACGGCATCAAGCAATGCGGCGGATACAACATGGGATTCGTACGTAAGGACGCGACACTGGAGGTGGTGTTTGTTAGCGACGAAGACGACCATTCGCCGGCAAACTTGTCGTTCTATATTGATTTCCTCAAGGCCATCAAAGGCTTCGCCAACGAAAACCTCATGCACGCCCATGCCATCGTCGGTGATCCGGGGCAGGGCTGTAATGGAGCGGGTGGTAAAGCCGATCCCGGGGATCGCTATTACGAAGTGGCCATGCAAACCGGCGGCAAATACCACAGCATCTGCGACTCCAACTGGGCCCAGAAATTGGAAGACATTGGTAATGTGGCCTTTGGTCTGAAAGTGCAGTTCTTTCTCTCGCGGCCCGCTGTTCCGAATACGATCGCGGTGGTGTTGGACGGCGTTCCCTGTCAGGCCGGCTGGACCTACATCCAAGAATCGAACAGCGTGATCTTTGATGAGAACGGCGGTTGCATGCCTCAGGAAAATCAGTCGATCAGCATCAGCTACGAGGTCATCTGCTACTCGTCATAGCGTCCGTGGAGGCGCTCGATTCCTGTAGTTAGGCTGCTTCCGTGACACGGATCATGTTTTCCATCGCCACCCGGGCGTGGGCGACAAGATCTGCCTGGTCCTCGTCGCTGAGGCGCTCACGCCAGCCGGTTCGCTCGTTGACGGCGTCTCCCGGATGGACCCGATTAATCGTCGGTGCCTCGCCCTTTCGGAGCAGGTCCAGGATGGCCACCAGATGGGGCGGATCATTGCGGCTCATGGTGGCGCACCCACACCCCATGGCCTGGTGTTCCGGTTCTGGGATGTCTGCCATGTGAACCACATCCACATTGCGCAAGGCGGCCTGTTCGCGTGCGTTTCGTACGAAATGCCCTTCGGTCGCCACTGCGAGCTGATCGCCGGGCTTTGCCAGCGCGACCTCTCGCCACAGATAGGCGGTGGAACCCGCCCCGTCCGCGGCATCGACCACCGGTTTGGGGCATTCGGGATGCACCAGAACACGTCGTCCACGCTCTTGCCAATAGGTCACATGTTCGGGGCGAAACACCGTGTGCACGCCACAGAAACCACCCCAGAGGATGAGATCGGCTTGATCGCATGCCGCTTGGCGCCGGGTTCCGAGGCCGTTCCACGTCAACCCGGGTTCGGTTTTGGGGCCGGGCCAGATGAACTGTTGGTCGGGTGAAATCCCGCTTTTCGCGGCCGCGTTCTCTCCCAAGTGCTGGTCGGGAACGAAAAAGACTTTCTTGTTCTGAGAGCGGGCCCATTGGAGGACGATGTGTGCGTTGCTGCTCGTGCACACCGCACCACCGGTGCGACCGGCCAGCGCTTTGATTCGTCCAGATGTGTTCATGTATGCGATGACCATCAGCGCATCGCCATACCGGTCTTCGAGGGCGTCGAACACCGGTTCGATCATGTAATCTTTGGCCATCATCTCCATGGTGCAGCCTGACCGAGGGTTCGTGATGTAGACTTCTTGTTCGGGAGCCGCCAAGATCGCGATGGATTCGGCCATAAAGTGGACGGCGGATTCCACAAACACCCGCGTTTCAGGGTGGGAACGGGTTTGTAGGGCCAGCGCGTACGAGTCAGCGATCTTGCCTCCGTAGCGCTCCACAAGCTTCACAATCTCCCCGCCCATATAATAGTGAGCCAGCAACATCAGTTGGTCGCCAAAGTGATCCAGCGCCGGTTGAATGTACCGGTCCATCCAGGGCAATACGGTGATTGGCAGGCGGTCCGGTAGGGCCAAATACTCCTCTGCGTAAGGACGGAATTCCTCTTGGTACCGATCCAGCGGGAGGTCTGTCTGACAGATGGGAATGTCCGGACGGATCGACAATGCACTGAGTTCAGGTGCTTGGTCGGTTTGTCCCTGGTAGCGTGGGGCCAATGAAGTCCTATCTATTCGTCGTCCTTGGTGAGGTCACTAATTTCGATGGAATCGTAGGTGTCACTGATGGATCGTTGAATGTTCATGCACAGCGCGTGCAATTTCATCAATGTTTCCGTGGGCCGTGAATAGAGCGAATAGAGCTGTTTGTTGGCGTTGCGAATACGAGCCACGAGGTGGATGGAAATTTGGTCCAGGATTTTGAATGCGAAGGGACTGCCTGCGTTAAAGAGGCGTTCGAAGTCATCCCGCGTGCACTCCAGCGTCATGACCCGAGTCTTTGCGGTAACCGTCGCTGACCGGGGCTTTCCATCGATGAGTGACACTTGGCCGATCATGGATCCGACGCCAGATTCCCCCAAGAGTTCTCGTACGTCTTCATTGATCTCTTTGTAAATGGAGACCGTGCCCTGACAGATGATGAAGAGGGAAAAACCGCGGTCCCCCTCACGGCAGAGTTCTTCGGTCGGGAGATATTCTTGAGTTCGGACAATGGCTAGCAGGGTGTTCTTCTCACGGTCAGAGAGCCCCTGGAAAATGGGCACCGTGTTGATCACTTGGAGCAGTTGTTCGGAGCTCAATTCCATTCTTTACTCCGTGGGTGCATCCACTGCGCCGGCGTGGCTGGACAGATGTTGATACCGTTTCTCCATCAGCTTCATGTGACGTTCGGGTTCTTTGAACACGCTGCCGATTCGTTCGTTAATGGCCCGCAGTCGTTCACAAAGCATCGGTGACATTGCCCTCAAGAGCTTGTAGGCTGCCGGTCGAAAGGCGGACCGGAGTTCATCAAATTTATCCTTCTGGATATGGAGAACGATGCATTGTGTCGTGGTCGTAACGGTCGCGCTCACGGGCGCGTCGTCGATGAGAGACATCTCTCCCACAACGTCGCCTTTGCCGAGGGTGGCGATGTGGGTGTCATCGCCTTGGTACAAACGGATGTGAATACTCGCTTCGCCCTGTACAATGATGTAGGCGCCGTGCCCGCTTTTCCCCTCTTCCAAGAGGACGTGGCCACTACGCGCTTTGAACATCTTGCTGATCGAAACGATCTCGTCGACCTCTTCGCGCGCGAGTGCTTTGAAGATCGGCACAGCACTGTAGAGTTTACTGTAGTCACGTTGGCCCAAGGGTTCCCTCCTCCAATGGCCCATACGGTACTATGATTTCAGAGATGCGGCAAACGGCCAGTCGACCGGAGCCTTGATCAACGCACGAGTTCGTGGTCGAGTTCTAGAATGGCCATGTAAATAGCGCGCGCCACCTTCTTTTGATATTTCTTTTGGGTCAGCTTCTTGCCCTCAACCGGATGCGAGAGGAAGCCGACTTCGACCACGATGGCGGGCATTTTCGCTTCCTTGAGGACAGCAAAGGGTGCCTGGAAAACCCCGCGGCGCTTGGCCTTCAGGTTCCGTCGAAGTTGTCGGAGCATGACATCCGCCACTTTCTCCGAATCTGTGTGCGCACCATATCGTTGGGTTTCATTGAAGATCTTGTCGAGGAGATTGGGCGCCGCTCGATGCGCCGGGGCAGCAGCACCGGGGCGTCCATTCGCCGCTTCCTCTCGGGCCACCAGTTTGGTGATTTCGGTGTTGGCAGAATCATACGCCAAGAAATAGGTTTCGACCCCATGGGACGACTTATTGTGGCTCGCGTTACAGTGAATAGAGAGAAACAGATCCGCTTGTACGTCATTGGCGATTCTAGTGCGTTCGCGAAGACCGACGAATTTGTCGGTACGGCGTGCGAGTGTGACGCGGGCGTTGGTGTATTTGCGAAGGAGTCTTTCCACCTCGAGCGAGATGGGCAATGTCAGGTGCTTTTCGTATGTACCCGTGACAC